>OHAU01002129.1_pt1 | contig 19952 bp, 14 predicted proteins | sample 1577181 | NCBI WGS metagenome assembly OHAU01 (sample SAMEA3541472, study PRJEB24748) | human gut metagenome | biome: human gut; feature: human-associated habitat; material: faeces | place: China | collected 2012 | reverse complement strand
GATCGCCGGCATCTTTGGCGGTTGATACTTTCAACTGGTTGTTGTAGGCGGCCAGAGTGATGTTCTTTCCGGATCGTTTTGAGCAAATTTTATGAATTGGTCTATGTAGGGGCGAATCGTTCCGATGCCACCTTGCATGGTAGGGATGGCATACGTCTGTCCTTGAAGACCTGTGCCTTGCCCCCAGACGGCTCCCCATTGGTTCATAGCCAGACGGGCGGCACCTCCACCATGATAGCCTTGCAGGTTGCTGCCGAATACGAATATCTCATTAGGCTTTAATTCTGTGATGTGATTGGGGGTGATGCGTGTATTCATGATTCAATAATTCTTAGTTGCCCGTAAAGATAGTGATTCTTTTATTAATTTTGTGAATGCATTCCGGTCGTTCGTTCAATTTATTTCTGTTATAGAGAGAATTGGCGGACTTTTGTGATATGTTTCACTAAAATAAAAGATTTATGGAAAAGCAGAAAATGCAATTTAAAACTCGGAATGTAGGATTTATTGTTCCTATTGGTCTTTATCTTCTTTTTGCCGGAATGCTTTCCTGGAGATCTGTCGTGAGTGCCAGATCTTTTCCTATAGGCGTCATGGCTACTTGAGGGATGGCTATTCCTGTCCTCACTATTCTTTCGTTGTTTTGTTCTTATCTCTTTTCTCATTTGTATACTAAAAATAAGAAATGGGGATGTTGGGGATTCATTCTTTATATTGGAGCCATTATTCTTTATACCTATCTGCTAAGTAAGAATTGGGGATTGGTATTCTGGAGTTCTAATTTGCGTTCGCTTGCTTTAGGGGTTTTATTGTATATGTCTTATGATTGGTTTCGTAAAGTACGGAGACAAAAAGAATTAGAAAAACAGAATCTTCAAAGTGAACTTAAACTTCTAAAGAATCAGTTAAATCCGCACTTTTTATTTAATGCCTTAAATAATATCGATAGCTTGATACGTTCAGATCCTGAGAAAGCTTCCAAATCTTTGGTACAGATGTCTGATATGATGCGTTATATGATTTATGAGACGAATGTTCCCGAAGTATATTTCAGGCAAGAACTGGATTATATTAAAAACTACCTTGCTTTGCAACGATTGCAATATGATAATCCGGAATTAGTATCTTATGTATTGGAGGGTGAAGCCGGTGATATATGTATCGCTCCTATGTTGTTTATTCCTTTTATAGAAAATGCATTCAAGCATTGTACGGACAAGAAGGCAAAAGAGGCTATTTGTTTTCACTTTCAAATTCAAAGTTCGGAGATACTGTTTACGGCATCGAATCTTTATGATCCGTTGAAACGTATGAATAAAGATTCTTCTACCGGCATCGGACTCAGTACAGTAAAACGGCGGTTGGATTTTTTATATGCCGGCAGATATAATTTGAGGATTAATGAAGAAAATGGTTATTTTGGTGTATCATTAATATGCTGTGCAGGGATTTGAATATGATGTGTCCGACTATTTGGGGTCTCCTTGATCCCCAATGTGGCACTTGAAAACGAACCTCTTTAAACGAAGAAATCCTCAATAATCATGATTATCAAGGATTCTCTTTGGGTGGAAGACCGGACTCGAACCGGCGACATTCAGAACCACAATCTGACGCTCTAACCAACTGAACTACATCCACCATGTTTGCGTTTCTCTAACGCGGTGCAAAGATAGATATAATCTTTTAATCTGCAAATATTAGAAGGACTTTTTTTAATAAAAAATGTACTCTTTTATTCCCTTATTATGTTTGTTGAATAGGGAGCGGGTATCCTTAGTAAAGATTTTCAAGTGGTTACGTTCTATAACGGATAGTGAGTCTGTCGGATAATTGATCGGATATAATATGTAATTCTTCTTTCGCGATAATACCGGCCGAGAAGTCCATACTAAACCGTATTCGCAATTGGTGACGCGGGTAATGCTGTCCTTTTCAAGTTCTAATTTAAACAAAATTCCTCCGTCTGTCCGGCGGGCAGACATATTGGAAATGAAATTTCCTAAAGAATAGACTACCGCATGTTGGCTACCTACCGTGCTGTCCGTGCGAAGTTCCATTGGCTGTACTACATGGGGATGAGAACCGATGATATGAGTTACACCTTGCTGCAATAACCAGTCTGCGAGAGAGGTCTGTTCCCGGTTAGGGAGCGATTGGTATTCTTCACCCCAATGTATACAGGCAATGAGAACATCGGGTTGGAGTGCTTTCGCTTTCCGGATGTCCAGTGCCATCGTTTCTTTGTCAATGTAATTCACAATGTTGGGAGAAGTTGCTTTGAGACCGTTTGTACCATACGTATAGTTGAGAAGTACGATGCGGAAACCGTTCTTTTCTATCATGAGCGGATATCGCTGTTCGCGTGTTTCAGCATTGGTGTATGTACCTGCATATGGGATGCGGAGGGAGTCGAGCATGAGAATGGTTCGTTCCAGACCTTTTTTACCCCGATCCAGGCAATGGTTGTTGGCTGTTATCAATACGTTGAAACCCGCTTCACGGATGGCGGAAAGATATTCGTCCGGTGCACTGAAAGCAGGATAGCCACGATATGGTTTTCCGCCGAGGGTTACTTCCAGATTGGCGACGGCAATATCCGCCCGGCTGATTTCTTCTTTGACGAATTTGAAACAATCGGAGTAATCGTATCCGGCAGGAGTACGGGCGGCATTGATTTGTCCTTGGTGTTGCATCAGGTCACCGGCAAAAAGGAGTGTGATGCGGTGGGGAAGAAGGCTGTCATTCGCATTGGATATGATCGTATCTGAAACAACCTTGACTGTATCTCCCTTTTCCTGCGACACAGATGTGCAGGAAAAGGAGAGAAGTAAGAGAATTATGAATGAGAAATATCTCATTTATAAATGGCTTTTTTACCGGCCAACAGCGTGTTCTTCATCAACGAAACAATGGTCATAGGGCCTACACCTCCCGGCACGGGGGTGATGTATGAACACTTGGGAGCAACCTCATCAAACTTTACGTCGCCCGTCAGTTTGAAACCGGATTTTTTGCTGGCATCGGGTACGCGGGTGGTACCTACATCGATAATAACCGCACCTTCTTTCATCATATCGGCTTTCACGAAATTAGGCTGTCCTAAGGCGGCGATAATGATATCGGCTTCCTGACATTCTTTTACCAGGTCACGTGAGCGGCTATGGCAAACGGTGACTGTTGCGTCTCCCGGGTAGGCTTTCTGCATCATGAGGGCAGCCATCGGTTTACCGACAATGTTACTGCGTCCCAATACTACGCACTTTTTACCCGATGTTTCGATTTTATAACGCTTCAGCAGTTCGAGTATGCCGTTCGGAGTGGCAGATACGTAACAGGGCAGTCCGATAGACATGCGTCCTACGTTAATGGGATGGAAACCGTCTACGTCTTTGCGATAGTCGATGGTTTCGATTACTTTCTGTTCGGAGATGTGCTTGGGCAACGGGAGCTGTACGATGAAGCCGTCCACGTCGGTATCTTCGTTAAGTTCGCGTACTTTGGCCAGCAGTTCGTCTTCGGTCACATCGCTTTCATAACGGATAAGGGACGATTTGAAACCGCATACTTCACAGGCTTTTACTTTTGCAGCTACATATGTTTCGCTACCTCCGTCGTGTCCTACAAGGATAGCGGCCAAGTGGGGACGTTTACCTCCATTAGCCACAATTTCTGCCACTTCATCGGCAATTTCTTGCTTTACTTGTTCGGAAATGGCTTTTCCATCTATAAGGGTCATGTTCAATAGTATTTTGGTGATGGGCAAAAGTAGAATAATTTGCCGAACTCTCCAAGTCAAAGGAAAAGAAAGAAAGGAGCTTGTTTTTGTCAAGAGCTGATTTACGTATTCTTAACAAAATAGCCGGCGCTTCGCAAGAAAATGTGTGCCGCATTGTAATCCGGTTACATTTGTATCGCAACTAATAATGAAATGCATCGTGACATTACTTGTTACACATCGTGACATTACTTGTTATGTACCGTGACATGCCTTGTTATTTTGTATAAGTATTGTTCGGAAGTGCCGTAAGCACCCATCCCGGAGTCTTTGGCAAGTGATTTAAAAAAGAAAAGGAGAAAGCCGAAGCTCTCTCCTTTTATAGGTGTTTTAACTGAATATACTTTATGATTACGTCTGTAAAGATACGAAATCAGAATACAATAATCAAGCTTTTAGCCGGAAATTATCAGCGTTTCATTTTAGGCATCATCTTACCCATCTTGCTGCCTGTTACCATCTTCATCATCTTACGGGTCTGGTCGAATTGTTTCAGCAGGCGATTTACTTCCTGAATAGTCGTTCCGCTACCTTTGGCAATACGTGTGCGGCGTGAGCCATTAAGTATTTCGGGGTTGGAACGTTCTTCCGGCGTCATGGAGTAGATGATGGCTTCAATGCTTTTGAATGCGTTATCGTCGATATCGATGTCTTTGATGGCTTTGCCTACACCCGGAATCATGGATGCGAGTTCCTTAAGGTTACCCATCTTCTTGATCTGTGCAATCTGGCTGAGGAAGTCGTTGAAGTCAAACTGATTCTTGGCAATCTTTTTCTGTAAACGTTTGGCTTCTTCTTCATCGTATTGTTCCTGGGCGCGTTCTACCAGCGAAACGATGTCACCCATACCGAGGATACGGTCTGCCATACGTGCCGGATGGAACTGGTCGATAGCATCTAACTTTTCACCTGTTCCTACGAATTTGATAGGTTTATTTACAACCGAACGGATAGAAAGGGCTGCACCGCCACGGGTATCACCGTCGAGTTTAGTCAGCACTACACCGTTGAAGTCGAGACGGTCGTTGAACTCTTTGGCTGTATTTACAGCATCCTGTCCGGTCATGGAGTCGACTACAAAGAGAATTTCATTCGGCTGGATGGCTTCTTTGATCGCTGCAATCTCCTTCATCATTTCTTCGTCTACGGCCAGACGTCCGGCTGTATCGACGATGACAAGATCATAACCTTTGGCCCTGGCCTCTTTGATAGCGTTCTGGGCAATCTCCACAGGATTCTTGCTATCCGGTTCGGAATACATCGGAACATCGATCTGTTCGGCCAGTACGCGGAGCTGTTCGATGGCAGCGGGACGATATACGTCACAGGCTACGAGTAATGGTTTACGGTTTTTCTTTGTTTTAAGCATCCGGGCCAGTTTCCCGGAGAAAGTAGTTTTACCCGAACCCTGCAGACCGGACATCAGGATAATGGCAGGCTGGCCTTTGGTGTCGATTTCAACGGTTTCTCCACCCATCAATTGGGTCAGTTCGTCGTGAACGATTTTCACCATCAACTGACTCGGTTTTACGGCGGTAAGAACGTTCTGTCCTAATGCCTTTTCTTTTACCGTGTCAGTAAAGGTTTTTGCCACTTTATAGTTAACGTCGGCGTCCAACAAGGCTTTGCGTACGTCTTTCAGTGTTTCTGCTACATTGATTTCGGTGATCTTACCTTCACCTTTCAAAATCTTAAACGACCTCTCCAGTCTCTCGCTTAAATTATCGAACATGGTTATATTAATTACGAATTAGGGTGCAAATGTACTAAAATCTCTTGTATTTATATCTTTTTATTCTGCCATTTTGCTTTTTTGAGATAAATATAGCTTGTTATGAACAATAATGTATAATACACTATCTCAATGGTAAAACACCATTCGATAGGCGCTTTCAGCCACATTCCGATAAAGATTATATACGAACCGTAGATGAGGATCGTAATGGTTTCCAGCAGGAGGGCGGCTTGTGTATTGCCTGTTCCCGATATTCCGTTGAATACGACATTGGCAACCGAAGCGATCAGCATGGCACAGCAGATGACGTACACTGAAGGGACAGACTCCGTTATCAGTGCGGCTTCGTTGGTATAGATCGAAAGCATCGCCTGCGGAAATATTGCGGTGACAATGACCAGTGCCAGCATAATGAAGAATGAAAAACGGGCTATCTTATTGATGAGCGGCATGACGTGTTGTATGCCGCCTGCACCGATTGCATTACTTACCAGACTGTTGGTTGTCGTGGCCAGTGCATTGACCGGAATCAGCATCACGATATAGATGCTACGTACGATATTGGCAATGGCAAGTTCGCGTTGTCCTAACCTCTCTACGGCAATGAAGAATACGAACCACGTAGCCATTGACAGGAAGTACTGTAACATGGTGAAGCATGAGATGCTGAGTATGCGCATCAGCAACTGGGGATCGAAGGAACGGAACCGGTTCAAGCCGTATTTTTTCAGATCGACAGTAATGTACGTGTAAATAAGGAAAAACAGGATGGAACTGGCTTCGGCTATCACAGAAGCGATAGCGGCTCCCTTGATGCCCATTTCCGGAAATCCGAAGTGTCCGAATATCATGGCGTAATCCAGGATCACGTTGACAATGGCCATGACAATGGCATTAATCGTTAGCACTTTGGTACGGGTAATGCCGATGTATAATGCGCGGAACATTACATTGACAAATGAGAAGAAGAAACCGTAGGTGCGCCAGTCCAGAAACTCCATCGTGGCATCGAATATCGATTCGGAGGATACCAGCATGCGCATGATGTTGCTTCCGAAAGCTTTGGTGAAGCCAAACAGTAACAGGGCCATGACCAACAGGAACATAACGCCCTGCATCATTACGGGACCCACGTCCGCATAGCGTCCTTCTCCATTGCGGCGGGCAATGACGATTTGTGAACCGGTACTAAATCCGAAAGCGATCGTAAAGACGCATATATAGAAAAGCCCGCCCATTGCAGAGCCTCCGAGGGCTACTTCTCCGACTCTTCCGAGAAAGGCCGTATCAGTGACATTAATGACATTTTGTGCTAATAAACTGAGGAGTATCGGGTAGCTGACACTCCAAATCTGTTTGTTGGTATACATAAATCGGCGTTTAGGTTTGCAATTTGCAAAGATAGCTCTTTTATTCGGATATGATATCGAGAGGATAAGTAAAATTAATGACAGGTCGTTCCTGTTCATCGGCCGTTATGTTGTAGCTGCCTCCGAAATGCTGCAACAAAAGGCGATTGATATCATGACGTATGCTTACTTCCTGGGAATTGAATTCCGGATCGGCCAGTGGGCTGTTGCTGATGCGGAAACATATCTGTTTGCCGGAATCGTCACGAGTCAGAGTGAAAGTGATTTCTCTGTGTGTCGTGTTTTTCTGCGGATAAGTCAGAGTGCTGACCAATGCTTGAATGAGCCTTCCGGTATCGGTTGTGATGGGTTGCGTCTCGATATGGGTATCGAAATATATTTCTATGGTTTCTTCATTGCGCATGCGGGCCATATAGATAGCGTCATTACAGAGTGCCACAGCATCATATTCCTGTATTTGGAACTTCATCATGTTGGCTTCCAGACGCGACAAGTCCAGTACGTCATTAACCAGTTGCATCAATTCTTCGGTATTTTTCTGGATGATGGCAGAGAATTCTTTTCTTGTGTCCTCGTCCATATTCGGTTCTGATGCTATCAGTTGGGAAAATCCTACGACTCCGTTCAGTGGAATGCGAATATTATAGCTCATGTTGGCAAGGAAATGATTCTTAGTCTCATTGGCTTTTTCGGCTATCCGGGTAGCTTTGCGAGTTTCGCTTTCTGCTATTTTCAGGGCTTTACGTACCCGGAAGATGCGTAACATGAAAAATACCAATACGATTAATGTCGTGCCGATAACGATAAGTACAATAAGTTGTATTTTGTTTTTCAATTGTTCCTCTTCGAGGGCTATTTTATTGATGTGATAGTTGCTTTGTATCAGTTTCATTTGTTTGTCGGAAAGCTCGGTGACCAGTGAGTCTTTCATTTGCAGTACCTTTTCATAGATGGGCAGCGCTTCCTGGCTGCGGCCGGCTTCCACGAGTATGTCCGCTTTGGCAGACAATTGGTTGACGTAGTCGGAACTGAACGCTTCCTGTAATAAGACGATTGTGGAATCCAACTGGCTAAGGGCCTTGTCATACTCTTTACAGCGCCGGTAGTACAAAGCGTATGCATCGTAATAGAGCACGCGATACATAAAATAGGTATGTGGTGTGAGATACTTGGCTCCTTTTTGTAAATGTTCAAAAGCAGGGTGAGGCTGATTCATCTCTAAATAATAATAAGCATAATAGAGTTCATTGAAGATCAACGGATCCTGAAAAGCCTCTTCCATGGTGGGATTCTTTCTTATGTAGTCTTCAAGGATACTTTTCTGTTCATCGAGATATTTCTTCAGGTTTTCAAAGTCATCTTTGGCTTTACTGAGTGAAACGAGTTGGCAAAGTACGGAGTTGTGTACAATTACGTTATCCAGTTTGGGGAGTAGCATATGGGCCTCTTCCAATGCTTTTTTCCCTTCTTCCCAACGTCCGGTACCCATGTAAGCATTTGCCAGACATTGTTTGGCACCGATTAATCCGCGCACATTGTTGGCTTCCTGTGCCTTTTGGTACATCTCGAGTGATTTATTGATGGCAAATTCGATCTGCTCTCTATAAGAATAAAGATCTATCTGGCATCTTTGTGCGTCGAAATAATAATCCCACAGATTGCCTTCGCGGACAAAAGGCTCCATCTTTTCGATCTTTTGTATTACGCTGTCCAGTTCGTTCTGGTTGTAGTAATAGATAATCTGGAAATAAAGGGCGGTTCCGGCATATTTGGGATTATTCTGTGCGATAGCTTCTTGCAACAGCATATCCGAGTAGCGGATACAGTTGGGATTGGTTTGCTCCATCCGCGTGATATCCTGTATCATTTGCAGGCGTGCAGAGTCGTGCGGCATGCTTGTCAGCAGTCTTTCCAGACTGTCTCTTTTGGCCGAGGATGGAGTAGCCGTAGGCATACCTGTTAAAAAATGGCAACTCAGAATAAGGGTAAATATCAATTGTTTCATTGGGTATTCTCCTTTCTGTTGACTACCGGGATTATGGGGTGGGTGAACATAAAACGGGCCCCCTCGGTATATTCATGATCTATCCATATCCGGCCACCGACTTGTTCGATGATAAGTTGGCAGATGGAAAGTCCCAATCCTGTGCCCTGTGCACCTTCATTTAATTTTTCAAAGCGGTTGAATATCTGCTTTTGTTTTTCCAACGGGATACCGCAGCCGGTGTCGGTGACGGAAAAGAGCGCGACCGTATCCGATTCTTTCTCGACCTCGAGAGTGATAACACCCTCTGTCGTGAATTTGGTGGCGTTGATAAGTAAATTGATGAGCAGTTGCTGCAAACGGGAGTCGTCTGTTACAAGAGGAAGTGACTCTAATGTGGTAACAAAACGTACTTCGGCTTGTGTCTGTTTCACTTTCTCTACAGTTTCTACCACGTTACGGCAGATGACCACTGCATCGCTTTCTTTCAGATTGAATGTCAGTTTTCCTACATCTACACTTGAAAGGTCGATAACGTCATTGATAAGTTTAAGGAGAAGTTCTGAGTTTTGTTGTATAATCTCGTTGCATTGCTGGCGTGTGTCATTGTCGATGGAGTCATCCGTGAGAATGGCGGAGAAACCCGAAAGAGCGTTCAGGGGAGTGCGTATTTCATGGCTCATGTTCGATAGAAAGAGACTTTTGGTTCTTGTTGAGTTCTCTGCATATTGCTGGGCTTTTTCCAATTTCTCTTTTGACAGGAATAGTCGTTTGTTCCCTTTTTTAATAAGGAAAATGAGGAGGAGGATGAGGCCTAACATGGAGAGTACTGCAAGAATTCCCCATAAGATTGTTCTGTTACGTTCTTGCTGGTTTTTAATTTCCAGTTGGTCTATTTGGTAAATGGTACGTAATTCATTAATTTGGCGGACATAGCTGAGGTTGTCCAATGAGTCTTGTAATGCACTTGTCCTCTGATAGATAAAACAAGCTTTGTCGGTTTGCCCTTGTTTCGCCAGAAGCCGTGCGCATTGGATATTCAGTTGTACGTGTTGATACGGGGCATAAGACGGACGGAGTTCGCTGATGATTTTACCGTATTGCTCCAATGCCCGGTCATATTGTTCTGTCAGTTCGTAATAGCTGGCATGCATGTAATCCAGCATAAAGTTCATATGAAAGAAATTGTTTTCTGCATTTGCACGTGTTGCTTCGGTGAGGTATGCTTGGGCTTTGTCGGGCTGATGGGTCATTATCAGATAATATGCACGGCATATGGAGGTATAAAACAGATTGGATGATGTTGGAAACTTGTCGAACAGGCTTTCGAGTTGCTTTAGATATGCATGGGCTTCGTCGATTTTTTCTATTTTAAGCAGACTTAAGATAAGATTAGGCAGGATATGTATTTTTATCAAATCCTCATCATCTGATTTATCCAATATCCGTATGGCTTCTTCGTATGAGTCGATGGCTTGTTGCTGTATGTTGGATGCCAGGTAAACATCGCCTATGGCGCGGAGTGAAAGAGCTATCCCTTTGTCATATTCCATCTCTTTGGCCTTTTGATACATGATGTGGGCTTTATCTACAGCTACGGTAATATCGCCACGATTCGCATATGCCCTTGCTACCAGTTGCTTCAGATAAAAAAGAAGATCATATCGTTTGTCGGCTTCCAATTTCGGTTCGAGTTCTTTTTCCAATAAAATAATACTGTCGGAAGACATTTCCCTATCATAAGGCAGGTTATGATCGATAAGAATCTGTAACTTTTCCAGGTGTTTGGAAGTGTTATCAACAGGATATGCCGGCAGGGAACATAGAAGTCCGGCCAGCATTCTTAATATATAGTAATAGATATGACTTCTCACTACCTGGTATACTGTTTGTGATGTATTGCTGCAAAAATAAATAAAAAGAGCGAAGATTTTATAAATCTCCGCTCTTTTTATTTATTTATTTTCTATTGACGGTATTCCGTACTCCGGTGTTTTTATGATTGGGATATCCGGGGGTATGTTTTTTCCGGTGTTTATCCGTGTCTGCTCTGAAGTTATGATAATCATCTTTTAGCTATTCATGCTCATCAGGAATTCGTCATTGTCTTTAGTCTTTTCAAGACGGTCTTTTACGAAATCCATCGCTTCTATCGGGTTCATGTCCGCCAGATACTTACGTAATATCCACATACGGTCGAGTGTAGTCTTATCAAGCAGCAAATCATCACGACGTGTACTTGAAGCCACAATATTAACAGCCGGGAAGATACGTTTGTTAGATAAGTTACGGTCGAGTTGAAGTTCCATATTACCGGTACCTTTAAATTCTTCAAAGATAACCTCATCCATTTTCGAACCGGTATCGATCAATGCGGTTGCGATAATGGTCAGCGAACCTCCGTTTTCGATATTACGGGCCGCACCGAAGAAACGTTTGGGTTTATGCAGTGCATTGGCATCCACACCACCCGAAAGTACTTTTCCGGATGCCGGTGAAACAGTATTGTAAGCGCGTGCAAGGCGAGTGATGGAGTCTAAGAAGATGACAACATCGTGTCCGCACTCTACCAGTCTTTTGGCTTTTTCAAGTACGATGCCTGCAATTTTTACGTGGCGCTCTGCAGGTTCGTCGAAAGTCGATGCAATAACTTCTGCGTTTACGCTACGTGCCATGTCCGTTACTTCTTCCGGGCGCTCATCGATAAGCAACATTATCATGTATACTTCCGGATGGTTGGCGGCGATTGCGTTGGCAATATCCTTCATAAGTAATGTCTTACCTGTTTTAGGCTGTGCTACGATCAGTGCACGTTGGCCTTTACCGATCGGAGAAAACAGGTCTACTACACGTGCAGACATAGAATCGGAATATCCCCCTTTGCAAAGTCTGAACTTTTCGTCCGGGAAAAGGGGAGTCAGGTGATCGAAAGGAACGCGGTCGCGTACAAATGCTGCATCACGTCCGTCTATTTTCGATACCTTTACTAATGGAAAATATTTTTCGCCTTCTTTGGGCGGACGAATTACACCTTCTACTACATCTCCTGTTTTCAGACCAAATAGCTTGATTTGTGATTGGGATACATAAATATCATCCGGAGATGAAAGGTAATTATAGTCCGAAGAACGTAGGAATCCATAACCATCCTGCATGATTTCCAATACGCCTGTACCGGTCAGGATGTCATCGAATTCATAAGGCTTTTCACGCTCTATGACTTTACGTTCCGGTGCCGGTACATTTTCACCTGCATTTTGTTGTTGCGCAGGTCTCTGCATAGGCAGACGGGGATTGTTGTTATTTCTTGGAGCGTTATTATTATTGTTAGCGTTATTATTGCTGTTATTATTATTGTCACGTGGACGTATAACACGGGGGCGCGGTTGGTTTTGCGCTTGTTCAGGGGCAGGAAGGGTGATTGTTTCAGCCTTGGTCGATTCGAATTTACCGAATAATTCAGTTGGTAATTCTACTTTTTCAGATGGAAGATCTTCTATAGGAATGAAGTCGTCATCAGAGCTTTCCGACAGGATTTTACTTTCTTCATCAACAACGGCCGGAGCTTTGGGCTTGATAATCGGTTTGGAAATCGGTTTAGAAGCAGGCTTAGAGATTGGTTTGGAAGCCGGTTTCGCTTCCGTTTTCTTTTCTTCTTCCGCTTTCTTGGTTTCCGTTACCACCACTTCTTTTTCTTCTTTAGCGACAGGCTGTTCTTCTACCGGTTTGTTTACTACCGGATTTTTGCGTGGACGTCCTACTTTCTTTTTCGGAGCGGCTGCAGGAGTCTCTGTTGCGGGAGTAGCGGTTTCTTGTTTTACAATAGCGGCTTCTTGTGCTTGTGCTTTAGTTGCCGGAGCCGGTGCAGTTGTTTCTGCCTTGGTTATCTCACCGTTTTTGGTAGCAGAAAATACTTTGTTTTCTTTCTTCACTGCTACGCGTGACCGTTTTTTCTTGTCTTCGTTTCTTTCCTCTTTCAATTTATCTGCCGCAACTTTCTTAGTAGCGCCGGCGCTAGATTGTTCATCAAGGATTTTGTAAACAAGTTCTTCTTTTTTTAGTGAGTCTGTCTTTTTTATACCCAGTTCGTGGGCAATAGTTTGTAGTTCCGACAAATCTTTGTCGTTCAATTGGATAATGTTATACATACAGTATAGTAAGTTATTAATATTTTTCTGTTCAGCTGAAATATGAACAACACAACAGGACTTCACTTGTCACTGGTCATGTGAACATATGCTTTAAATTATGAATCTGGGATATTTCTGTTGAATTGGATATCTGGTTGTTTCCCTCTGGTGAGAAATAGCAGAGTGTTTCAACGGCGCAAAGATAATAAATAATTCTGGTTTCATAAATAAATCATCATTTTTTTCATTTAAAAGTGTATCTTTGTTACTTAAAATTGAACATTATGATAGTTACTGAAGCTCATCTTATTTATTTTTCGCCTACCCACACATCTAAACAAGTAGGTGAAGCAATTGTTCACGGAATAGGAATAACTAATTTTTCAACGACCGATTTAACCTTAAAACCGGTTGAAGAAATGGAGCTTCCGACTTCTGCATTGGCTGTTGTGGTAGTTCCTGTATATGGCGGACATGTAGCTCCGTTGGCAATGGAGCGTCTGGAAAGTATCCGGGGTAACGATACTCCGATAGCATTGGTAGTGGTTTATGGTAATCGTGCTTATGAGAAAGCTTTGACGGAACTGGATGCCTTTGTTTTACTGAATGGATTTAAGGTAATTGCCGGGGCGACTTTTATAGGTGAACACTCTTATAGCAGTGCGAAATATCCGATTGCGGCAGGGCGTCCTGACTCTAATGATTTGGAATTAGCAGTGGAATTCGGCAAGAAATTGAAAGCCAAAGTAGAAGCAGCTTCCAGCCTGGAAACTCTTTATCCGATTGATGTCCGGGCTATTCCCCGGCCGCGACAACCTTTTTTTCCGTTATTTCGCTTTTTGCGTAAGGTGATAAAACTACGTAAGAGCGGTGTGCCTTTGCCGCGTACACCGTGGTTGGAAGACGAAAGTCTTTGTACGCATTGTGGTGCATGTGTACGTCATTGTCCGACAGGCGCCATATTGAAAGGTAATGAAACACAAACGGATGCAGAAAAGTGTATTAAGTGTTGTGCTTGTGTTAAATCATGTACGCAACAGGCGAGAGTGTATGATACTCCGTTTGCTGTGTTGCTTTCGCAGTGTTTTACCCGGCAGAAAGATCCGAAAACAATCTTATAGTCTATCAATAAAAATCCTCTTTCGCACGCTGAAACCGAATAACGGAAAGCAAGCGGAAGAGGAATTGGCACATTATTCCTCGTTAATCTTTAGGATGATTACTCTTTTTGTGTTCCCGTCTATTCGAAAACGATTGTCGGTCCGTTCTCCTATTACCCAAGCTATTTTGTCCCCGCAGCATAGAATCCATTGTTGTTCTTTCCGGATGACGGAGAATTTTCTGTCTGTCAGGTAGTCGCTTACTTTTTTCTTTCCTTTCATTCCAAAAGGGATAAAGGTATCTCCCGTCTGCCATTTTCTTAAGCTGAGTTTTTCGACTAATTTGTCAGCATCAAAGTAGGCAATGTGTTTGTCGCGGGAAATAATAAAATCCCTTGTGTATTCTCTTTCTTCTCTGATTAGTTTGAAAGGAGGGTATTCTTTTTCTTCCTTTTTGTCTATCAGCAGATATTCTCTGTCTTTCGTTATTCTCCAACCTTCTTTGCTTATAAATTGTTTGCCTGCTTGTTTATTTAATGCAGTCAGGATGTTTTTAGTTTGTGCCGGGTTGAATCCCAACGGATAGAGTATTTCGAATAGCAGTGTTTCCGGGGCGGGTTCGTTTAGCAATGCAGTGATACGGATATTGCCTTTTTCCATTATCCGTTGTTTCCCTTCATCTATACCTTTATTATATATACGCACTACATCGTTCAGATAATTACTGGTATCGATAATATGTTCTTTTGCTGCCGGATTAATTTCCTGCATAAGTGGCAACAGGTTCAGACGTATTTTGTTGCGGGTGTATTCGTCTTGCAGATTTGTACTGTCCGTCACGTATTGCTGACCGGTGCTTTGCAGGTAATCAATAATTTCTTTTCGGTCGATACATAAAAGCGGCCGCGCGATATCTCCGTTTTTAGGCCGTATTCCCAATAATCCGTTTATTCCTGTCCCACGTATAAAATTAAGCAATACCGTCTCTACGCTGTCATCTTGATGGTGAGCCACGGCGATGACATCGGCATTTGTCTGTTTTTTTATCTCTGCAAACCAGCGATAGCGCAATTCACGCGCTGCCATTTCAATCGATATTTTATTCTCGGTTGCATATTGTTCTGTCTCGAAATGCACAATATGCAAGGGTATTTTCATTGTCGCACATAAATCCCGAACGAACCGTTCATCCCTGTCTGATTCTTCCTTCCGTAGATGGAAGTTGCAGTGTGCGGCTTCGCAATTATATCCCAATGTATGAAGAATGTGTAGCAATGCCACCGAATCGGCACCACCGCTCAATGCTACGATAATGTGGGCTTTTGAAGAAAATAAATGCTCGTTATCAATATATTGTGCAACCTTTTTACGTATCATGTTGCAAAGATAAACATATTATAAATAATTTATAAAATGATTCGAATAATAAAATTAAACCGGTCTGATTGTTGTAACATTTGGCGTGTCGTTTCGTGTGAAAAGTATCTCTATTTAAAAACATTCTAAATAATTTGTATCGTAGAAACTTATCCGTTATCTTTGCAGAAAATTAATAGAACAAAGTATGCGTTTGTCCGAATTAAGAACAGGAGAGAAGGGTGTTATTGTTAAGGTACTCGGCCACGGAGGCTTCCGTAAGCGTATTGTCGAGATGGGTTTTATCAAAGGTAAGACCGTAGAAGTATTACTCAACGCCCCCCTTAAAGACCCCATTAAATACAAAGTATTAGGTTATGAGATTTCGCTTCGCCGGCAGGAGGCCGACATGATAGAAATCATCAGTGAACAAGAAGCGGCAGAACAGGTGCATCAGCATCAGGACTATCATCAAGGCATAAGCGAAAATGTTTATCCGGGTGAGGAAGAGTTGAAGCGGTTGGCACTTGGGAAGAGAAGAACTATTAATGTAGCTTTGGTTGGTAATCCGAATTGTGGAAAGACTTCTTTGTTTAATCTCGCATCCGGTGCTCACGAGCATGTGGGTAATTATAGCGGAGTGACTGTCGATGCTAAAGAAGGGTATTTTGACTTTGAAGGTTATCATTTTAAGATAGTCGATCTCCCCGGTACTTACTCTCTTTCGGCCTATACACCCGAAGAAATTTATGTGCGCCGGCATATCATTGATGAAACTCCGGATGTGATCATTAACGTTGTGGATTCTTCCAATCTGGAGCGTAATCTCTATCTTACGACTCAGCTTATCGATATGAACGTCCGCATGGTTATTGCCCTTAATATGTATGACGAACTTGAGTCCAGTGGCAATACTCTCGATTATCGATTGCTGAGCAGACTTTTCGGCGTGCCTATGGTTCCTACTGTTTGTAAAAAGAATTTAGGTATCGATCATCTGTTCCATGTTATCATCAATCTTTATGAAGGGGGTGATTTCTTTGATAAAAATGGAAATATAAATCCGGAAGTTGCAAAAGAACTGCAAGACTGGCATCGTACCCACGTAGACGAAACTCATCACGAAGAACATTTGGAAGATTATGTTCATCCTCATAAATCGGGGGAACGCGTGTTCCGTCATATTCACATCAACCATGGCCCTGATTTGGAGAAAGCCATTGATGCGGTAAAAGAGGAAATCTCGAAAAATGAAGCCATCCGCTCTAAATATTCCACTCGTTTTCTTGCGATAAAACTTTTAGAAAACGATCCTGATGTTGAACGTATTATTCGTACGTTGCCCAATTCGGAAGAAATTATCCGGATACGCGATAAGGCAGCGAAACGTATCATGGTTGCATTGAATGAAGATAGCGAATCTGCTATTACCGATGCAAAATATGGTTTTATTAGTGGTGCATTAAAAGAGACATTTATTGACAATCATCAGGAGAAGGCGCAGATGACGAAGGTCCTTGATGCCATCGTGACACATCGTGTGTGGGGATATCCCATCTTTTTCCTTTTCATGTATATCATGTTTGAAGGTACTTTTGTGCTTGGGGAGTATCCGATGATGGGAATTGAATGGTTGGTAGAGGCGTTAGGGAGTCTGATCAATAATCATATGGGCGAGGGGCCGTTGAAAGATATGTTGATAGATGGCATTATTGGTGGAGTAGGCGGGGTGATCGTCTTTTTGCCTAACATCTTGATCCTTTATTTCTTTATTTCCCTTATGGAAGATTCCGGATATATGGCTCGTGCAGCTTTTATCATGGATAAAATCATGCATAAAATGGGATTGCACTGAAAATCATTTATTCCTCTTATTATGGGATTCGGATGTAATGTTCCCGCTATCATGGCTTCCCGTACCATAGAAAACAGGAAAAGCCGTCTTGTAACGATGCTTGTCAATCCGTTGATGTCCTGTAGCGCCCGTCTTCCGATTTATTTGTTGTTGGTAGGCGCTTTCTTCCCGAACAATGCAGGATTGGTATTGTTTTCTATTTACTGTATCGGTATTTTGCTGGCAGTGCTGTTGGCTCGTTTGTTCAGCAAGTTTTTGGTTAAGGGTGATGATACTCCGTTTGTGATGGAACTGCCGCCTTATCGTATGCCTACAATGAAAGCTATTTTCCGTCATACGTGGGATAAAGGTGAACAGTATCTTCGTAAGATGGGAGGAATTATAATGATTGCATCTGTCATTATCTGGTTCTTGGGGTATTATCCCAATCATGATGCTTATGAGACGGTTGCCGAACAGCAAGAGAGCTCTTATATAGGGCAGATCGGAAAAGCAATCGAGCCGATAATCGAACCTATGGGATTTGATTGGAAGTTGGGCATTGGTCTGATTTCCGGAGTTGGTGCGAAAGAATTGGTGGTTAGTACGCTCGGTGTGCTTTATACAAATGATGCTAATGTGGATGATACCACTTTAGGAGAGCGGATTCCGATAACTCCGTTTGTCGCTTTCTGTTATATGTTGTTTGTGTTGGTATATTTTCCATGTATTGCTACATTTGCAGCTATAAAACAGGAGTCGGGAAGTTGGAAATGGGCATTTTTCACGGCGGGGTATACCACTGTATTGGCATGGGTATTGACTTTTGCTGTTTATCAGATAGGAGGATTGTTTTTATGACCTGGGATTGGCAGGAATGGGTAGTTGCTTTACTAATAGTGTTATGCGTGGCTCGTATGGTATATGGGATTTATAATTTTTTTCGCAGTACGAAAAATAATGAAAATCCTTGTGCAAGTTGTGCAAGTGGCTGTGAATTAAAGCGTCAGCTTGATAAGAAGCAACAAGAGTGCAAAGTCACTAAAAAACATCCAAAGAAAAATTGCTGTGGATAGTTTGGTAGTTTGAAAATTTATACTACCTTTGCAACCGCAAATGGGAAATAAGGTTCCTTGGATGAGTGGCTTAGTCAGTGGTCTGCAAAACCATGTACGGCGGTTCGAATCCGCCAGGAACCTCAATAGTAAAGCGCTAATTACTGATAAATAAGTAATTAGCGCTTTTTTATTTTAAGTCTTGAAGTGGCACTACAATATTCCGGGGTCAACGTAAAAATCTGAGGGGTAAATTTTAAAATTAGTATTTTTGCCTTCAAATTTATTTAGTATGGATTCCAATGGTTATCGCTTTTTGCTTCCTGAAGGTACTTTAGATTACTTTGATCTTGTAGATGTGCAGGAAACCTGTTACAGATTCTATCAAGAAGGATATTAATGAACTGAAAGGTAGGGTTCAGTATTATGAGGGGAAAAGTATAATAGGGAACAATCAAATCTAACCATAGGTTACAATTGTCTTATGGTTATGGAACAGATATTTAATGAGGAACAGCAGGAAAAAGCGCAATTCATTTCGAATCATCCTTTGGCTAAGTTATCGGACTTGCGCTCAAATGAAATAAAAGATTTGGCGACAGTGTAGTGTTGCTATTCAGGCAAGATTGACGGTAATGGTTGTGCTTTCCGACTGTTGACGAATTTATACTTCTTCTCAATAGCTACGTTGTTATTACCTTGAAGGGTAGTAATGATGCCAAAATTGACTATTGCAAGGCATTGGAAAAGTCACACACGGAACATTTGACGGAAGGCTTTCAGCAGTTGGTTGTTGAAGTGGAGATAGCTGCTTTGCAGAGGTATTTGTCTATCATAGCTTAACAGGTTATTTGAGAAGAAGTAAATTGTAGACATATGGATATTAAGGATAAAATAACTCAAACCCTCATAGGTATAACTGCTCAATTACAGGAAATAAGTTCAGAGTTCTATATTATAGGTGCGTCTGCTATGATTTTGTCGAATATAAAGATAGGAGAAACATCAGATATTGATATTCTGACAACTGAAATGAATGCATCTAAGTTGCAATATTTACTGAAAGCGTATATGGAAGTTTCCCCTGAAACCAAAGAGAATGATTTATTTCACTCTAATTTTGCCAGATTTAATCTTCCTCTAATGGATATAGAGGTCATGGGAAACCTCCAAGTCAAGAAGAATAATATTTGGCAACCTGTTTGTGTACAAGAATATAGAGAAGTTTCAGTTGGAAAAATGATTGTCAGAATACCAACAATTGAAGAGCAAAAAAGAATTTTATCTCTTTTTGGTAGAGAAAAAGATTTAAAAAGACTTCAAATATTGAATCAGTACTCTTTATGATGTGTCATATAGGGAGTATCATTGGATATCAGATTATATTATAATGGAGCAGACTCTCCGGAAAGGAGAGATTCTATATTTATCAGTACCTGTATAATTATTCAAGTACTTGTTTCTCAGCTTTTAAAGATGAAGTACATTTTATCATAGGAGTGTATTTCAGCCCATCGGTTTCTTGCTTTTCATTTATTTTTGAAAAGCCTAAACTTTCGTAAGAACAAGACCTGCATTATTTTATGTGCTTTTCACACGTATTTCCCCTT
>OHAU01002119.1_pt1 | contig 20044 bp, 16 predicted proteins | sample 1577181 | NCBI WGS metagenome assembly OHAU01 (sample SAMEA3541472, study PRJEB24748) | human gut metagenome | biome: human gut; feature: human-associated habitat; material: faeces | place: China | collected 2012 | reverse complement strand
CGTGTTCGTGGCCCTCACTTTGCGAGCAAAGTGAGCTACAATGCTGGCGCCGCAAATTTTCGCTACGTGTCCGCGCCCCTCACTTTGCGAGCAAAGTGAGCTACAGTGCTGGCGCCGCAGATTTTCGCTCCGCCATGCCTTACAAGTTATCGATTCGCGGCCGAAGGTAGCGCGACTCGCGGCCGAGGGTAATGCTACTCGCGGCCGAAGGCAGCGCTACTCGCGGCCGCGAATCGATAACTTTCCATTAGCCAAGGCCAAATACACAGCACTATAATCGTCTCACAATCAGCGGATATACAAAAAAAATGGATGCCCTCTACATCGAGGCATCCATTTTTTCTTTTTCAACGAAAGCAGACAGCGCCGTCCGCATGTTTTCCAACTTCGCAAGTTTGTCGGCACTGGTGTTTGGTGGAACAGGAATGGTCAGCAATCGGAGGGAGCGTACCAAATCACCGTTCATGTTCAAATACACATACAGATTTGGCGGCAAGGGACGTTCATCCGGATCGCCGTTTTCAATCGTTCCTCGCCAATTGCCGCGCCTTTTGAAAAAAATATATCCACAGTCATAGAGGGAAAGAATGGCTGCCTGTCTTGAAAGTTTGAAATCAAAATGCTGCAAGGAAATGAGATTGAGCGTCGTCACAACGTAATTCACTTCGTTGCAGAGATTCCGATGGCAACGTTCCAATGGTGGCACCAAAGAGAGGGCCAACCGTTGGAATTGCCTGATATGTCTGTCTTCGTTAGTTATTATGTCTGTCATTGAATTGGTAATCAAATTTTTATCATGGCAAGCATGTCACGTCGTTTGACCACCCACACTTGCCAATTTATCTGACACTCACCTTGAAGGACTTGACGGCCTTCTGAGTCTTGATGCGCAGGAGATAAACGCCGGGAGCATATCCCGCGAGGGGAACAGAAATGTCATGACCCTGCAACACACCCTCGAGATGGTCTGACCACACGGCCTTGCCTTTCAGATCGTAGAGCGAGAGTTCAGCGTAAGGCTCTGAGGTGTTGAAGAGGATGCGCCAAGCGTCATTGCCTTTGCTGATGCTGACGGGTTCTTCGTTGGTCATTGTCTGGCCGATGCCCGTTGTGCTGCCCATCTGCAACGCCTTCTTCAAACCGGCGTAGGCATCGATCTTTCCATATCCGGCATAAGCCGTCCATTTCTTGTCCGTGCCGCCCGTATAGGTGTCGCGGATGGAGGTCTCACTGATGATTTCCTTGATTTGCTCTGGCGTGAGCGTCGGATTGGCCTGCAGCCAGAGGGCCACCACGCCCGTCACAACTGGCGTGGCCATTGACGTTCCGCTCATCACGCCGTAGAAATTGCGCACACCCTTGTAATTAGCTGAGGCGGGGAGCATGTTGCCATCGGCATCGACCGCGCCAACAACATAGGCATCTTTAATTTGCAGATTTCCAGATTCTTCCACACCAGCATAGGCGTTGAGCGCAGAACGAACGGCAACGCCAGGGGCCACCACATCGGGCTTCACATAGACGCCCAACGACGGGCCGTGGTTGGAGAAACCAGCGATGTCGTTGATGGTGTAGTCACTCAAGCGGTAGGTGTAGCCCTCGTATGAAACCCACGATTTTGAGCCTGTGTAAGCGCCGACTGCAATGGCGCGGCCGATGCTGGCACCTGCCTCGCCAACGGAGTATTCGCCGTCGCCCGCCACGCCGTAGCCACCAGAGGCGATGAAACGGCTGTCGGACCAGGCATGGGCTGAGACATTGTTGTCAAACGCTTCGACCTTCATGGCCAAACAAAAGTTGCTCGTGCGGGAAGTGCCAGCAACAGATCTGCAGAGGTCTGGCATGTCGGCATAGACGAGGTAGCAGAAGCGATTGTTGTGGGAGGCGATTTCAGTTCCATAGGAAATGAAGTCGGCCGTGTTGAGCGTTGATTGCGGGATTTCCCTAAAGATGCCCGTCGAGGTGTTGAAGAGCATCGGAGTGACCTTGACATGGGCCTTTCCGTCGGCCTCTGTGCCCCAGAGATAGCAGCTACACTGGTCGTCGGAGGGCGAATTGAGGATGTATCTCACGTCGCCGGCCTTCTGAAACTGGAGAAAGACATGCTGCTGGTCTTGCGCCTCGTTGCCCATTGCCGCCACCATCACGCCGCCGCTGCCGCAGAGATTGCTCATGGCAACGTCGTAGGGGGTGGTGCTGTCGTGCGGACCCATGCTGCTGCCGATGCTCAGGTTGAGCACCCAGGGTTTTCCTGCGGCCTCAGCCGTTTGCTTGATGAATTTAGCACCTTTCATGATGTTGTCGTCGCTCAGATCGTTGGGCACCATGACGATGTCGGCCTCAGGCGCCATGCCGTAATAGCTGTTGCCGTTCACCACCGAGCCGGCGGCAATGTTGGTGACGTGCGTGGCATGGCCGGCACCTTCTTCGTCGCCATCGCTGCCAGAAGGCAAGGTCGTGAAGGGCTGGCTTTTGTTGTTGTACAAGTCCCAAGCGGCAATAACCCTCGTTTTCTTGTCCTTTGTCTTGAAAGCGATATGGTCATATTGAAAGCCTAAGTCGACGACACCGACCACAACACCTTTGCCCTTGTAGGGAGTCTCGAAACTCGTGTCGGATTCGATGTTACTCACGCGCGTCAGCTTGCGCGTTTTGTCCATATACATCTTTGCGCGGCGTGCCGCCTTGATGGAGGAAACGAGACTGAGCTTCGCAACACGCTCAACCTTATCTGCCGTGATGCGCATTGTCAAAACTTTGTCATCAATCACATCCACTTCTCCACCCAAAGCGCGGATGCTGTCGGCAGCCTGTTGCGCGTTGGTCGTTGTGACGATAAAGCGCAGAGTGTCAGCAGAAACGGCGCTGCGCGTGGCGCGAGAATTGGAGCGATATTTGCGCAGATTGATCTGCGCTTGCGCGTCGAGTTTCTGACTTCCGTCCTTTATTTCCTGTGCCACGCCATTCCCGCAAAAGAGAACGGCTGAGGCAACGGCCAAAAATAAACCTTTCTTCATAACCTTACTGATATTATTGGTGGAACAACGGCAGAAAGAACTTGAGCAACTTCGAGGGAATCGCCAAAGAGATTCTGACAAAATTGCTCAAGCCGTTTTCCGCCATCACGAATTACTTTGTTTTGTGTGTCATGATCTTCAAGACTTCACGGTCGGTCTCGTCCATGGCATCCGTTCCGATGGAGACGAGATTGCGGATGCTCTGGTCGACATCGTCGTCGATGATGCCTTCAACCGAACTGACGCAATTGCCCTGCATGGCCAACATGGCCGACAAAACAGCTGTGCTCACGCCCGTTGTCAGTTTGAGGGCACAACTCGGTTTGGCGCCGTCGCAAATCATGCCGGTGAGGTTGGCAATCATGTTCTTCACGGCTGAAGATACCTCCTCATAGCCGCCGCCCATCAGATAGGTGATGCCGCAACTGGAACCCGTGGCGGCCACAACGCATCCGCAAAGGGCCGAGAGGGCGCCGAGGCTCTGCTTGATGTAGATGGCCGTCAGATGGCTCAACATCAGGGCGCGGGTGAGTTCCTCAGCCGTGTTATGATTTTCCTCGGCAAAGACCACCACGGGGTTGGTGGCGCAGATGCCTTGGTTTCCTGAGCCGGAATTGCTCATGACGGGAATCATGGCACCGGCCATGCGGGCGTCGCAAGCGCAGCTCGTGCTTGAGAGGATGTGGGAGAAGATGCTCTCGCCCATAATGCCGCGTCCGAGCGGACGGCTGAGCACCTTGCCCAAGCAATGGCCGTAATTGCCCTCCAGAGAGCGGGCAGCGGCATTTTCATTCAAACGCTTTGCCTCGTTGATAAATTCCAATTCGTCGAGAGGAGAAGTAGTGGCATAGTCAAACACCTTGCGCATGTTGAGTTGCAGAACCTCTTCTTTCTTCTCGGTATTTTCCTCGTCGCCATCCATCGACTTGTCGATGAGCACTTCGCTGCCGCGCGAGACGAGAATGAAATTGGTGTGTTGCTCGGCGATGACGGCGCGGGCTTCGCGTCCGTCGGCATCCGAAACCGTGATGTCTACATAGAGTTTGCTCGGCGCATCTTCGGCCAGAGAGATACTGATGTGCTGCTCGTCGATGTAGCGCTGTCCTTCCTTGACATGGTCGGGCGTGCTGTCGCGGAGCACCTCCAGCCCGTAGGCCGATTTACCGACGATGGCTCCCAAGGCGATGGCAATGGGAAGTCCAACCATTCCCGTTCCGGGTATGCCGACCCCCATAGCATTCTTCAAAATATTGGCGCTCAAACGCGCCATGATGCGCTGCGGACGGCAGCCTAATTCTTCTGTTGCACGACTGACAGCCAAAGCCACACAAATGGGCTCCGTGCATCCAATGGCTGGAATGACTTGTTCGCGAACCAAATGGTTGATGGCATCGCGTTCTTCTATTGGTAACATCGTATTTGTTGTTGATCTTTATGACCGGGCAAATCAATGATTGCCCTTGTTAAACATGGTGTTCTACTGGTCTGCGCCCGGAAGATTGCCGTCGTCCAAGAGACGGTAGGCACGCGGCGTTATTTTGTGGACCTTTGAGAATGCAAGATAGAAGGCCTGACGGGAGGAGAAGCCTGAGAGCAGACCAATTTCTTCGGCCGTCATGTGGCCATAGCGCGGACTGCGCAACATCTGGCAGGCATCGCGCAGGCGCAATCCGTTGACAAGGACGTTGTAGTTGCTGCCCGTGTTGTTGGCCACGGCGGCGGCGATGTAACGCGTGTTTGTCTTCAGATCTATTGCCAACTGCCGCGAGGTGTAGTTGGGATCTCTGTAAAGACGGTGCTTCGTGAGATGTCCCAATATCTTGACATAAAGTTCGTCGCTGCGCTCTGCTTTCAAGCGAAGGCGGTAAGCGGGCAGTGGCTTGGAATTATTTTCGCTCATATTCAAAATTGACAATAGGCCACAAAGTTAAACATTTTTGAAGGGGCAATCGGCCTGCCAACCTTTATTTTTTGCTTCAACGCTGTAAAATTTGAGGAGAATATCTACTTAGTAATGGTAAAAAAATAACTTGACCAATTTTGTGGAGTAGGAATAAGGAGTTATTTCTTATGCCCTGTCTTTTTGCCGCTTTTGAAATTTCTCATCGGTCACATAGCCCGCTATGCTCCCTCTTCCAAATTCCAAAACAAACAAAAATACAGGTCAAAATTGCTCAACTTATTCTTTCACCATTACTTACAAAAAAATCGGGTGAGTATTCCCCACCCGATTACATTGTTATATGTCTCACGCATTCCTATTAAAAGAGGAATGGCGAGAGACGGATTCTGTGTTATCTAACGAACAGCAGTTCACGATACTTAGGCAACGGCCACATATCGTCTTCTACGATCAATTCCAACTTGTCGATGTGGTAACGGATGGCATCGAAATAGGGCGCTACCTCGTCGTGGTAGGCAACGGCGAGCTCACGGATGTCGGTGATTTTGTTGACCTCCTTGCGCTTTTCCACCATGGCTTCCACGTTCTCGGCGATAAAGTTGGTGTGTTTGTTGATTTTCTCGATGAGGTCGATGTTGTATGCCGTCAGGCTCTTCACTTTCTCAGGGTCGGAGAATGCCAATTGAATTTTGTGGACATTGTCGACGAGCTCGCTCTGGTATTTCGTTGCCACAGGAATGATGTGGTTCATGCAGAGGTCGCCAAGCACACGGGCTTCAATCTGAATTTTCTTCTGATAGGTCTCCCATTTGATTTCGTTGCGGGCCTCAAGCTCGTGACGGTTCATCACCTTCATCGTTTCGAACATCTTCACGCTGCTGTCGTCGAGATAGCGGTCGAAGATGAGCGGACAAGAGGTTTCGCAGTCCAAACCGCGGCGGGCGGCTTCGGCCTTCCATTCGTCGCTATATCCGTTGCCATCGAAATGGATGGGCTTGCACGTCTTGATGTCTTCACGAAGCACATCGAGAATGGCCGACACTTTGCTCTCGCCTTTGGCAATCAGGGCTTCCACACGGACGTGGAAATCGGTGAGGGCCTCAGCAACGGCGGTGTTAAGGGCAATCAGGGCGCTGGCACAGTTGGCGATGCTGCCAACGGCACGAAATTCAAAACGGTTTCCTGTGAAAGCGAAAGGAGAGGTGCGGTTGCGGTCGGTGTTGTCGACCATCAGTTCGGGAATCTGCGGGATGTCGAGGTGCATGCCGTGCTTGCCTTCCATAGTAAAGAGGTCTTCCTTGGTGGATTTCTCAACGCGCTCAAGGAGTTCGCTGAGCTGCGTTCCCAAGAAGCTGGAAATGATGGCGGGCGGCGCTTCGTTGGCTCCCAAACGATGGGCATTGGTGGCGCTCATGATGGAGGCCTTCAGCAAACCGTTGTGGCGGTAGACACCCATGAGGGTTTCAACGATGAAGGTGATGAAACGCAGATTGTCTTCTGGGGTCTTGCCCGGCGCGTGGAGGAGATGGCCGGTGTCGGTGGTGAGACTCCAGTTGTTGTGTTTGCCGCTGCCGTTGATGCCAGCGAAAGGCTTCTCGTGGAGCAGGCAACGGAAACCGTGGTGGCGGGCGATGTTGCGCATCAACGACATGATGAGCATGTTATGGTCGACAGCCAGGTTGCATTCCTCAAAAATCGGAGCAAGTTCAAACTGGTTGGGGGCCACTTCGTTGTGGCGCGTCTTGCAAGGGATGCCCAACTCCAGCGACTGGATTTCCAAGTCGCGCATGAACTCAACGACACGCTCGGGAATGGCGCCAAAGTAGTGGTCGTCCATCTGCTGGTTTTTGGCAGAATCGTGTCCCATCAGGGTTCGGCCCGTCAGGAGCAGGTCGGGACGCGCCGCATAAAGTCCTTCATCAACCAAGAAATATTCCTGTTCCCAACCCAGATTGACAGTGACACGCTGCACCTTCGGGTCGAAGAATTGAGCAACAGCCGTTGCAGCCTTGTCGATGGCGCCAAGAGATTTCTTCAAGGGGGCCTTATAGTCGAGGGCCTCACCCGTGTAAGAAACGAAAATGGTCGGTATCATCAAAGTGTCTCCCACGATGAACACCGGCGAAGAAGGGTCCCAAGCTGAATAGCCGCGGGCCTCAAACGTTGAACGGATGCCACCGTTGGGAAATGAAGAAGCGTCGGGTTCCTGCTGCACGAGGGCTTTGCCTGAAAATTTTTCAATCATGCCGCCCTTGAAGTCGTGCTCCAAGAAATTGTCGTGCTTTTCGGCGGTTCCTTCCGTCAGAGGCTGGAACCAGTGCGTGCAGTGTGTCACGCCCATTTCCATGGCCCACTGCTTCATTCCCTTGGCCACCTCGTCGGCAATATCCAAAGGCAGGTCGGCACCTGTCTCCATCACTTCGCGCAAGGTTTTGTACACGTTCAACGGAAGATATTTAAACATTTTCTCCTGGTTGAACACATACTTGGCAAAGTATTCCGACGGGCGCTCCTTCGGCGCTACCACTTTTACTGGGCGTTTCTTGAACGCTTCCTCTACAACTTTAAATCTGAGATTGCTCATAATTGATATGGAATAAAGTTATTGCTTTTCTTTCGATGGGGCGTCTCGCGCTCCTGCCGCTTGCCGGCTTTGCAGAAGCTCTTTCGATTTACAGGCGCGAAATATGCAATGAACGCCACGACCTGCCTTTAATTAGTAATGGTATACCACTACTACTTAGCCCTGCAAAATTACAAATTATTTTGCAAGGAGATTGCAGAAGAACACGAAGAACTGACGGGAAGCGGCGGATTACTTGGCCAGAACGCCTACTCCTCGACCTGAAGGCGGGGAAGTTCGTTGACAAAACGGATGGGAATCCAAAGATGACGGCTGTGGCTCAATCGCTTGGGCGTCCAGATGTCGGCCATAAAGAGTTTCCGATTTTCCTGCCTTCACATCACGCCACAGCCGAAGGTCCGCTCACGCTTTCCCCAACCATTTCTTTATACGCGCCATTGCTTCTTCGCAATCTTCGCGCGTTCCGAATGCCGTAAGGCGGATGTAGCCTTCACCAGAAGGCCCGAAACCGACGCCAGGCGTGGAAACGACATGCACTTCATGCAGGAGGCGTTCGAAAAAGTCCCAACTTGAAATACCGTCGGGCGTTTGCAACCATATATAGGGGGCGTTGATGCCGCCAAAGACGTTTAATCCTGCTGCCGTAAGGCTCTCGCGCATGATGCTTGCATTGGTCATGTAATAGTTGATGGTTTCGCGCACCTGACGCTTTCCAGCTTCGCTATAAATGGCCTCTGCTGCCCGCTGAACGATGTAGGCGGTGCCATTAAACTTGGTGCACTGACGGCGATTCCACAACTGGTTGAGAGAAACGTCTTCGCCACTGGCGGCCCTGACTTTGAGGGCTTTCGGCACCACGGTATATCCGCAACGCAAACCGGTGAAGCCGGCTGTCTTGGAATAGGAATGAAACTCCACGGCGCATTCTTTGGCGCCTGGTATCTCATAGATGCTGTGGGGGACGTTTGGCTGCGTGATATAGGCTTCATAGGCTGCATCATAGAGCAACAGACTGTTGTTGCTACGGGCGTAGTCCACCCATTTCTCGAGTTCGCTGCGGCACAACGTCGTGCCCGTCGGGTTGTTGGGATAGCAAAGATATATCAAATCAACGGAATGGCAGGGCAAGGAGGGGATAAAGTTGTTGCTTGCCGTGCAAGGACAGTAAGTAATCCGGCTCCACGCATTGCCGAGGAACTGGCCCGCTCTGCCGCCCATTACGTTGGAATCAATGTAAACGGGATAGATGGGGTCGGTCAGGCAAATGGTGTTTTCTGTGCCGAGGATGTCGCCGAAGTTTCCCGTGTCGCTCTTGGCGCCGTCGTTGACAAATACTTCGTCGATGTCCAAATCAATGCCGCGCGACTGAAAATCGTTTTCAACGATGGCTTTTCTCAAGAACTCATAGCCGTGTTCCGGCCCGTAGCCTCTGAAGGTCTCGGCCTTCCCCATCTCGTCGACGGCTTTATGAAGTGCCTCTATCACTGCTGGCGGCAGCGGACGGGTTACGTCGCCAATACCTAATCTAATCAGTTTGGCCTCTGGATGAGCTGCCTTAAAAGCGGCCACCTTCTGGGCTATGTCTGCAAAGAGATAGTTCTTTTGCAGTTTCAAGAAATTTTCATTTACCGTAAGCATCGTATATGATTTTTATGGGGATGTTCTATGTCTTATTATTATAAGGAAAAGGGGAATTATTATTGGGATAAAGGAAAGAGGGATTGTCTATTCTTCGATGGTGATTCTTCCGTCGAACACTTTGGTTGCCGGACCCGTCATATACACGTGTCCATCTTCCTCACGCCATTCAATGGTAAGTTCTCCCCCATCCATCGCGACGACGCTCTTGCGAGGTCGGCGGCCTGTCAAAGTGGCCGCAACGGCCGTTGCACAGGCTCCGGTGCCGCAGGCCAAGGTGATGCCGGAACCGCGTTCCCATACGCGCATGCGGATGCTGCCATCGGGCTTCACTTCGGCAAACTCGATGTTGCAACGCTCGGGAAACAGCGAAGCGAACTCTAAGGTTGGGCCTACTTTCTCGAGGTCTATGTTTTCAACGTCGTCCGTGAAGATAACGAAATGGGGATTGCCCATGGAGACGAAGGTTCCCACGTATCGCTTGCCGTCTGTGCTCGCCACGACGCCCTCGCGCATACTGCCGTCGGGCGATGCCAACTGCGAAGGCACAGCCAACTGCGGCTCGCCCATATCAACGGTCACTTGCTCAACCAATCCGTCGACACCGAGCGAGAGGTGGAGCACCTTGATGCCAGAAAGCGTGGCCAAGCGGATGTCGAGCGAGTCGGTCAACCCGTTGTCGTGAAGATATTTGCCGATGCAGCGGGAGGCATTGCCACACATGCGGGCCTCTGAACCGTCGTTGTTGAAAATACGCATCGAAAAGTCGGCAACGTCCGAAGCGCCAATGAGCACCAAACCATCGCCGCCGATGCCCTTGTGGCGGTCGCTCCAAGTAACGGATAGTTTTTCGGGATGCTTCAACGGATAAGCAAGCGTATTGACATAAATATAATCATTACCTGCCCCGTGCATTTTCGTAAATTCTATGGTACGTTTCATTGCTGTGTGTATTGGGTTTGACGTTGGCTTTTATTTATCACGGCGCAAAGGTAGAAATACTTTCTTTTTGTACAAAGAAAATACCTGAAAACTTTCTTATTTTTATTTACACACATCGCAAATAATCTTTTTGTAAGTTTTACCAGTGTATTATTTTACATAAAGACAGGATTACGCTAAAGCCAGATAAGGTGGTTTCACCGAAAAAAGCACCGAAGAAAACGGGGGAATAGTCAAAGCGGACGCACTTTCAGCGGAGCCTTCGGAGAAATTATTGTATATTTGCCGTTCAGAACAAACAGAAAACTCTCATGACAAGATTAACCATCGTGGTGCCTTGCTACAACGAAGCGCCCGTTCTTCATGAAACGACAAAACGCCTGCTGCAAGTGGCCGATACGCTGGCCGCCAAGGAGGTGCAGACCCATATCTTATATATTGACGACGGCAGCGCCGACGAGACATGGCAGATTATCGAAACGGAGTCGCAGACCCACAGCGAGGTGTGCGGCTTGAAATTGGCGCACAACGCGGGCCACCAACACGCATTGTGGGCTGGTCTGGAGCGTGCCTGCGAGTCGGCAGACTGCATTGTGACCATCGACGCCGATTTGCAAGACGATGTCAACGCCATCTGCACGATGGTGGACCGCTTTTTGGAAGGCAACGACATTGTCTACGGCGTTCGGCGCGACCGCTCAACCGACACGTGCTTTAAGCGGCAAACGGCGGTGTTCTTCTATCGTTTTATGCACTGGCTGGGAACGGAGGTGGTGTACAACCACGCCGATTTTCGCCTTATGAGTCGCCGCGCGGCAAAAACGCTGCTGAGTTATCCTGAGCGCAACCTTTTCCTGCGCGGCATGGTGAAATCGCTGGGATACCGCCAGGCAACGGTTGAATACGACCGCGCCGCCCGCTTTGCCGGCGAGTCGAAATATCCGCTCAGCCGCATGTTGGGATTCGCCTGGGACGGCATCACTTCGTTTTCCGTCCGTCCGCTGCGCCTCATCCTCCTGCTCGGCGTCCTCTTCATCGTCATTTCGTTCGCCGTCATCGTCTGGGCGCTGATAGCGCACTTCAACGGCCATACGTTGCCGGGATGGACTTCCCTACTCGTCAGCGTCTGGTTTGTCGGCGGCGCCATCCTGCTGGCGCTCGGCATCATCGGGGAATATATCGGGAAAATCTATTCTGAGGTGAAACGCCGTCCGCGCTATATCGTGGAATCCTTCACTGGAGACATGGAATGAGCAGCCTTATGGAAGTGCCGCCTCAGCGCCCGATTCCCATCAAAACCCAAGGAAGAACTTTCTTACACCCTCTATCTCAACGGTTTCCGCCTAATACGGGAACCGTTTTTTTATTGGAAAACTTGTAAAATAAGGCAATGAGCGAGCGCGAAATATGTAAAATAAGGCGTTCTGACGGGATAAAACTTGTAAAATAAGGCAGTGAGGAGGCGCGAAATATGTAAAATAAGGCGTTGCGGCGAAAGAAAACTTGTAAAATAAGGCAGTGAGGAGGCGCGAAATATGTAAAATAAGGCGTTCTGGCGGGCGAAAACTTGCAAAATAAGGAAATGAACGAGCGCGAAATATGTAAAATAAGGCGTTGCGGCGGGCGAAAGCCAAGGGCAAAGAACTTGAAAGCATCATGTTGCGAACTGCATTTCAGACAAAGCATTTCTATAAACTTCGACCCATCGGCGTTCAACGGATTTCTTGCATTTTCGTAGAAACAAAAAAATCGCCGATGTTTTGCAGGGACGCAAAACACAGGCGATTGTAAGTGTAAGTGTGTACAAGTGAGATGGGCTATTAAGCTTCCTTCGCAACGTTTACGCGACGTTCCTTAATACGGGCCTTCTTACCAGTGAGGGCACGGAGGTAGTAAAGCTTAGCACGACGCACCTTACCATGCTTGTTGATTTCGATGCTTTCGATAGCCGGAGATTCGATTGGGAAGATACGTTCAACACCAATGTTACCAGACATCTTGCGAACCGTGAAACGCTTCTTGTCCTGATGACCAGAAATCTTGATGACAACGCCACGATAGAGCTGGATACGCTCTTTGTTGCCTTCGACAATCTTGTAAGCTACGGTGATTGTGTCACCAGCCTTGAATTCGGGGAATGACTTGCCCGTAGCAAATGCTTCCTCAGCGATTTTAATTAAATCTGCCATTTTTCTTTTGGTAATTTATTATGTTATTCGTCTGTGGGCGTAACGGGGAACTCTCATCCCGACAGCGGCCCATCAGAAAAGCGTTGCAAAATTACGATTTTTACGTGAATTACACAAGGTTACGCGCCACATTTTTATGAGAATGCCTAACAAATCAACCGATTAGTCACGGGGAAAAGTCGAAACGGGCGGTTTTTCCGGGCTTCCCAACGCATCAAATCGCCGTCTTTTTCCGCCAAAAGCCCCTGCGCATATAGAAATAGGCCAGGGAGGAAATGGGGATGGAATAGACAAACTCACTGAGCCAACATACGGGCAGACTGCTGCGGAAATGGAAGATGGCCACGAAGACGAAGACCATATAAATCAAAAGACTGACCGACTCCATCGCGAGCGCGGCCTTGGTGTTTCCAGAGCCAGATACGGCATGGAGACACAATTGGGCGGGGATGCTGAAGACGTATGAGGAGAGGAGCACACAAAGGGCGCCTTGGGCGTGGCGGATGAGCGCCGCGTCATCGGTGAAGATATTCAAGACGTTGTATGAGAAAGTGGCGATGAGGAGAATGACGGGCAGGAGAATGAGATACGTGAGCTTCATCACGCGGTGTATCATGGGCATCACGCTGTCGTCGTTTCCCTGTCCGATGAAGTTGCTGACGAGGGTGGAGATGGTGGAACCGAAGGCCACGAGCGTCATGAAGGTGAAGGCAGAGACGTTGCGAATGATGTTGGTGGCGGCCAAATCATGCTGCCCGAGATGCTCGATGGCCAGGAAGAAGATAAACCACGTGCCGAGCGACAGGAAATTCTGTATCATTATCCACACACTCAAATCGAACACATTTTTCAGAATGCCAAAGCGGAAACGCGGCATGGCATTGAGGGCATATTTTGCGCAGTTGATGTGCCGCGAGGTATAAACAAGGAAGAAGAGGAAGGAAACGATTTCCGCCAAGGCCGAACCGATGGCCGCACCTTGTATGCCCAGAGCCGGGAAACCGAATTTGCCGAAGATCAAGACATAGTTGAAGACGACGTTGCTCAACACCATGACGAGGGAGTTGAGCGTCAGCGTGCGGGTGTTGGTGGTGCCGATATAAAAGGCGCGGAAAACGAGGGTGATGAAGGCAAAGGGGATGCCCGCCATGCGCCACGTCAGGTAGACATCTGAGGCGCTGGCGATTTCGGGAGAGCTGATGAGACTGTTCATCAAGCGGTCGCCAAAGAAAAAGACGAACGCCACCAAGACGAGGGAAAGGAGAAGCAGGAAGAAGAGGCCGTGATAGAACACACTGCCGATGGTTGTGTAAGCACCCTCTCCGTTGCGGCGGCCGATGATGATTTGCACACCGATGCTGAAACCGAGGCCGAGCATAAAAACCACGGTATAGGCGATGCCGCCAAGAGCCGCAGCTCCCAACTCCACCTCCCCAACGCGTCCGAGATAGGCCGTATCGGTCATGCCGATGAGCTGCTCCATCAACACACTAACGAGAATGGGCAACGCAATGGCGAGGATTCTTTTATAACTATAGTTGACTGCTTCCATACATCTTTCGTTTCCAGATTTCATGCTATATCATCAGACTGCCCGTTGCGGCCGTCCATCAAAGGCCCAGCAATCCCTTAACAAGAAAGAAGAGCATGGGGATGAAGAGGGCGGGCAGCAGATTGATGGTCTTGCAATCCTTGATGTTGAGCACGCCGAGGCCAGCGGCGGCAATCAAAACGCCTCCGACGATGCTGACCTCCGCGATGAGTTCTTCTGAGATGAAGGAGGCAGAAACTTTTGCAATGCCGTAGATGCTGGCCTGCCAAGCAAAGACGAAGAAGGCCGTGATGGCGGTGCCGAAACCATAGCTGGAGGCCACGACAACCATTGTCACGAGGTTGAGCGTGGCGCCCGTCATGAGATAGGTGTTGTCGTTGAAAAGGGCGCTCAGCACGGGGCCCATCATCGAGAGCGTTCCGACGCAGCAGAACAAGACACCCGTGGTGATGCCTTCTGCGAGGTTTGAACCGCCGGAAACGCGGCGCGTGGCACGCTCCAAGTGCTGGTCGAGCTTCAAGAAAGTGCCGATGAGCCCACCGATGGCCAGGCAGAAGATGAAGAGAACGGGATAGTGGCTTTTGATCATGTGTTCCATCGCCACATTGACGCCGAGGACAATGGCGGCAAGACCCATGGCGGTGTTGAGAACGGTGATGTATTTCTCGCGTATTCCCTTACGCGCCAAAGCACCAACAGCGCTGCCGACAACGACGGCGACTGCATTTAAGATAATTGCATACATAAAAAGATGTGATAAGAAGGCCTCCGCCGTGCATTCACGCCAGGGCCGGTTTAGGGAATCAGACTGTGGGCGGGGGAAAATACAGAGAATGCTGCACGATTTTTGACCAAATAGCATGGCGGTTGCAACACCGCTGCCCCCTAAAAGGTAGGGTGTTCAAAATGGGAATATTGAGTCGATGAAGATTGTACGGGAAAGCCCTATCTGCGACCCGGCACGGGCTGAAAGCCCAACAAGTCCAAAGCCCAGGGCAACGCCCTGGGTGCCGTGTTCCCCGTTCGTGCGCCCTGTAAGGGCAAAAGTAAGCATCAACACTGCGCCCATACTTTTGCCCTTACAGGGCGTAGGCATTTATGCACTAATACCCAGGGCGTTGCCCTGGGCTATGCACTTACTGCCCTTTCAGGGCGCTCCTTTTCGCGCTTTGTTCGTTTATCATGTGCGCATGCTTCGCCACTTGCTATTTGGCTCAAAACCGCGCAGATTGTTTCTGGATTATAACCACCCTACCTAAGAGCGCAGTCTGGTTCAGGTTTTTCAATTTCAGGACAAAGTTACAATTTGCTTTTCACATCCACAATTCTGAAAGGGATTTTATAGGGCCAAGCGGCACGAAAAAGAAGCAAAATGCCGCCGAAGGCCACGGCGACCCAGAAAACAAAAAAGGCGCCCCGCGAATGCGGAGCGCCCTTTTTATTGAAAATGCATTAACATTCAGAGAGTGATTACTTTACGTAAACCTTCTTACCGTTAACGATGTAGAGACCCTTAGGAAGACCTACAGTTGAGTTAGCGCGAACCTTCACACCAGAGATAGTGTAGATAGCACCACCCTTAGCGTTAGAAACCACTGCGTTGTTGATACCGTTGATAACGTCTTCGATGTTGAGCGCGATGTCGCCATCTTCAGTCGTTTCAGGGATTTCAACGAAGTAACCAGAGCTGGCTTCAACAGTAGTGTTGTCAACAGAGTTCTTGATCACACCGTCGAGGAGCAAGCCGAGGCCAGCATTAACAGTCAGCGAGTTCAAAGTACCCACCATACCATTCTGGTTGACGTGGTCGTAAACGTAAGTACCGTTAGCGAGTTCTTTGGCATCAGCAGCCTGGATACCGATCTGGAGATAGTTGATATCTTCGGCAGTCTTAACGATGAACGGAGTACCAGCCGGGATGATTTCAGACTCAGAGTATTGCTGGAGCTGAGCCTTACCGTCCTTCTGTCCGAGGAGCTTGTAAGGAGCTGGTTCTACGTACTGGATTTCGAACGGCATCGTAACGATCTGATAAGCATTGGCCTTAACATTGTAAGTCATACCGTCTGAAACGACATCAGAAGAAACTTCGTCGAACACGAACAAAGAGCTTGCATCGCTGCCGCTCCAGTTAACCACGTTGTGGCTTGGATCAGCGTTCATGTAGCGGCCTTCAACAAACTGGATGTTGAATACGCCAGGAAGCTTACCAGAAACGAGGGTGAACTTAGAATCTTCCTTAGTTGAGCTCAAACGCTGTGAGAGATCCACGTCGTCCTTGTCTTCAACGCCGTCATACAAGTTGGCGATGTTGAGACCAGTTGCCAAGTTCTTGATAACGAATGAACCGTCGGCCTGCTTTCTGAGCTGCCATACAGCGTTCAAACGAGTGCTCTGGTTTTCGTCGTCCTTATAGCCCCAGTAAACGTTAGCAACAGTGTCGGCGTTGCGAGCATATACGAGGTTACCATACTGACCATTCTGGTCGCCGTTTTGATTCTGGCTTACGCTCTTAATGCGAACGATTGCGCCGTCTTCAGGAACGATCAACTTGCTGTTGAACGTGCTGATTGCGCTGCGAAGCGCCTTCAACTGGTCTGCGATGGCAGTGAGGCTCAACGGAGAGTTAGCTTCAACATAAGAAGAAACATTGTCAACCGTTGTCTTCAAGCCGCTCTGAGCATCTGCTGGGAAGTAACCCCATGCAGTGCCCACCATGCCTTCAGCTTCGGCCTGAGCCTTAGCGTCCTTCAAGAGTTCGAGAAGTTCAGTGTCATCAGGATATGCATCGTTGAATTCCTTGATAACGGCTTCCAAAGCTTCATAGTCAGCCTGAGTTGCAGAGCTGTCTGAAGCGAGCTTTTCAGCGTTGGCGATGGCGCCAGCCAACTTCTGGCGTACTTCTTCAGGAATCATGTTGTAACGTGGGTTGTCACCACCGTCCTTGTAGAAGCGCAATTCTGATACGTGCCAGCATGGGCCGAGGCCGTGGATGTGGTTAACCTTAGTCTGGAGACCCACGAAACGGAGTTTCTGAACTGGCTTGCCCAAATCGATGCGCATAACAGTTGTGGTGCTATCGATGAAACCGTTAGGGAAGTTAGTTCCATACTGGTAGATAACAGTGTCCTTGAACAAAGTATCTGTCCATGCTCCTTCAGGATCGTCAGCTTCAGCTGGTGCTACGAGAGCGATGCGGCTTGGGTTACCACCACGGTTGTTGTGGCGCTGAGAGAACTTGAGGAAGAGCTTCTGGATTGGCTCGTCACCGAGGTTCACCTGTGCCCAGTGGTATTCACCAGGAACGTCTGCTGACCACAAAGTGTGGTAGTAAGTGCCGAGGTTGCCGTCGAAAGGACTCTTCTCGTTATTATTAGCGCCTTCGCCATGTTCAGTTGCGTTGCACTTTTCGAACGAAGTGACAAGACCTGCAGAAGCATACTTGTCGTCGAAAGTTACGTCAGAATTAAGCTTATACTTCTCTGAAGTAGACTTAGCCTCATCAACCAAAGCGTGATACTTCTTCATGAAGCGAGCCTTTTCAACAATAGCGGTGAGCTGGTCTGCAACGTCACCAGGAACTTCCTTGATTGCGAACAAGCAACCCAGTTCGTTCTTCGACTGCCAACGAACGACATTCATACCGCCATCACAGTGCCACATATTGCCACCTTCGTCAGTGATGTTGAACATCAAACCAGCAGCTTCGCCGTTAGGATTGAAAGCAACGTTGTACTTAACAGTTGCGCCTTCAATGGTTGGGAACGTAGAAGAAGTGCTACCCTGCTTGCCGGCATAACGACCGGTTGCAAAGTTCTTGATGTAGTACTGACCATTGCCTGCATCTTCAACAGTCCACAAGTATTTGGCATCGTTGAGTGTTGGAGGAACGTCAACAGCGACCTTGTCCTTCGTACACTTCATAGAGACACCCGTATCAAACATACCGTCTTGTGAACGCTGGCTGATGAACATGTAGTACTTACCAGGAACGAGCATGATGCGGCCACCGTTGGCCAATGCTTCCTGAGCATCAAGAATGTCCTGAACGATCTTTTCCTTGGCTTCCGCAGAAACAGCGTCGTTGCCCATAGCGTCGTTGGCTGCATTGTAAGCAGCTTCGATCTTGTCGTGGAGGTCCTGAGAGATGTTACCCGGCTGATCACCTACAGCAAATTCGATATCTGAGAAACCATTCTTGAAGACTTCGTTGTAGACGGTCTCCAATTTCTCGTCAGCTGTTGCCTGATGAGGAGTGGCTGCAAAGATTCGCCAGTTGTTGGTGTCGCTGTAATTCGAGTAAGCTGGGCAATCCCAATAGCAGAGGTAATCAGGTTTTTCACCATTTTCTGGCAACTTGCCTGCGAGCACCCAGTCGTTACCTTCTGAATCTGGCTGCTTTTCGTTACCATCCATCAAACGGCGAAGGTCGGTCGAACCAGCCTCACCCTTCAAAATGGTGCACTGGAAAGCTTCGCCATAAGACAAAGTGTGACCACCAGAGTACATGTACTGTTTGTTGGAGAAGTTTTTCAGAACGAATACGTTATCGCCCTGCGCGTCTTCGCCAACCTTTACGAGTTCGTAAACACAGGTAGCATCAACGGCTGCCTTGAAGGAACCAGAGGGATTCAGATAGCCATTGCTTGACCAGCCATCCTTGTTGCCGCCCTGCTGAAGCACCACGAACATACCGTTCTGCGGCGTCTCAATCTGGCTTTCTGCAACGTCCCACACGGTCCAATCGCGCTCAGCAGCAACTGCTGACAATGATCCTGCCACGAAGAGCAGCATCAAAGCAAGAAAATTGTAAATTTTCTTCATTGTGAGATGAGAATTTGAATTAAACAATTAGTGAATAAATAATTTGTAGATTTGATTATGTTAAGTTTCAGAGCGAGGCAATGCATGCCCAGCCCCAAATCATTTTCTTTTTCCATAACGGCTGCGCAACATCAGCACGCCCCTATTATATATAATAGAAGCTTATATATAATAGGAGCCGAACCGCCCGTCTTGCATCTCCGCCCCGTCATGGGGCATCAACGCAGACTTGCCGTCGGCGCGTCTGCTGGTCTTGCAGCATGCATCCCCCAATGCATAACATAATTATGGCGTTGTGCCAAACGCCCGAAAGGGCAAATGGACGAACGAAACAAAAATGAAACATTGTTGCAAACATATTCCGCCATCTTGATGCAGAAGAACCGTCCACGCTTTATTATGGAGCGGCCAGCAACAGGGTTACATCCCGTCTCACTGGAGGTTGAGGAAAAGTACTTACTTCCATTGTCTTATTGCAATGTGATGCAACATTCATGCGAGAAACGTCTTTTTGTCAGATCGGCAACCATATTCATGAAAATATGCCACCGAAACTGCAAGTCGGTTTTCACAATGCCACATTCACTTTGCAAGACAACTTCAGAGACTTAACATCAGAAACCATCTATTTAATTATTTCAAGAATTTGCCACACGCAGCTCAGCTCGTTTAATGAGAGTTCTAAGACTAAGACTAACATGCAACTCATTCATTCACACATCGTTAAATACGTTTCTCGCTTCAACAACGTGAATGCCTCCGCATTTTCGTCCCAAAGATAGCAACATATTTCTCAACAAACAAATTTACATGTTACTTTTTTGTTAAATGGCATGATTTTTCAGATTATGGGCATAAGGTGAGACGACATGGAAAGGGCGGCGGGAACCGAACAGAAAGAAGAGCGGCTGAAGAGAGACCGCGGAGGATTCCCCGAGAATATTGATATGTTATCTACTCGCGGCCGAAGGTAATGCAACGCGCGGCCGAAGGTAGCGCTACTCGCGGCCGCGGGTAGCACGAATTGCGGCCGCGAGTAGATGACTTTTCTTATGGACGGGGAGAAAATGGCGCGAGGCTGCCTTGGGAATCGGATAAAATCGCTAAGTTTGTAAAAGAAAAAGTAAAGGCGGAAGGTGCGGCGTTGAAAATCGAAGGATGTTTCTACGCGGTTTTTGGGCTAAGATGCTTGTTGGTTGGCGGCAGCGCAAGGGGCGATGCGCGGACATTGGGCAGAGCCCTGAGGCGAAGCACTGTAGCTCACTTTGCTCGCAAAGTGAGGGGGACGAATTTTATGGCAAACACGTCGTAAAGGAGCGGGTATAAAGCGGACTTATGGCATTTTCGCTACGTGTTCGTGGCCCTCACTTTGCGAGCAAAGTGAGCTACAATGCT
>OHAU01002115.1_pt1 | contig 20074 bp, 14 predicted proteins | sample 1577181 | NCBI WGS metagenome assembly OHAU01 (sample SAMEA3541472, study PRJEB24748) | human gut metagenome | biome: human gut; feature: human-associated habitat; material: faeces | place: China | collected 2012 | reverse complement strand
TGAACAGCGCAAGCACCTTGCCGAGAAAACGCAAAACAGCGTCAAGGTTTACCAGCGCCCATGCGAATACGATCAGCAGCACCAGTGTGCGGGTAATACAGCGAATGATCGTCTTGTCCGGCCACTTGCTTCCCTGCGGTGCGGGATCCTCGTTTCTGTCACTGGCTGTGTTTTGTGGTTTTTTCTCCATGTATTTCCTTTCCGTCGGTATGGGGAGTCCCGTCAAATCCGGAAGCACTTTTGCAGGGCTTTATACTCACCCAACGCCAAAATCGTAATGTCATCGGACAATATAGTGTCCGGCGTAACGGAAACATCCGTTTTTCCGGCTCGTTTGATGCCAAGAATGTTGATGCCAAACTTTCTGCGGACGTTCAGCTCACCAACGCTTTTCCCGATCCACGCCTCCGGCACCTGCACTTCAAAGATGGCGTGCTGCTCGTCGATCTCTATGTAGTCGAAAATATGGTCGGCAGTGAATCGGATCGCCGCCCATTTTGCCACCTGTTTTTCCGGGTAGACTATATGGTCTGCACCGTTGCGAAGCAGAAACTTTGCCTGCACATCACGCTCGGCACGGGATACCACGCATTTGGCACCCAGCTCCTTCAGCAGCGAGGTAGTTTCCAGCGAGTTCTGAAAATTACCGCTGATGGTCACAAAACAAACATCAAAATTTCCGATACCCAGCGAACGCAGAAACTCCGCATTGGTGCTGTCGCCGATCTGTGCGTTGGTGACAAACGGAAGCACATCGTTGATCCGTTCCTCATTGGTATCGACTGCCATGACCTGATGCCCCAGTTGAGAGAGCTGCATGGCGATATGCCGCCCGAAGCGGCCTGCTCCGATCAATAAAACATTTTTCATGGGATAGATGCTCCTTTACTTATCCAATCATGATTCTTTCCTGCGGCAGCTTTGCGTTGCCGCTTTTTTTGCTGGACACCGCCGCATAAATGAGTGTCAGCCCGCCGACCCTGCCCAGATACATCAGCGCGATCAATACCATTTGCGAGGGAATATGCAGCTGCGGCGTAATACCCAATGTCAGTCCGACCGTGCCTACCGCCGACGCTGCTTCATACAGGCAGGAGGACAGCGGGAGATTTTCATACACGCTGATAAAAACGCCTCCGCCAAAGAACAGCGCAAGGTACATCGTCAGGACGGTTGCGGCGGTTTTGACGGCGCTGCCATCGACTCTGCGCCCAAAGAATTGAGCGCTGTCCCGCTGGCGGAAGGTCGCGGCAGCATTGGAAAGCAGAACTGCCAGCGTGGTGGTTTTCATGCCGCCTGCCGTAGACCCAGGAGAGCCGCCAATGAGCATCAGAAGGATCATCACGCCCAGCGATGCGCCGGACATGGCGGGTAGATCGACTGTGTTGAAGCCCGCCGTTCTCGGCGTGACCGATTGGAACAGGGCTGCCTGAACCCGCGTTCCGAGAGGAAGGGCATCAAAGTCCACAAAGAAGAAAAACAGCGCCGGAAGGACGATCAGCGTGAGTGTCGTAACGAGAATGACCTTACTTTGCATTCGATAACGGTGGAAATGCAGCTTGTTTTCAAAGATGTCATCCCACGTCAGAAATCCAATGCCGCCAATCACAATCAACAGCATAATCGTGATATTGATTACCGGACTGCCCGCATAGCCGGTAAGAGATGGATAGCGGTTGCTTTCTGTCCCAAGAATGTCAAACCCTGCGTTGCAAAAGGCAGAGATGGAGTGAAATACCGCCATCCATATCCCGTGCCATCCGTAGTCCCGGCAAAACACCGGCAGCATGGCGAGCGCACCGATCAGTTCGATCAGAAATGTCCCCCGCAGGATGAACCGTGTCAGCCGGACGATCCCTCCGACCTTCGGCGCTGAGATGGCGTCCTGCATGGTGCTGCGCTGCATCAGAGAGATCCTTCGCCCGGACAGCAGCGCAAACGATGCCGCCACAGTGACAACACCGAGCCCGCCTATCTGAATCAGCGTCAGGATCACCGTCTGGCCAAAGACCGACCAATAGCTGCCGGTATCCTGCACCACAAGCCCTGTCACGCAGACGGCAGAGGTTGCAGTGAAAAGCGCTTCATGAAATGGCGTTACGCACCCGGCTGTTGTGGAAAGCGGCAGCATCAGCAGCAGCGCACCGAGCAGAATGACCCCGGCAAAGCCCAATATGATAATTTGAAAAGACGAAAGGCGGCGCTTTCTGCAAACCATTTCTTCCGACATCATCCTCACCCCTTATGAATCGTGCGACTGCTTTATTGCTCGCAGGCCAAACAGACGCCACATTGCCTGACTGTGATGAAGGATACCCTGTACGCACTCAGATCGGAGACCGTGATCTCCAAATTCTGAGCGGTAAAGGAATCGCCCTTACTGGGGACTCTATTCAGCTGCTCCATGACCCAGCCGCCGACGGAAACACTGTCCGATTCCAGCTTGACGCCAAAGAATTCCATAAAATCCTCCAAGCTGACGGAGCAGTCCACGCGGTAGGTATTCTCGTCCAGCTTTTCAAAATCTTCTTCCACCTCGTCGTGTTCGTCCCAAATTTCACCGACCAGTTCTTCCAGAATATCCTCCATCGTAACAATACCAAGCGTCCCGCCAAAATCGTCTACGACTACGGCGACATGGGACTTCTGATGCTGGAGCATTTTCAAAATATCCCGGATCTTCGTGTGCTGATAGACAAACAGCGGCTCTGTCATGATCTCCGCAATAGGCTGATCCGTCATCTTGCCGTTGATATAGAAGTCCTTCTGATGAAGAACGCCGACGATCTGATCGATAGTATCCCGGTAGACCAGTAGGCGGGAAAAGCGGGACTGCGTAAAGGCTCTGGCAATTTCCTCATGGCTTTCGCCGATGTCCACGGCCTCCAAGTCGATTCGATGGGTCAGAATTTCTGCCGCCGTCAGGTCACGGAACTCAAGGGCGTTGCGCAGCAGCTCGCCCTCGTTTTCGTCAATGCCGCCGTCCTGCTCCACGTCCTGCATAAAAAGAAGCAACTCCTCGTGGGACATTTTTGCATCGTCATCTGTCTTGAAGAAACGGGAAACCAGCTTTTTCCACAGGGAGAACAGGAAGTTCAGTGGCGTCAGCACCCATATCCAGAGCCGGATAAAGGGCGCACTGAACATGGCAAAGCGTTCCGGCGTGTCCTTTGCAACGCTTTTGGGGGTGATCTCACCAAAAATCAAAACAACGATCGTTACGACGACCGTAGAAACCGTCGCACCCATGTCGCCGTAAAGTCCGACGAACAGAAGTGTGCCGATGGACGCCACCATGATATTGACGATATTGTTGCCGATCAGGATGGTGGAGATCAGCTTGTCATAATCTTCGGACAGCTTGAGCGCCAGCGCTGCCCGCTTGTTCCCGTTGTCCGCCAACACCTTGAGGCGGGTCTTATTCAGAGACGAGAATGCCGTTTCTGTGGCGCTGAAATAGGCGGACATGGCGATGCAGGCCACCATTGCGAAAATGCTTCCAAAATAATTCATTTCAGACTCCTTTATGTTCTGTTCATACGATCATTTCATGCAAAAAGACACACCTATACCCGATACCGCAGCAAAGGGCGTAGATATGCCACATACGAACAGACCATATAAGAGCAGTTACCGTTATCGTCGCTACTGTCATTTTCCACGGATTTCTTTCTCCTTTTCGCTGTGTGCTTATATCATAGCATTTTCCCGGTGTAGATTCGGTAAAGAAACGAGTGCGGCGCAATATCCTCCTGTGAGAAATCTTGAAGCGCTTCCGCTTATGCGATATAATAACTGCTGGCAGTTATTTATACCACTGGATTTAAGCCGTTTTTCTCCCGGGCTTCGCCCGAAACCGAAAAGCATGGCGTATGATGCCGCAATAAATTTCAGGAGAAGCATGATGAAGAATCGACAGCGACAAAAGGACACTCTATTTTCGATCCTTATTTTTTGCAGTGCCTTTGCCGTCAATTTGCTGATTCAGAAGCTCTTTACCACGCAGACGCTGGTACCCATGATCTTTGTGTTCGGCGTGTTTTTGATCTCGCTGAAAACCCACGGGTATTGCTATGGCATCACTTCGGCAATCGTCAGCGTATTTGCGGTGAATTTTGCCTTTACCTATCCCTATTATGTCTTCGACTTTTTCGTGGGGGAAAGCATCTTATCTGCCGTCATTATGCTGGCAGTTGCCGTTTTCACCAGTACGCTGAACAGCCGCATTCGGGATCAGGAAAAGCTGCGGACGGAGAATGAAAAAGAGCGAATGCGGGGCAATCTGCTGCGGGCGATTTCCCATGATCTGCGCACACCACTCACCTCTATATACGGGTCCTCCTCCACGCTGATCTCCAAGTATGACGCACTGCCAAAGGAGCAGCAGCTCAAGCTGTTGGGAGAAATTCAGGAGGACAGCGAATGGCTCATCCGCATGGTTGAAAATCTTCTGTCGGTCACAAGAATCGACGGCGCGAAAGTGGAAGTCGTGAAGACACCCACGGTTCTGGATGAACTGATCGACTCGGTTCTCATGAAGTTTTCCAAAAAGTATCCGAATCAGAAGGTCATCACACAGATACCGGAGGAATTTGTGGACATTCCCATGGATTCGCTCCTTATTGAGCAGGTACTGCTGAATCTTCTGGAAAATGCCGTATTCCACGCAAAAGGCATGACGGAGCTGACGCTTTCCGTTTCTCTTGTGGGGGATAAGGCGGTATTTGAGGTTGCCGACAACGGCTGCGGCCTCCCGGAGGATGCACTTCAAAAGATTTTCACCGGAAGTTATGAAAAGTCCGCCGCACCGGTGGACGGAACCCGCAGCAATATGGGGATCGGACTATCCGTGTGCGCCGCCATCGTCAAGGCGCACGGCAGCGAGATCACTGCGGAAAATAGGAAGGGCGGCGGTGCGGTATTCCGCTTTGCTCTGGAAAGAGGGGGTGAGGACGATGGGCAATAACAAGTACAAAATTCTGATCGTAGAGGATGAGGCCAACATCCGAAGCTTTATCAAAGCCAATCTGGAAACCAGTGACTATCAGGTGCTCTGCGCGGAAACCTGCGAGCTTGGCATGATGATGTATGCCTCCCATCATCCGGACCTCATCCTTTTGGATCTTGGTCTGCCGGATCGAGACGGTATGAGCTTGATTCAAGAGGTGCGAAAGACGGACACCGTACCCATCATCGTGCTCTCCGCCCGTTCCAACGAGAGGGACAAGGTGGAGGCGTTGGATCTGGGGGCGAATGACTATATCACCAAGCCCTTTGGCACGGAGGAATTGCTGGCTCGTATCCGTGCCGTTCTCCGCAGCCATCGGCACAGCGAAGAGAAGGAAAGTTCCCATGGTGGGAAATTCCGCCTGCAGGATTTGCTGATCGATTACGATACACGGCAGGTTTTTGTAGGGAAAGAGGAGATCGACCTGACCCAGACGGAGTACAACATCATGGCGTTTCTCTCCGTTCACGCCGGAAAGGTGCTGACGTATGCCGCCATCATTCGGGCGGTCTGGGGGTATTCCGACTATGGCAGCGTCAAGAAGCTGCAAGTCAATATGAAGAACATCCGCAAGAAAATGGGCGTGACGCCCGGCGAAAAGCGCTACATCATCAATGAGCTTGGCGTCGGATACCGTATGCTGGCAGAGGATGAGGCATAGCGCTGCCAAAGTTCTGCGCCGCTTGACAGGCGTGTACAATGCAAATGAGCTTTTTCCGTTTCTATCCCAAGCGGAGAAGGCTCATTTTTTGTTTGGAGGATCAAAGGAGTGAAATGCCTTGTATCTCTCTGCGCCGGTGCGCAGGGCAGCTTGAATATTCTTGGTAATGTTGCAGCAGGCGATTTTCGCAACTGCGTACCGCCGGTTCCTCTACGCCATTTTTACGCCATTTCTGCGTGGGGATGCGTAGGGAAATAGGAACTTTTATGTTTTGACTTCATCCGAAAATGCCTGTCCTATCAAACCTTATCGGCATTTGTGCGTTTGCGGAGAGTTTCAGAAACAGGCTCGCTTTCGACAATACCTAATTTCATGGTTTTTCGCTCTCCTTATGCTTTAGAGGCGGCAGAGCCGCCAGTTTTACCGGATAAAGGCGCCCCGGCAGGCCGATACCCACCGAGACGAAGCGTAAAATCGCCGGAAGGACAAGCTGTCAGGCGTGTTTACCCTTGCTCATTACTGATATTATCATACCATGTCGGCGGCAGATGCACAATAGGAAAAAGGCTCCGGCGGCGCAAAATCTCCTCCTCTTCGGCACAGACGGGGGCAGGAAAGCCCTGCGGCCCACACGGGCCGCAGGGCTTTCTCCCGATGAAGCTTAGTCCTTCTTATTCTTGCGCTTAGTGATAAGCAGCACCACCAGCACGATAATGCCCACGCCAGCCACAGCCAACACAACCCACAGGGCGGTCACATTGCTGCTGTCGCCGGTGGCGGGGGTATCGGGCGTAGTGGGTTTCTCCGGCTGGGTGGGCTGGGAAGGCTCACCCGGTTTGCCGGGCTCCTCATACCGCAGCAGGGAGATGTCCGCCCCCAGGCGGATGGTCTTGCCGGCGAAGTCGGCGGTATTGCTGTTCACCGGCTCTGCCACACCCGCCAGCTGCCGGGCGGTGGTGATGGTGAACTCGGTATCCGTCCCGTCATACCACGAGAGATCCACTGCCCCGTCCCAGCGGGTGGCGGAGAAGTATTCCACCATGACCTGCTCTTCCGCTACGCCCTCCGGCAGGGTATCGGCGTAGCCGGAAGCCGTCTCGGTAAAGGCCGCTCATTGCCTTCGCCGTCCGTATAGTGGATGGCGGCAACGTCATAGCCTTCCCGCCTCTCTGCCTGCACCTGCCCGTCCAGAGCCGAGACCGGCATCACCAAACTCAGCACCATGCACAAAGTCAGCAGCAGCGCCGATACACGCTTCCTGTGCTGCTTTATGTGCAGGTCCCTTCCTCTCTGAAAATTTTTATATGCAGCCCCACAGGGCATGATATACAGCTTCACGGCTTGGCCGGGTCATAGACGCAGCTGCGGACCGTGCCGCCGGTGACCGGCACCTGCGCCACCGTCAGGGGGATACGGTACAGGGTGTGCAGCAACTCCTCCGTCAGCATCTCCTCCACCGGGCCGCAGGCTGCCACCGTGCCGCCGTGGAGGGCCAGCACATGGGTGGCGAAGCGAAGGGCGTGCTCCGGATTGTGGGTGGACAGAAGCACCGTGTAGCCCTGCTCCGTCAGGCGGCGCACCTGCTGCAGGAGCCTAAACTGGTTGCCGTAATCCAGATTGGCGGCGGGCTCGTCCATCAGCAAGATCCTCGCCTGCTGGGCCAAGGCCCGTGCAATGAGGGTCAGCTGCCGCTCGCCGCCGGAAATGCGGCGGATGCCCCGGTCTGCCAGCGGGGCGATGCCCACCAGCTCCATCATGCGCTGCGCCGTCTCCAGCTGCTGCCGTCCCGGCTGCCGCAGAGGCTCCAGCCCTCCGGCGGCGCCCATAAGCACCGTGTCCCGGACGGTGTAGTCGAACAACGGCTGGCTGGACTGGGGGATATACGCCGCCAGATGGGCCAGCTCCCGCCGGGGCAGCTGCCGCACGTCCCGCCCGCACAGGGAGATGCTCCCCTGATAGTGAGGCAGAAAGCCCAGCATACAGCGGAACAGGGTACTCTTCCCCGCCCCGTTTGGCCCCAGCACTGCCACCAGCTGTCCGGGCTCGGCCCGGAAGCTGACATCCCGCAGCACCGGGTGAGCGCCGTAGGAAAAGGAGAGTCTCTCCACGTCAATGCTCATGCCGTCGCCCTCCCGTGATGATGAGATACAGAAACAGCGGCGCTCCCACGAAGGCCGTCAGGATACCCAGAGGCAGCTCACCGGTGGTCACCAGCCGAGCGATGTCATCCACCGCCAGCAGGAAAGCCGCTCCAAACAGGGCCGCCGCCGGGATCAGCCGCCGGTAGTCGTAGCCGAACAGCATACGACAGAAGTGGGGGATCACCAGACCCACCCAGCCGATCATGCCGGACACCGCCACACTGGCGGCGGTCAGCAACGTGGCGCACAGGATCACCACCAGACGCAGTACCCCCGTCCGCACGCCCATGGACTGGGCCTCCTCCTCCCCCACCGTCAGCAGGTTCATCCGCCAGCGCAGGAGAAACAGCGGCAGCAGTCCCACCGCCAACGGCAGCACCAGAAAGCGCACATCCTCGGCCTTGATGGAGCTGAGGCTGCCCATGAGCCAATAGGTGATGGCAGGCAGCTGCTGCTGGGTATCCGCCACCAGCTTGATAAAGGACGTCCCGGCGGAAAACAGGGAGGAGATCATCATACCCGCCAGAATCAGCGCCACCGTGGGGTCTGAGCGGGACAGACGGCTCACCAGCCACGCCGCTGCCACGGCCAGCAGACCGAAACAGAAGGCGGACAGGGAGATGCCGAAATACCCGGCCCCCAGCAGGATAGCCAGCGCTGCGCCGAAGCCTGCGCCGGTGGAGGCCCCCAGAATATCCGGCGACACCATGGGGTTGCGGAACATCCCCTGATAGGCCGTACCGGAGACGGCCAGTGCTGCGCCCACCAGCGCCGCCGCCGCAATGCGGGGCAGGCGGATGGCAAACACCACCTTCTCGTCGCTGACGGACCAGTCCGCAGCGCCGCCAGTGAGCCTTGTCCACAGCATATGCAGGAGTTTGTCTACGGACAGACCGTAGCGCCCCACCAGCATGGAACCCAGCAGAAGCAGCAGGCACACCCCGCCCAGCAGGAGAAAGCGCCGCCGGTAGGTCCTCCCGGTCATCAGCTTCTCCATGGGTCAGTTCCCCGCCGCATTGGGGACGATGTAATAGGTGCCGGTCCTGGCATCATAGTACACCTCACCCCGCTTTTCCAGCAGGTTGGCCGCCAGACTCTCCCGCAGAGCGGAGGTGAAGTCCGGCAGGGGCCTTTCGCCGCTTCGCATGGTCTCCAGCAGCCGGGGCAGACTGGCGTTCATATGCCGCCGCTCTCCCAGCAGCTCCGCCAGCCACCAGCCCAGAGAAAACACGGAAAACGCCAACAGCAGCAGGCAGATCACCACCGGAATCTCCATGGCGCTGGCTACTGCCCGCAGGATATTGTGAAACAAGGTGCTCATTTATTCGTCCCTCTCTTTTTTGAAATACAGCACCCGTGCGCCGCCGCTGATGGTGGTGCCGCCCTGCGGGCCGGTCTGTCCATCGGATTGACTGCCGCCGGGGGCAGAGGGGTCTGTCCCTCCGGCGGAGGGCTTGCCGCCGGCCTCCGCCCTTCCCGGCAGCAGGCATACCGCCGTCAGGCAGGCCAGCATCCACAGGGTCAGCCGCCGCAGGCGGATACTGCACTTCTCCTCCCCGTATGGGGTCACGTCCGCAGGGTGGATCGACTCAGCATCCCGGCCGCCTCCTCCGCCGACAGGTCATAGTGCCAGAACAGCCGGTAGTACTCCTGTGCCACAGCCGTCATATCGTAGTCATACAGCTGGGGGTACAGCAGATTCCCCAGCCACCAGATGCCCAGCACCCGGTTCACCGACGGCGGGGAACTCATCCAGTCGTAGGGCAGGCCCGGTATCTCGTAGTACCGCCCCTGCTGCACGGCGGTGAGGCCCGCCCAGTCCCCTTCCGTCAGGGTATCGTAGGGGCCGCCGGAGGACAGCAGAATAACATCCGGCTCCACGGCGTATACCTCCTCCAGACTGACGGTGGTACCGCCGCCCCGGTTGGTAACTTCTTCCGGGATGATGGCGTTCACCGCCCCCACAAGGTCGATGACGTCCGCCTGTACGGACCCGGCTGCGTTGCAGGCAAGGCCCGTGGATCCGGTGCCGAAGAGCACCTTGAGTCGCTGCGACTCCGGAATTTTTGCGGCGTTGGTCTGGGCCATGGTGACAGTGCGGTCAATGAACTGCGCCAGTTCCTCCGCCTGCTCCTGCCGCCCCAGAATGTCCCCCAGCGTCCGGTAGGCCGCCGCCATATCATCCAGATCCGCTTCGATGAAGATGGTGGGGATGCCCGTCTGCTTCTGAATGGTGTCCATGTCCTTGGCGATGCCGTCCTTGGCGTCGCCCAAGTCGATAATCAGCTGGGGCTGGGCGGCGATGAGGGACTCCATATTCAGGCTGGCCTTGCTGCCGTAGAACTGGCCGAAGGTGGGCAGATACCGCATCTCCTCCGGGAAATAGGGCATCTGTGCCGTGCTGGGGCTGCTGCTGAGCCCCACCAGCAGGTCATAGGCCACCGGCATCAGGATCATCTGGGCCGTGGAGCCGCTGGGTGCGATGCGTGTGATCTCGGCAGGGATCTCCACCTGCCGTCCGGCGGAGTCGGTGATCATCCGGGTCTCCACCCCTTTCAGGGGGTCGTAGCCCGTCTGCTTGCCGCCGCAGCCAACCAGCAGGCACAGGCACAGCGCCAGTACCAGCGATATCCACCGCTTTCCACTCGTTCTCTTCACCGTTTTTCCTCCGTTATCCTCATTTGCATATCACGCTCGCCGAAAAGAGCGCCGCACCATGGCGGCAGTCTTTTCTATCGTAAGTCTATTTTACCATCTGCCCCGGCAAAAGAAAATATCCTTTTCGCAAAGCAGAACATAATTCCGTATGGCGGAACGCCCTACGCATTATAGCCCAGCTCCCGGCTGAGACTCCCGGCAGCGGCGCAGACCATGTCCACCGCCTCCTCGAACTCCCCGGAGGCAACATGGCGAAACAGGCCCACCACCGTCAGGGTGTAGCGCATCTGCCCCTCCCGGTCGAACACCGGAGCCGACACGGACCGCAAGCCGATCTTGTACTCGCCGTTTTCGATGGCATATCCCCACTGGCGGATACGCTCCAGTTCCTCCGTCAGCGTCGCCAGATCCACGATGGTGTGAGGGGTAAAGGGAGCCATGCCGCAGGTGTTCATCAGATAGCGCACCGTGGCATCCGGTAGCTGGGACAGCAGCAGCTTCCCCTGCGACGTGGCGTGAAGGGGGGTATGGCCGCCGATCTCCGAGGCCACCTGGATCCCCGTGCCGCTGACCCGCTGATCGATGACCACGATGTTGCTGCCCTCCACGCAGGAGAGCAGGGCCGTATACTGGGTCTGTTGGGCCAGCCGCTCCAAATGGGGACGGGCGCAGCGGGTGATCTCCCACGCAGCGGACACGCCGCAGCCCCACTCGAACAGCTTTGTCCCCAGATAGTACCGGCCATCCGACTCCTGCCGGATGCAGCCGTAGCTCCGCAGGGTGGCCAGCAGCGAGTGGATGGTGCTCTTGGGGTAGCCGGAGGCCTGACTCAGCGCCTGAAGGGTCATGGGGACCCGGCTCCGGTTCAGCAGCTCCAGCAGCTCCAGCGCCTTGCCCAGCGACCGCACGCTTCCCTTTTCCTGCGGCATCATACGTCCTCCTTTCGCCGGGGGATGGGCCGGAAGTCCGGCTTTCCCGGCAAGCTGCCGGGCAGCCCTCGCTCCATAGGCGGCGGTGGTGGTACCTCGTCGTCCCGCTCCCCGGCATAGAAGGCCCGGTTGTTCTCCACCAGCTCCGCCAGCGTCACCGGACGATAGCGGTTCACATCCACCCCGGCATTCAGCACACGGGGCAGCTGCCGCAGCAGCTCATAGTCCCGGCCCCGTCCGTGGTGGAGGTGTCCGTGGATCATGTAGCCCCGCTTGCGGTACAGCACGGGATAGTGACACAGGAGGATGTGCGTCTCTCCGTCGTCGATCTCGTTGAAGTCCGTCACCGTCTCGAACCAGCGGTACAGCCGCCCGGCGTCCTCATAGCCGGTGTCGTGGTTGCCACGGATCAGGTGCTTATGGCCCGACAGCCGCTCCAGCAGCTCTCCCGGCACCCGGCCGCCGTTCCAGCCGATGTCTCCCACCAGATAGACGGTGTCCTCCGGACCCACGGTGTCGTTCCAGTTTTTCACCAGTGCCTCGTCCATCTCCTCTATGGTGGCAAAGGGCCGGGAGGGAAGCAGCGGTGCATAGTGAAAGTGCAGATCGGCGGTATAGTAGATCATGGTGCTCTCCCCTCTCCGGCGGATATTTTTCTCTATCATACCGTCTCCGCCGGTCTGCGTCAAGCCTTCATTCCGTATGGCGGAATTTTTCTACGTTTTTCCGGCCTCAGATTCCCCTATGCCGTCGAAATGACCAATTCCCCGGAAATGGGCCAACGCAGCCCATCGGGAAAAGCCTCCGTTTCCGGGCAGAAAAAAGAGCGCCCCCCAGGGCGCTCTTTTCAGTACGTTATGATGGGGATCGCTTACTCCTCCGTCTCGTCGGCAGGCTCTTCCGCAGGCATGGTCTCCTCCATGGATACGCTGTCGGCAGCGCCCTCCTCAGGCACCAGCTCCTCAGCGAAATGGCGGTAGGCGTTCAGGCCGGCGCCGGCGGGGATCAGCTTACCGATGATGACGTTCTCCTTCAGGCCCACCAGATGGTCCACCTTGCCCTTGATGGCGGCCTCGGTCAGAACCTTGGTCGTCTCCTGGAAGGAGGCAGCGGACAGGAAGGAATCGGTGGCCAGAGACGCCTTGGTGATACCCATCAGCAGCTGGGTATAGGTGGCCTCCTGCAGCGGCTCACCGGTCTCGGCGTTGACCTCACCGGCGGCGATGCGGGCCCGCACCTTGGCGTTCTCGTCCTCCACCTCCAGCACGTCGGCCATGGCGCCGGACAGCAGGCCGGTGGCGTCATTGGCGTCCTCCACACGGACCTTGCGCATCATCTGGCGGACAATGACCTCGATGTGCTTATCGTTGATGTCCACGCCCTGCTGACGGTACACCTTCAGGACCTCCTGAATGAGGTAGTTATGCACCGCCGAAGCGCCACGGATCCGCAGCACATCGTGGGGATTCAGTGCGCCGTCCTGCAGCTGGCGGCCCTTCTCAATGACCTCGCCGTCCCGTACCTGTAGACCGGTGTGGGGCATGGAGTAGGTCCGGGTATCGCCGTCATCGGCGGTAACGATGATGTTCAGCAGGCTGCCCTTGGTGGCATCCTCGAAGCGGACCTTACCGGCGATCTCCGACAGGGTGGCCATCTTCTTGGGCTTGCGGGCCTCGAACAGCTCCTCCACTCGGGGAAGACCCTGAGTGATATCGCCGCCGGCCACGCCGCCGGTATGGAAGGTACGCATGGTCAGCTGGGTACCGGGCTCACCGATGGACTGTGCGGCGATGATGCCGACGGCCTCGCCGGGCCCCACCGGCTTGGAGGTGGCCAGGTTCATGCCGTAGCACTTGGCGCAGATACCGCTGTGGGCCTTGCAGGTCAGCACGGTGCGGATCTCGGCGGAGTGGATATCGAACTTCTCCAGCAGGGCGGCGTCGTCCTCGGTCATCATGTGATCCTTGGAGATCAGCACCTCGTCGGTGCCGGGCTTCAGGATATCCCGCACCGGGAAGCGGCCCTTGACACGCTCGGAGAACTTCTCGATGACCTGACCGTTCTCGCTGATCTCGGACACCACGATGCCCTTGTCCACGCCGCAGTCGTCCTCACGGATGATGACATCCTGACACACGTCCACCATGCGGCGGGTCAGATAACCGGAGTCTGCGGTACGCAGAGCCGTATCGGCCAGACCCTTACGGGCGCCACGGGAGGAGGTGAAGTAGTCCAGCACGGACATACCCTCACGGAAGTTTGCCTTGATGGGGATCTCGATGGTCTTACCGGCGGTGTTGGCCATCAGGCCACGCATACCGGTCAGCTGACGGATCTGCTTCATGCTGCCGCGGGCGCCGGAGTCGGCCATCATGAAGATGGGATTATACTTATCCAGACTGGCGGTCAGGGCGTCGGTAACATCGTTGGTGGTCTTTTCCCACTCACGCACCACCAGCTTGTAGCGCTCCTCGTCGGTGATGAAGCCCATGTTGTACTGGTCCTCGATATCCACCACTCGCTGCTCCGTCTCGGCAATGAGGGAATACTTCTTCTCAGGCACCGTCATATCCGCAATGGAGATGGTGATGGAGCCACGGGTGGAGTACTTATAGCCGGTGGCCTTGATGTTGTCCAGCACCTCGGCGGCGATGGTAAAGCCATACTGCTTGATGGTGCGGTCCACGATCTTGCCCAGCAGCTTCTTGCCGCAGGTCTCGGTGATCTCATAGTCAAAGAACTTATCGGAGGGCGTACCGTCCTCGTTGAAGCGCTTGACAAAGCCCAGATCCTGGGGGATATTGCGGTTGAAGATGATCCGGCCGGGAGTCGCCCGCACCACATGGCGCAGCGTCTCGTCGCCCAGTTTCTTCTCCACCCGCACCCACACAGGCTGGTGGATGCCGATGATGTGCTCGTTGTAGGCCATCAGCACCTCGTCCTCGTCCCGGTAGATGTTGAGGTGGTTCTGCTCCTTCTCCTCGTCGGTGAGCTCGTCGTAGCTCTTGCCGGCCAGCGCAAAGTCGATGCCCTCGGGCCAGAACTCGTCGTTAGTCATCTGGCACATACCGTTTTCAAACCGCTCGAAGGTCAGGTAGTAGGAGCCCAGCACCATATCCTGCGTAGGCACGGTGACGGGGCCGCCGTCCTGGGGACGCAGCAGGTTGTTGGCCGACAGCATCAGCAGTCGGGCCTCGGCCTGAGCCTCGGCGGACAGGGGGACGTGGATCGCCATCTGGTCGCCGTCGAAGTCGGCGTTGAAGGCGGTGCAGTTCAGGGGGTGCAGCTTCAGGGCACGGCCCTCCACCAGCACCGGCTCGAAGGCCTGAATGCCCAGACGGTGCAGCGTAGGCGCACGGTTGAGCATCACAGGGTGATCCTTGATGATCTCGTCCAGAGCGTCCCACACCTCGGTGCGGCCCTTATCCACCATCTTCTTGGCGGACTTGATGTTGTTGGCGGAGCCATCCTCCACCAGCTTCTTCATGATGAAGGGGCGGAACAGCTCCACGGCCATCTCCTTGGGTACGCCGCACTGGTAGATCTTCAGCTCAGGGCCGACCACGATAACGCTTCGGCCGGAGTAGTCCACACGCTTGCCCAGCAGATTCTGGCGGAAGCGGCCCTGCTTGCCCTTGAGCATATCGCTCAGAGACTTGAGGGCACGGTTATTGGCGCCGGTGACGGGACGTCCACGGCGGCCGTTGTCGATGAGGGCGTCCACGGCCTCCTGCAGCATCCGCTTTTCGTTGCGGACGATGATATCGGGGGCGTTGAGCTCCATCAGGCGCTTGAGGCGATTGTTGCGGTTGATGACCCGGCGATACAGGTCGTTGAGGTCAGAGGTAGCGAACCGGCCGCCGTCCAGCTGCACCATGGGGCGCAGCTCCGGGGGGATCACCGGCAGCACGTCGATGACCATCCACTCCGGCTTGTTGCCGGACAGGCGGAAGGCGTCCACCACCTCCAGCCGCTTCACCACACGGGCCTTCTTCTGGCCGGAGACGGTTTTCAGCTCGGCGTGGAGCTGCTGGCTCAGGCCCTCCAGATCCACCTGCTGCAAAAGCTTCTTCACGGCCTCGGCACCCATACCGGCATCGAAGTCATCCTCATACTTCTCCCGCATATCCCGGTATTCCTTCTCGGAGAGGATCTGGTTCTTCACCAGCGGCGTCTCGCCGGGATCGGTGACGATATAGGCGGCGAAGTACAGCACCTTCTCCAGAATGCGGGGGCTGATGTCCAGCAGCAGGCCCATCCGGGAGGGGATACCCTTGAAGTACCAGATATGGCTGACGGGGGTGGCCAGCTCGATATGGCCCATGCGCTCACGGCGTACCTTGGCCCGTGTGACCTCCACGCCGCAGCGGTCGCAGATCTTGCCCTTATAGCGGATCTTCTTATACTTGCCGCAGTGGCACTCCCAGTCCTTGGTGGGCCCGAAGATGCGCTCACAGAACAGGCCGTCCCGCTCCGGCTTCAATGTGCGGTAGTTGATGGTCTCCGGCTTCTTCACCTCGCCGTAGGACCACTCACGGATCATTTCCGGAGAAGCGATTCCGATTTTAATGGCGTCAAATGTTGCGTAACTCATAGTATGCTGCTCCTCCTGTCCTTAAAATTCTTCCCCGTCGCCGTCGTAGGAAGCGTCCACTTCCTCGTCGGCCACGTAGTCAAAGCCCGCATCCGCCAGCTCGTTGTCGTCGGCATAGCGGTTCTGGCGCTCGTCGTCGGCATCCATCCGGGCCAGATTGAAGGTATCCAGAGCGTCCTCGTCCTCCTTCAGCTCGATCTGGTTGCCGTCCTCGTCCAGCACCTGAATATCCAGGCACAGGGACTGCAGCTCCTTCACCAGCACCTTGAAGGACTCCGGCACGCCGGGGGTCGGCACGTTGTGGCCCTTGACGATGGCCTCGTAGGTGCGGACACGGCCCGTCACATCGTCGGACTTGACGGTGAGGATCTCCTGCAGGGTGTAGCTGGCGCCGTAGGCCTCCAGCGCCCACACCTCCATCTCACCGAAGCGCTGGCCGCCGAACTGGGCCTTGCCGCCCAGGGGCTGCTGGGTCACCAGAGAGTAGGGGCCTGTGGAACGGGCGTGGATCTTATCATCCACCAGATGGTGCAGCTTCAGGAAGTACACATAGCCCACCGTGACCTTGTTGTCAAAGCGCTCGCCGGTGCGGCCATCGTACAGCCAGCTCTTGCCCTCCGGGTCCAGACCCGCCAGCTGCAGGGCCTCGGAAATATCCTTATCGGTGGCGCCGTCGAAAATGGGGGTAGCCACCTTCCAGCCCAGCGTCTTGGCAGCATAGCCCAGATGGACCTCCAGCACCTGACCGATGTTCATACGGGAGGGAACGCCCAGAGGATTCAGCACGATATCCAGCGGCGTGCCGTCGGGCAGGAAGGGCATATCCTCCTGAGGCAGCACACGGGACACGACGCCCTTGTTGCCGTGACGGCCGGCCATCTTGTCGCCCACCTGGATCTTGCGGCGCTGAGCGATGTAGACACGGACCACCTGATTCACGCCCGGCCCCAGCTCGTCGCCGTTTTCACGGGTAAATACCTTGGCATCTACGATGATGCCGCTCTCACCGTGAGGCACCTTCAGGGAGGTATCACGCACCTCACGGGCCTTCTCACCGAAGATGGCCCGCAGCAGGCGCTCCTCAGCGGTGAGGTCGGTCTCGCCCTTGGGGGTGACCTTACCCACCAGAATGTCCCCGGCGTGGACCTCGGCACCCACCCGGATGATGCCCCGCTCGTCCAGATCCTTCAGAGCATCCTCGCCCACGTTGGGGATGTCACGGGTGATCTCCTCAGGCCCCAGCTTGGTGTCACGGGCGTCGATCTCATATTCCTCGATATGAATGGAGGTATACACATCCTCCTTCACCAGCCGCTCGTTGAGCAGCACGGCGTCCTCGTAGTTGTAGCCTTCCCACGTCATGAAGCCCACCAGAATGTTGCGGCCCAGAGCGATCTCGCCCTCCTGAGTGGCAGGGCCGTCGGCCAGCACCGTGGGATCGTCGCCGCCGTGGACCCGCTCGCCCACGGAAACGATGGGCTTCTGGTTGATGCAGGTGCCGTGGTTGGAGCGCAGGAACTTGATGAGCTTATAGTCCTTGGTCTCGCCGGCGTCATACTTGACGGACACGTTGGTGGCGTCCACCTTGGTGACGATACCGTCGCCCTCGGCCAGCACCGCCACAGCGGAGTCCAGGCAGATCTTGTGCTCCATACCGGTGCCCACGATGGGGGCCTCCGGCCGCAGCAGAGGCACGGCCTGCCGCTGCATATTGGCGCCCATCAGCGCACGGTTGGCGTCGTCGTTGGGCAGGAAGGGGATCATGGCCGTAGCGATGGACACCATCATACGGGGGGAGATGTCCATATAGTCCACGTACTCCGGCTCCACCTGAATGGTCTCATCCTGATGGCGGCAGGTGATACGAGGCCCGATGAGGCAGCCGTTCTCGTCCACCGGCTCGGCGGCCTGGCAGACGATATACTGATCCTCCACGTCGGCGGTCATGTAGGTGATCTCGTCGGTGACACGGCCGGAGGGATGCTCCACCCGGCGGAAGGGGGCCTCGATAAAGCCGTACTCGTTGACCCGTGCATAGGTGGCCAGATAGGAGATCAGGCCGATGTTGGGGCCTTCAGGCGTCTCGATGGGGCACATACGGCCATAGTGGCTGTAATGCACGTCACGGACCTCCATGTTGGCACGCTCACGGGACAGGCCGCCGGGTCCCAGAGCGGACAGACGCCGCTTGTGGGTCAGCTCCGCCAGCGGGTTGGTCTGATCCATGAACTGGCTCAGGGGGCTGGAGCCGAAGAACTCCTTGATGGCCGCCGTAACGGGCCGGATGTTGATGAGGCTCTGGGGCGTGACGATATCCAGATCCTGAATGGTCATGCGCTCCCGGATGACACGCTCCATGCGGCTAAAGCCGATGCGGAACTGGTTTTGCAGCAGCTCGCCCACGCAGCGCAGGCGGCGGTTGCCCAGATGGTCGATATCATCCTTGGTGACCAGCCCGTGGGCCAGCGCATTCATATAGTTGATGGAGGCCAGAATGTCGTCCACGATGATGTGCTTGGGCACCAGATCGTCGGTGTGGAGCCTGCACTGCTCCATCAGTTCCTCGCCGCTGTACTGGCTCAGCAGCTCCTGCAGCACGTCGAAGCGCACCCGCTCCTTGATGCCGCAGCACTCCTTGGGATCGAAATCCACGTAGCGGCTCATGTCGCACATCCGGTTGGTGAACACCCGAATCACATCGCCGCTGTCCAGCTTCACGGAGACCTCCGCCACGCCGATGGCGTCCAGCTCCCGGCACTCTGCGCCGGTGAGGACGTGGCCCTCGTCGAAGAGGATCTCTCCGGTGGCGGGGTCGGCCACAGGCATAGCCAGCTGCTGGCCCTTGGCCAGCGTCCACAGGGTCAGCTTCTTGTTGAACTTATACCGGCCCACGATGCTCAGATCGTACCGCCGGGGATCGAAGAACAGGTTCTGCATCAGGGTCTCGGCGGAGTCCAGCGTGGGGGGCTCACCGGGGCGCAGCTTGCGGTAGATCTCCAGCATGGCGTCCTCATACGTCTTGCAGGCGTCCTTCTCCAGGGTCACCACGATGCGGGGATCGTCACCGAAGCGGTCCATGATCTCGCTGTCGGTCTTGAGACCCAGCGCACGGATCAGGCAGGTGATGGGCAGCTTCCGGTTCTTATCGATGCGGACCCAGAACACCTCGCTGGTGTCGGTCTCGTACTCCAGCCATGCGCCACGGTAGGGGATAACGGTGGAGGTCAGCAGGGGCAGATCGGTCTTGAGGTCGATCTCCTTGCCGTAGTAGATGCCGGGAGAGCGGACGATCTGGCTGACCACCACACGCTCGGCGCCGTTGATGACAAAGGTGCCGGAGTGGGTCATCAGGGGGAAATCACCCATGAAGATCTCCTGCTCCTTGATTTCGCCCGTCTCCTTGTTCCGCAGCCGCACGCTGACCTTCATGGGGGCGGCATACGTGGCGTCACGGGCCTTGCACTCCTCCACGTCATACTTGGGCTTCTCGTCCATGCTGTAATCGATAAAGCTCAGCTCCAGATTACCGGCATAGTCCGTGATGGAGGCTACGTCCGCAAACACCTCCCGCAGGCCGGTGTCCAGAAACCACTTGTAGGATTTCTTCTGGATCTCCAGCAGGTCGGGCATCGCCATGACTTCCTCGTGTCTGGCAAAATTCTTTCGCAGGGTCTTGCCATAGTACTTGTCCTTGGCCATCTTCAACACTCACGCCTTTCTTTTAGCTTTTTAACATCCTCTTACACATCCACGCCGCCTGTCCCGGCCTCCGCAGGGGCCGTCTCCGGCACAGGCTCTCCCTCGCCGTGAGGGCGCCGCCTTCGTCGTGATACGCGCGGGTCAGTTGTCCGTTTTCTGCTATTCCCGCTTGTAATTTCCGCCGAAAGCTGGTATCATACACTTACGGATGAAGTGGGAATATGGCCCCACTATCCGAATATAAGCGTCTTATTGTACCAAATGTGTCTGCGTTTGTCAACCCCTTCCGACTCGATTTTTCTTCGAGCCGGTTTTTTGTTGCCATAGAACAGAAGATCCCCCCATACGAGCCAACATAAAAACAGGCGGGCGGCCCGATGGGCC
>OHAU01002114.1_pt1 | contig 20081 bp, 18 predicted proteins | sample 1577181 | NCBI WGS metagenome assembly OHAU01 (sample SAMEA3541472, study PRJEB24748) | human gut metagenome | biome: human gut; feature: human-associated habitat; material: faeces | place: China | collected 2012 | reverse complement strand
TGAGCGGGAGCAAGCAATGCTTGTTCATCGCGAACGGCGAATGGCGATCATGATATAATAGGAAACAAATGATAAGGCATTGAAGGAGGAATATCATGCGGTATAAGAAGTTTGGCAAAACAGGACTGGAAGTTTCCGAGATTTGTCTTGGAACATGGGGCATCGGTGGCGCCGGATGGGATGCACACTCAGATGAAGAGAGAATGGATGCAATCAAAGCGGCTCTTGATTGCGGCATTAATTTTATTGATACAGCACCGGCGTATAATGCAGGAAGAGCAGAGCAATATATCGGCGAGACATTGCATTGTCTGGGGGCCCGGAAACATGTTATTCTCACGACAAAGTGCGGCAATAAATATGTGGACGGTAAATATATCCGCTGCGGCTCGGAAGCATTGATCCGTAGACAGTGTGAGGAGTCTCTCAGAAATCTTCAGACGGATTATATTGATCTGTATCTGGTGCACTGGCCGGATCCGAATGTATCGATGGAGGAAACCATTGGTGCGGTGGCTCAGTTGAAAAAGGAAGGCAAGATCCTGCATGCTGGTGTTTCCAATTTTACAAAAGAACAGATAGAAGAGGCGGGAAAGTATTGTGAAATCGAGGCCTATCAGCCGCAGTACTCCATGCTGCACGGGGATAATGAGGCAGTCATCCGATGGGCCGCGGCGCAAGGCATGGGAATTATGAGTTACGGGACCCTTGGCGGAGGTATTTTGACAGGAACATACAGGGAAGTGCGAACATTTGGCGAGACGGATAATAGAAATCGTTTTTATCCATATTTCAGAGAGCCACTTTTCTCAAAGGTCATGGAACTGCTGGAAGTGATGGATGCCATAGCGGCTGAAAGAGGCGTTCCGTTGGCTCAGATTGCTGTGAACTGGACATTGCAGCAGCCTTTTATCACGTCGTGTATTGCGGGGGCTCAGAGCCGGAAGAAGGTGGAGGAAAACTGTGCAGGACTTGAATGGCAGCTGACAGAGGATGAAATGCACAGACTGGATCAGGCAATACAACGATACAGACATTAAAAAACACATTAAAAAACAGGGCTTTGCCCCTGTTTTTTTTGTTGTGCATTGATTTGAAGTAAAAAGCCAGAAAGCATTGTAAAACCCCAATGCATTAAAAGCCCAGCCAATGATATCCGGCGGCAGAGATGAAGGCAGTCAGCTGCCGGCGCCTTTGGCGGTCAGTTTTAAAGGCAATTTGCCTTTTTAGTGTGAGTTTTCTTTGCTCGATGAGGTATCAGAGGCATCAGAAGCTGCTTTTGGGTTATTGGCTTTTGAGGCATCAAAGTCTTTTGGTATGAAGACATTATCAGGATTGATCTCCGGAATGATGACATTAGACAAATCAGTCTTCAGGTGCTTTTTATAGAGCATATAATCAAAGACATGATTCATCAGATAAACAAGTACGGCGATAATCGGAACACCCAGGAACATGCCCACAACGCCGCATGTAGCGCCGCCTACTGTGATGGCAAAAATAATCCAGATTGGGGAAAGTCCTGTGGAATCTCCGAGAATCTTCGGACCGAGGATGGTTCCGTCAAACTGCTGCAGCAGGAAAATAAGAATCAGGAAAATTAAAGCCTGTTTCGGAGAGATGATCAATAAAATGATCAGTCCCGGAATAGCCCCGATAAATGGACCGAAGTACGGGATCATATTGGTAATGCCGACGATGATACTGATAAGCAGTGCGTACTGCAGATGCAGAATGCACATGAGTACAAAGCAGATAATGCCGATGATCAGCGAATCCAGCGCTTTGCCGATGATATACTGACCGAAGATGTGGTTGCATTCTTTAATTGTGAAAATGACCTTATAGGCGGTCTTCTGGTCAAATAATGCATAGATAATGCGTTTCATACCGTGGATGATCCGATGCTTGCTGGACATCAGATAACACGAAATAACAAAGGCCAGAATGATATTGATAATCCAGCTGATAATGGACATACCGGCATTGTAGATCATCGGTACGATGTCGGTCATCACTGCCTGAACCGAATTGATAGCATTCGGCAGCGCATTGTTGATGGTGTCGATGATATAAGCAAAATCAATATTCGGGTAACGTTCATTCAACAGATTCAGATTCGTCATGATCGTGTCATACAAAGAGGATGACTGACGAATCAGTTCCAGAATACTTTCAACAATCTGTGGAATAACAAATGTCAGCACAAGGGCAATAAAGCCGATGACAATGACATAGGCCAGCAGCAGAGAAAGGAACTTGTGCAGCTTTGCAAACTTCTGAGAGGTTGTCCGGCTGAAAAGGATGTGGTCAATCCTGTTCACCAACGGGTTGATAAAGTAAGCGATCAGAAATGCGATCAAAAATGGTGACAATGTCGATAAAATCGAAGATGTATAGGTCTGCATGTCTCTCCAGTTGTTGATAAACTTGAAAATGATCAGGCAGATTGTGAATGTTGCAACTACATAAGTACATATGGAAAAGTATTTGTTGTTGGATTCAAACTTCTTTTTCTTTCCGGAACTTTTCTCGGAATTAGAAGCGGGCTGCCGTGTGTGTTCTGGTAACGCCATAATGTGTGTTTCGCCTCCGGTAAAATAAATATAGGGACAGAACCAGGCATCTGTTGGGATGCTTTGGTCATCAAAAGATACTGTTTCTATTTATTATATGCGCTTTGATATGCTAAATACAAGATGCAAAATAAATTTTTGCCAAAAACAGATAATTAACAGATGAGAAGGGTGAGAGCTGTCGGAAAATGCAGCTGGGATAGTTGAAAAATGCGGCTGTGCCGGTGCGAATAGAGGTGTTCTGAAAAAAATAAAAAAACTTTAAAAAAACTGTTGACAAAATATGAGTTATGCGGTAAGATTAATAGCGTCGCTGAGGTAATCACTTCGGATGACGGGTAAGCGCTTTTAGCTCAGTTGGTAGAGCACCTGACTCTTAATCAGGGTGTCCAGGGTTCGAGCCCCTGAAGGCGCACTTAAAGCACTGTTTTTGCAGACATAGGAGCTGCGGGGGCGGTGCTTTTTTCGTGTTTGGAAACGATTGAGCAGATTTTGTTACAAATCTTTCACAATGTCCACTTTATAGACAATCCTGGCAAAAGTTTGTCGGAATAATATGATGCATAAGACATGGTGAAACCTTGATTTTACTGTGTATTATCTGCTTTATGTAACATTTTTCAAAATAATAAACCAGGAATCAATTGTATAAATATCAGTACATTGTTAATTGCGGTGTCAACAATAGACACATTGAAGGCTGTGTCTGATTTGGCCAAATTAGGTGTTCCATCCTTCTTGAATCGTGCTATAATGATTGTACAGAAAAAAATACATAAGTAACGGCCATTACTTCTATGCAATATCTACTGAATAAAAATAAATTGTAGTAAAAGCGGAGGTAAGATTATGATTAAAGTGAATTTACAGAATACAGCAGTTCAGAACATGTTAACAGGACAGAACACATTAGACAGTGTATTTATCGATGGCAATTCAATCTTATTTATCGAGAAGCCGGAGTATCTGAAACAGCTTTACAGAGATGAGATCAAAGCCAGAGCAATCAAAGTCAACCTGAAGGTGGCAAGGGAAGAAATCCACAAGAGGACTCAGGATGACAGATACAACAATCTGGATGATATGGAGACCTTGAAGAAGTTCAGAGCACAGACCGATGAGCTGAGAGAGACAGAGAAAGAATACAGACGAATGCTCGGTGAGTGCGAGAATGTGAAGATGATTCCTGTTTACAGCGGCACGAAGCTGGATGTTACAACCGGTGATAGTGTTGAAGTGAAACAGGCTGAGTTTGAAGATTATATTGAAACAGAGGGCAACAAGGCGAGAATGGTACTGGATATCCTGGCGTTGGATGCTGACAGACTTGAGAGAGACTGTCAGTGGCTTCAGACAAAGGGATGCGGCATCAACATCATGACAACACCGGGGGTTCCGCTGGCAGTTGAAGGCGGTACACTGGAAGAGGCCATTGCGGCATTGATTGAGGAAAAGGCAGCATAAATAATATGTTTGCAAAACAACCTGAATAGTTACCTGAATTTCATATTAGAATCCATAAACATTGGGCGTAATGAAGATATAACAGAGGTGTCTGTGATTGGCAGAAAAAGTCAGTCACAGGCATCTTTTTTGCTGTCTGGATGGCCTGGAGCATTACTGGAATGGCCTGCAGCCTCAGCAGAGCCATTGACTTTACTCAGTGAACATGCTACCATATGAAAGATATTTTTACTTTTAACATCAAAGGAGTTTGTATGGATTACGTTAAAAAATATGGCGAATTGATCAAGGATAAAGCAGGTGTAAAGACTGAACGTGCGCGCTCCATGATTCGTCTGGGACTGCGTGCGGAGAATGCAAGAACGAAGCTGCTTCCGAATAAAGAGATGCCAAAGGCTTTTCGTATGCTGACTCATCTGGCGATGGAAAGTGTGATGAAGGCTTTGGATCATCCGGAGAAATCCTGTTGGACGAATATTTTTGCCCCGGTGGAGATTATGCAGTGCTTTGGTCTGCAGTGTGTGTCTATGGAGTGTTTGTCTTCTTTTATGTCCGGCTTTAAAATAGAGGATTATCTGATTGATTATGCACAGAATGAGGGCATCGCCTCGACACTTTGTTCTTATCATAAGAATTTTATCGGCGGTGTGGATTCTGGTGTCTTGCCGAAAGCAGCCATGTCAGTGACTACCTCCATGATCTGTGACGGCAATATCAACACATTTCGGCATATGGAGCAGAAACATCAGGTGGAAAGCTATGTGCTGGATATTCCGAATACTTACTCGCCGGAAGCGGAACGTTATGTGGTGGGACAGCTTCAGGAGCTGATCGAATTGCTGGAGACAAAAACCGGGCAGAAGCTGGATATGAATGAGCTGAAGGCGGCAATCCAACGTGAAAATGAATCAAAAGAATATTACAAAGCCTTTTTGAAAGAACAGAAGCACAGATATTATCCAAATACCATGACATTGGATCTGTATATGCTGTTTGCCTCACATTTGAATATCGGTACCCGGGAAACTCTGGATTTCTTTAAATGTCTGGCAGAAGATGTCAAAACTTATCCGGAATTTAATGGAAAGGGCATTTTGTGGGTACATCTGATGCCTTACTATCAGGAAACTTTACAGCAATATATGAATTATCAGGAGAAATACTACATTCAGGCCTGTGATTTGAATCTGGATTACATGGAACCGTTGGATGCGGCACATCCTCTGGAAGCACTGGCAAAAAAGATGATTTTGAATATTTATAATGGCCCGTATGAGAGAAAGGTTGAGATGATACGTCATCTTGTCAAAGAATTTCAGTCGGATGCGGTGATTCATTTCTGCCACTGGGGCTGCAAGCAGTCCTCTGGCGGCGTGATGCTTTTAAAAGAAGCCATGCGTGAGGAAAATGTACCGATGCTGATTCTTGACGGAGATGCCCTGGATCGAAGAAACAGTCATGACGGACAGATCAAGACGCGTCTGCAGGCATTTCTGGAGCTGATTGACAATATTGAGGAGGACAAGGACTGATGATTGGATATGTATGTAAATATACACCGGTGGAAGTTTTTGAGGCCATGGGTGTCGAAATCAGACGAATTCAGCCGGAAGTGACCAATTTCAACCAGGCAGATACATTGATGCATCCGAATATCTGCTCATTTACCAAGTCAGTGCTGGAGGATGTGCTGGCCGGGGATTATGAAGGAGTTGTGCTCACCACATGCTGTGACAGCATCCGACGTCTGTACGATGTGCTGAAACAGCAGTGTCCGGATAAATTCCTGTATCTGTTGGACGTGCCGAGAAAAGTAAATGATTTTTCCACGGATATGTATCGCAAAAATATTCTGGATATGGTGCATGCCTATGAAGCATTTTCAGGGAAAACTTTTGATGAGATAGTGTTAAAGCAATTGTTGGAACGCCGTGAGGCAGGGCAGAACCTTCGAACCGCACCGAAAAATAAGGCTTCCGTGCATATCGGTCTGATGGGTGCCAGATGCAGCAAGGGCATTATTGATTTGTTGGAAAACAGAGGCGTGGATATTTTATTTGATATGACCTGTACAGGTCTTAAGCGGGAATTTCATGTAGAACCGGACAATCTGCTGCAGGCTTATGCATGGCAGCTGCTGAATCAGGTACCTTGTCTTCGTATGGTAAAGGCGGTCAACAGAGAGAATTATATGGAAGGTTTCAGGGATCGGTTAGACGGTATTCTTTATCATACAGTGCAGTTTTGCGATAACTATGCCTATGAGTACACAGATTTGAAGCATCGTTTGGATATCCCGATGCTGATGGTGGAGACAGATGCCACCAAGCAGTGTGAGGGTCAGATTCGAACGAGAGTGGAGGCCTTTATTGAATCTCTGAAAATTGCGAAGGGTGCCTCAATTGGCAAAAAGAGTCTGAAAAAAGCGGAGGATGGAAAAATGTATGTACTTGGTATTGACAGCGGTTCGACATCAACTAATGCTGTTATCTTAAATGAGAATAAAGAAATCGTGGCTTTTGATGTTGTCCGTACTGGGGCGAAAAGCGGCGAGAGTGCGGAGAGAATTTTGTCGGAAATTCTTGAAAGAGCCGGATTAAAGCGGGAAGATATTTCTCTGATTGTGTCCACAGGTTATGGCCGTGTCAGTATTCCTTTTGCAGATGAAAATGTGACAGAAATCAGCTGTCACGGACGGGGCGCACATTATTTTAATCCGGATGTGCGGACGATTCTCGACATCGGCGGCCAGGACAGCAAGGCCATTCGGTTGAATGAAAACGGCGAAGTGGTGGATTTTGTTATGAATGATAAATGCGCTGCCGGCACAGGCCGTTTCCTCGAGATGATGGCAAGAACACTGGAAATGGATATCAGTGAAATGGGGCCGGAATCCCTGAAATGGAAGGAAGACATTGATATCAGCAGCATGTGTTCTGTTTTTGCGGAATCGGAAGTTATTTCTCTGATTGCTTTAAATAAAGAAAAAGCGGATATCGCTCATGGCCTGCATAAAGCCATCGCTAATAAATCCTATTCTTTATTGAAACGTGTCGGATTAAATGAGACATTTATGATGACGGGCGGTGTTGCTAAAAATCCTGGTGTTGTCAAAGCGGTGGAGGAAAAGCTTGGCAGTAAACTTTTTATCTGTAAGGAACCGGAGATTGTGGGCGCCCTGGGTGCAGCACTTTTTGGATTAGATAAGTAATGGTAAAAATCGCAGCGATATTTGAGAAGCTCGAATATGCAGTGAGAAAATGACCGTCGGTATTTGAGATGCCTGAATATGCAGTGCAAATGGTTGCAGTGCATTTGGAAACTTGATATAATGAATGGACAGTCAGTGACTAATAATAGAATATGTGGGGGAAATGTTATGAGTCAGGCAAAGATATTCAAACTTTTGTCAGAAGCGTATGGGTTAACATGGAGCGGCGGTATCGCAGCGGAAGTGATTGACGGCTGTCCGGTGACATTGAAAGAGGACAGGTATTATGTTCAGGTGAGTGCCTATATGCCGGAGAGGGTATATGAGGCGAAACATGAGATCTTCAATGAGCAGATGAAGGCAGTCAAAGGGGTCAAGTGCGGGTTTGATAAGAAAACAAGCCGCATAACCACAGTATTGTCACAGCCGAACCGTGTGGTGGAGCAGTATGGTGCGCTCCGCGAGATCATCAAACAGTACGCAGCACCTTATGTTGAGGAAGACAAGTGTCCTTACTGCGGACAGGGCGAATGTGATATGGCAGCCATTTATAATGATCAATACAGGCGAGTCCATGTGCGGTGCCATCAGTATCATACAGACAGGACGAGGGATGTTGTGTTGTCCGGTCAGGGCAATCTGGCAATGGGAATCATCGGTGCTCTCGCAGGTGCAGTGCTCTTTATGGCGATTGCACTGGCAATCGGCATCTTTGCAGAAAGATCTTATGGTTGGTTTTTTGTCCTGGCAACGTTCGCAGCATTAGGTGGATACAAGCTGTTCCATGGGCCTTACGGAAGGACCGGCATGGTGACAGTTACCCTTTGCAGTATTCTGTCAATGGTATTGTATCTGTTTTGTGAAATGGTCTATCTCATTGCACAGTACTATGAGCTGGCCATCGGAGAAGTGCTGAAGCAATGGCCGGCAGTCATTCAGATTGCCTTCTCGCCGGATAATCTGGCAGAATCCTGGTTCCAGCTTATCTTCTTCCTGGGTGGTCTGGCATGGTTCCTGATCAAGCGGCCATTGTCCAAGCAGAAGGTTGTGGGCACAATGGATGTGATGGATGATTTCAACAGGGCTTTATAGAAGTGCAGAAATTCGAATAAGAAACAGGTCTGCACAGCAGACTCGAATTTCGCTTAGGACTCACCAGAGAGTCTTGAAGATTACAAAAGATAAACACCATGACGGTTGGAGGCGCCATGGTGTTTGTCTTTTGTGCATGTAAAAATTTGTCTTTGGTAGTTTGATAAAGCAGTTGTCTTTGGTAATTCATCTTTTGTGTTTGCTAATGAATCATTTGCAGCTTGCAATGTATCTTTTGTGGTTTGCAATGGATCATCAGGAGTGAGATCTTTTGTGTTTTATGAGAAGTCTTTGTCTTTCGTGTTCTAAAGAGGATAAAGGGATTCTCTCATGGTAACTGCAAAGTGCTTTATCTTTGGTGTTTTGTAGAAGTTTTATCTTTTGTATGATTGAATTATAGCACAGGTTTCGTGACAAATAAAGTCAAAATGTGTAACATAGTTATGTAAAAGTTGTAACATAGGCGAAAAGGTGACAAACATTTCGCTGTGTTTTAGGCTTGTGTCAGGTAGGCTGAAAATGGTATACTAGATGCGTGATGTCTTGCACATTGAAGTGTGGGACAGGCAAAGAGAAAGAAGTTTTTAACGGTGATGGATGACAGATTGCGAAAACGGAGGTGACAGGATGCCGGGATATGTGATTCATCTGGCAGAGGCAGAATTGATATTGGACAAGATGCGTAAGCTCAGGCAGACTGATGATGCCTTTGAGCAGGCTTTTCTTACGGGTACCCTGCTTCCGGATACCAGATTAAAAGGGGAAAAGCGTTTTTCACATTTCTGGGACCCGGATAAGCTGGAATGTCTGGCGCTGGGACCGGATTTGGCCCGTTTTACAGATAAATACGGACAGCGGCTGAATGAGCCGGTGATGCTTGGCTATCTGGCGCATTTGCATCTGGATGCCCGTTATGTGACGGAATACTGGCCGACAGTCATGGCCTTTTATGGTTGTACCGGGGAACCGGAATATAGGAAAGCCCATATTGCGGAAGTGGAGATCAAACGGCTTCAGAAGTGCGTGCCGGTGAGTCAGTTTTTTTCCATTGATTATTATTATGGAGATTACACAAAACTCAACGGTTACTTTATTCATAAATATCACCTCAGAGTACCAAAATGGCAGAGCATTCCGATGTCGCCGCCGGAGGAAGTTAACCTGCAGGATATGCAGATGATCTGCAGAGAACTGGATCATTTGAAGAAGGAATGCCATGCCGGCGACGAGAAGAGAATACAGGTCTTTGAACTTGGATCATTGGAGCAGTTTATGGCAGCCTCGGCGGAGGAATTTTGTGATAGCTACATTTAACGATTAACCAGGATGAAGAAATCAAGGAGGGAAGATAATGAATTATATTTTGACAGCTGCAACGGCTGTATCCAAGGAAGCCGGTTCAATGAGCGAAATGCTGCCGAAGTTTGGTGTCATTGCCCTTGTGGTAGTGATTATTTTAATCGGCATGTTTATTTATGCGAAGAAAAAGAAATAAACATTAGAACCAATTGCCGCAGCATGCATAGAATAATGAAAAAGGGTGAAAATATGCGCCTTTTCTTCACAAAAATGCATGGATTGGGCAATGACTATATTTATATGGACGGCTTTGACAGTCGGATGTCAAAGCCTGCAGCATGGTCGTCGGAGCAAAAAGGACGGCTGGCGGTTGTGATGAGCCGGAGGCATACGGGAATCGGTGCCGACGGCTTAATTTTTATTCAGCCCTCAGAAGAAGCTGCCTTCCGGATGGAAATGTATAATGCTGATGGTTCAAGGGGTGCCATGTGCGGTAATGGTATCCGTTGTGCGGCACGCTATGCTTATGACCATGGCATTAGCACGAATCAGTCTTTTCAAGTGCAGACTGACAGCGGCATAAGGTCCGTTTATATCAGAAAAACGGATGAAGGAGAGCATATAACCTCCGTTCGGGTGGACATGGGTGTAATGGCTAACCTTGGGGAGCAGAGAGTCCTGTTAAAAGCGAAGGAAGAATGGACAGATTTTACAGGCGGCAGCTTTCCGGTGCAGTATGTATCGGCGGGCAACCGTCATTGTATTTTCTTTGTAGAGAATGTCGAAGCATTTCAGCTGAAGAAGGCAGCGGAATTGATCCATACCTTGCCCGGCAATGAAGACGGCGTCAATGTCGAAGCCGCAGCCGTTGAAAAAATAGCCGTCACCGGAGAAAAATACATCAAAATGAGAGTCATTGAGCGTGGATCTGGAGAAACCATGGCCTGCGGTACCGGCGCCTGTGCCGTGACAGCGGCGGCTGTATGGCAGGGATATTGCAGATATGATGAAAATGTGGAGATCAGGCAGCCCGGAGGCATCTTAACCACAGCTTATCTTGCCGATGGGCGGATGCTGATGGAGGGGCCGGCGGAATATGTTTTTGAAGGATATTTTGATATTCCCATCGCTTCGCTTTATAATAGTGCCAGATAATTGAAGCTATAAACTATGAGAAACACGCTCCGCGAGTTTCTCAAGTTATCGCGGCCTCTACACTTCGTTTCGGTCGTTGCTAAACAAGCGCCACTGGCGCTTAGCAACGCCAAGGTCTCGTGCAAGCACGGACTTTGGCTCGTTGCTCGCGTAAATAAAATAACAGGGAGACTGTGATTCAGTGGTGGAATCACAGTCTCCCTGTTGCCTTCATATGAATTAATCGACAAAATTAAAATCGTCTTTGAATCTCTCTTTGAATACTTCAAATACCTTGTTCAGTGTAGTCGCATCCTCAATGCTGAGGTATTCTTCGTTTTCTTCATCCAGAGGGTGGACTTCAAGGATAATCACTTCACCGTCTGCATCTTCATCTTCGCTTTCAACCGGAAGAAGAACAACATATTCCTTATCATCTAAGTCAATTAAATCCAGAAATTCAAAATCCTTGTCTGTGCCGTCTTCATCGGTCAGTGTAATAATATTCAGTTCTTCTTCGTTGAGAGTTTCATCAAAATCGCTCATGTTCAGTCCTTTCTTCTGAAGGCTGTGGCTTCAGAACCATCAATAATTAAAATTTCAGGCTGTTTCACAGGTATTATACCATGGCAGAACAAAATACATCAACTGATTTTATTGCTATTTTTTTGTAGTTAGAATATAATGATGATATTGTTCAGAATGTTCGAGAGGAGGACATGGATTGAAAGACGCAATAGGAGTAATTGGCGGAATGGGGCCGCTGGCCTCACAGCTTTTTTATAAAATGATAACAGAACATACGGCGGCAGAATGTGATCAGGATCATGTGCCGCTGCTTATTTTAAGTGATGTGACGATGCCGGACAGAACAGGGGCTATTCTGGATGGAAAATATGATGCACCTTATAACAGACTGATGGAGGATGCGAAGTTTCTGGAGGAATATGGCTGTACGGCGGTGGTTGTGACATGCAATACCGCACATTTCTTTATGGATATGATTGAACATGAACTGAGAATTCCTTTTATATCCATGATCAGGGAATCGGCCAAAGAGGTGGCCAGTCTTCATCCGGGCAGTGTCGTTGCGGTACTGGCAACGGATGGAACAGTGAAAGCAGGACTGTACCAGCGTGCACTGGAGGCCGAAGATCTGATTCCATGGGTACCTGATGCAGATATTCAGAAAGAAGTCATGTATCAGATTTATGATCGTATTAAAAAAGGGCTGCCATGTGACAAGGCAAGCTGGCAGAAGATAGAAGATGCCTGTCTGGAAGCCGGATGCAGCCGTGTGCTGCTGGCCTGTACAGAGCTTTCTGTGATTAAGAGTGATGAAAAACTGTCAGACTGGTATATTGACCCGATGGAAATTCTGGCCAAAAGAGTAATAGAATTCTCAGGAAAGAAATACCAATAAACACGATGTAGATAGTTTCTGAATAATTATTGCGTGCCAGGTGAATTGTCAAAAATCTATATGGCAATTTTTGACAGGATATGGCAAGTTTATTTTAAATTATGTTGCACTTTGGCCAAAAAATTGCTACACTAAAGAGTAGAGTCGTTGCATCGTATTAAAGCGGTAACCCGTGCTTAAAATGAAACTGTTCATAGCGCTGTGAAGCATTTGGAAGCAGGGTTTGGACGGTTGATTTGAAATAATTAAATGAGGTGGAAAAAATTATGAACAATCCGATTATTTCTCTCGAGGGAGTCGAGAAAAGATTCGGGTCCAATCTGGTTGTTAAGAAAATGAACCTTGAGATAGCTGAAGGTGAGTTTCTGACACTCTTAGGGCCATCGGGATGCGGAAAGACAACAACACTGCGTATGATTGCAGGTTTTGAGGAAGCATCAGCCGGTGTAATCAAGGTCGAAGGCGAACGTATCGAAGACAAGGAGCCGTTTCAGAGAAACGTCAATACTGTTTTCCAGAATTATGCATTGTTCCCACATATGACGGTTTTTAATAATGTAGCATACGGACTGATGATCAAGAAAGTACCAAAGCCGGAGATTCAGGAAAGAGTCATGGAGATGCTGAGACTTGTTCAGCTGGAAGGGTTTGAGAAGCGTAAGCCGGATGAGCTTTCCGGCGGTCAGAAACAGCGAGTGGCGATTGCAAGAGCGCTGGTCAACAGACCGAAGGTACTGCTTCTGGATGAACCTTTGGGTGCGCTTGACTTGAAGCTGCGTAAGCAGATGCAGATTGAATTGAAGCGTCTTCAGAAGAAACTGGGAATTACATTTATCTATGTTACCCATGATCAGGAAGAGGCATTGACCATGAGTGATCGGATTGCTGTTATGCATGATGGCGTTCTGGAACAGTTAGATGTACCGATGGAAATTTATGAGCATCCGAAGACAAAGTTTGTAGCGGGATTTATAGGCGAATCCAATATTTTTGATGGTAAGGTGACAGACAAGAAAGACAATGTGCTGACTGTTCAGACAGAGGCTGGTATGATGCAGGTATGCGGGGCTGATTTTGAAGTTGGCGAGGAGATGCATGTGGCTATCCGTCCGGAATATATGGATGTGAGCAAGACGCCTGTTGAAGGATTTGATCTGCCTGGCACCGTGAAGGATTTTATTTATCAGGGAACGGTTGTCAAGACAGCCCTCGATATTAAGAACGGTCAGGAGATTAAGTATTCTCGTTTTGAGCAGGATACAGATATTGCAGAAGGCAATCAGGTTTATGTTTACTGGAGACCTGAGAAGGCCGTTGCCATCAAGAAGAGTATGTAGGGGGCGGTCTGATGAACAATAAGAAAAAGAAGAATATGCTTCCGGCATTGGCCATGGCAGGCCCGGTATCTGTCTGGATGATTTTGTTTGTGACCATTCCGATGCTGTATATTATTTATATCAGTTTTATGTCCAGAGGTGTATTCGGTGATGTCGTTTATAAGTTTTCGACAGAAAGCTACAAAACGATTCTTAATCCTACATATTTTAAGGTTATTTTGAAGTCGCTGAAAGCAGCAGGGATTACGACGATTCTCTGTCTGCTGTTGGGATATCCGTTGGCTTATATTATTGCCCATAAGCCGAAGGATACAGCTGCGAAGCTGATTACGCTGATCATGATTCCGTTCTGGACGAATTCATTGATGCGTTTGAACAGCTGGCTGCTTTTGTTCCAGACAAGCGGCCCGATCAACAATTTCCTTGTGGGAACAGGCATTGTTAAGGAACCGATTACATTTATTTATACAGATGGGCTGGTGCTGATCGGTCTGATTACCAACATGCTGCCATTTGCGGTGCTTCCACTTTACAGTACCATTGAGAAGCTGGACAAGTCTCTGATTGAGGCATCCGCAGACCTGGGTGCCAGTGCAGCCACTACATTCATGCGTGTGACGCTGCCAATCACATTTCCGGGTATTTTTTCAGCGATCATCCTTGTATTTATCCCGAGCCTGGGTATTTACACCGTTACTGATATGCTGGGCGGCGGCAAGATCTTATACATTGGTAATATTATCAAGAACCAGTTCGGTTCCATCCGAAACTGGCCGCTGGGTGCAGCACTGTCTGTAATGCTGATCGTTATTACTATGCTGCTTATCTTCATTTATACAAGATTTGCGAAGATTGAAGATATGGAGGTAGTATAATGTCGAAAATTGCCAAGAAAAGAAAAAGACTGAACATCATCAGTAATGTGTATGCATTTCTGGTGTATGCCCTTTTGTATATTCCGGTAGCAGTTATGATGGTTTTCTCTTTTAATGACCAGAAGTATAACTATTACTGGAATGGTTTTACCACACAGTGGTACGCCAAGCTCTTTACCAATTCTACATTGGTGGACAGTTTGATCTACAGTTTGATCATTGCGGTACTGAGTACTCTGATTTCCGTATTTATCGGTACCATCGGTGCCCTCGGTTTGAAGCGGTATGAATTCAAGATGAAGAAATTCATCGACAATATGCTGTATATTCCGATCATCGTGCCGGAAATTGTTCTGGCGGTGGCATTGCTGATTATTTTCCTGAAAGTCGGCGTGTCTATGGGGATAGGAACCATTCTGATCGGTCACTGTACATTCTGTATTCCATATGCCATCGTCACCATTAAAGGACGTATCAGCGGCGACAACGAGACTTTGGAAGAGGCCAGCATGGATCTTGGTGCCAATCGGGTACAGACCCTGCTTCGTGTGACCCTGCCGAATATTTTTCCGGGTGTCATGAGTGCGGCATTTCTGTCCTTTACAATGTCATTTGATGACGTTGTCATGAGTAATATGCTGGCAGGTGCCAAACAGTCCACATTGCCTGTCCTGATCCTTTCTATGAACAAGACAGGTGTAACGCCGGATGTCAATGCATTGGCGACAATTATGATTCTTATCATCGTAGCAGCGATGATTTTGAATAATATTATTCAAGGGGCCCTTCACAAAAGGGTAAAATAAGGAGGTTTTCATTATGAAAAAGAGATTACTGGTGACTGTCCTTGCCGGTGCCATGGTTTTGTCAATGGCAGCATGTGGCAGCAGCAATGCCAACAAAACAGAATCCGCAGCAGCATCCGAAACAGCGAATGCTTCAACAGAAGCCGGAGCAGAAAGCAGTGAAACACAGGCAGCTGCTCAGGACGGCGATGCAAGCTCTGAGCTGAACATTTATATGTGGCAGCAGTACATTTCTGATGATCTGATCAAGAACTTTGAGACGGAGAACAACTGTAAGGTGAATCTTTCTTACATGAGTGATAATGCTGATGCCATCAATAAACTGACAGCAGGCGGCGGTGATGAATATGACCTGATCATGACATGTGATGCTTACATGAAATCCCTGATCGCAGGCGGTTATGTTGAAGAACTGAATCTGGACAACATTCCGAATTCATCCAACATCAACGATACATACTGGGTATCCAAGGGTTACTGTGTACCTTATCTGATGAACTACATCTATGTTGTATATGATTCAGAAACATGCCCTGTTGAGATCCACAGCTACAATGATCTGCTTCAGTCCGGTCTGAAGATTTCTACAATTGATGGTGCAAGAAACCTGTTCCCAATCGCGCTTGTTGCCCTTGGTTATGATCCGAACTCCACAAATGAAAGTGAAATCGCAGAAGCTTACGAATGGCTGCAGAAATTCAACGAAAACGTTGTTGCGTACGGTAATGCAGAACAGAATCTGACAAACGGCACAGCAAATGTTGCTGTTACATACGATGGTAATGCTTCATGGGCTATGAAAGAAAAGAACACAATCAAAGTTGCAGATTTCACAAGCGATCCGATCCAGCTTGGCATTGACCTCTTTGTTATGCCTAAGGGTGCAAAACATGTAGATCTTGCAGAAAAATTCCTGAACTACATCTGTACACCTGAAGTTATGGCTAAGAACCTTGAAGAGTTCCCATACTCCTGTCCGAACGATGCAGCCGTTGCAGCAGCATCTGATGATTACAAGAATGACCCTGCAAGAGATTTCTCTTACAAGGAAAATGTATTCTTCCAGGAAGATGTTGGTGATACACTGACAATCTACAACGACTACTATCAGAAACTTAAAGTTGGTGAATAAGCCGATTTGATGATAGGGTGGACCGCCCTTCTGATTGAAGTAGAGTGCGGTCCACTGAATGAATAACAGAAAACGAAAGGAGCTTATCCTTACGCTGGAATAAGCTCTTTTTGTTTTCTTTTTTTGTGTTTTTCGGCCGCAGGCCCTCTTGATCAATAGAGCAGCCCAACTGGCATCAAACGGCCGGGGATTTTTGGGTGAAAGAACAATTCATTATTTTGTCCATATTTCTAAGGTTTTTAATAATTTCTCTTTAGTGTCTATATCTAATTTAAGAATGGTCTGATATAATTTTCTGATGAAAAAGCTTGCAACAAAGACTTAACTGATGTATGATGAGATAGGTTAATTTTTTGACAGTATTTAAGAAATGGAGATAAAGATTATGCTGAAATTTGATGAACAGAAGCAGTTGGACAGCGTCAATGGTGCTCTGGCTCTTCGTGGTCGTATTGAAGAAATTGTTGATGCTATCTGGTCGCCATGGTGCTGGTGGGGGTCTATTGCAGCCGGAAGGGCGGGGGCTCCAGCTCCCACGAGTTCTACCTGGGCGGCCGCAAACTGGGTCCCATCGTCACCGCCATGAGCGCCGAGGCTTCGGACATGAGCAGCTACCTGCTCATGGGTCTGCCCGGCCTGGCCTACCTGTGCGGCGTGGCCGAGGTGGGCTGGACCGCCATCGGCCTGGCCATCGGCACCTACCTCAACTGGCTCATCGTGGCCAAGCGCCTGCGCCGGTACTCGGCCAAGATCGGCGCCATCACCATCCCCGGCTTCTTTTCCCAGCGGTTCCGGGACCGGCGCAGCGTGCTCTCCTGCATCGCCGCAGTGGTGATCCTGATCTTCTTCATCCCCTACACTGCCTCCGGCTTCAAGGCCATCGGCACCCTGTTCAACAGCCTGTTCGGCGTAAACTACCACGTGGCCATGATTGTGGGCGCTGTTGTCATCATCGGCTACACGGTCCTGGGCGGATTCATGGCTGTCTCCACCACGGACCTGATTCAGAGCATAGTCATGAGCATTGCCTTGGTCATCATTGTATTCTTTGGGGTCAGCGTTGCCGGGGGCTGGGATGCGGTGGCGGACAATGCCCGTTCCCTCACAGGATACCTGAGCATGACCCATATCCACAACATGGCCGACAATACAGCCTCACCCTATGGATTCATCACCATACTGTCTACCCTGGCCTGGGGGCTGGGATATTTCGGGATGCCTCATATCCTTCTGCGCTTCATGGCAATCAGCCATGAGGATAAGCTTAAGACATCGCGGCGCATTGCCTCGGTCTGGGTGGTCATCTCCATGTTTGTGGCAATCCTGATTGGAATCATCGGCTACAGCGCTTCCGTTGCAGGCAGCATCCCCGCCTTTTCCTCCAGCTCCGAGTCAGAGACCGTCATCATCCGTCTGGCCGACCTGCTGGGCCGCCATGGACTACTGTTATCCATCGTGGCAGGAGTTGTCCTGGCCGGAATCCTGGCATGTACCATGTCCACGGCTGATTCCCAGCTGCTGACCGCTGCGTCCGGGGTATCCCAGAACCTGCTTCAGGATTTCCTGAAAATCAGGATGGATACCAAAACATCCATGCTGGCCGCCCGTCTTACGGTTGTGGGGATTGCGCTGGTAGGCATTATACTGGCATGGAATCCCGACAGTTCCGTGTTCACCATTGTATCCTTTGCCTGGGCCGGCTTTGGCGCCTCCTTTGGCCCGGTGATGCTGTTCGCCCTGTTCTGGAGGCGCAGCAACCTTAAGGGCGCCCTGGCCGGCATGGTTTCCGGCGGTATCATGGTGTTTGTATGGAAATACGGCGTACGTCCCCTTGGCGGCGCCTGGAACATCTACGAACTGCTTCCCGCGTTCCTGGTGGCCTGCGCAGCCATTGTGATTGTCTCCCTGGCAACCGCTGCGCCGTCGGAGGAAATCTGCCGGGAGTTTGATTCGGTGGGGAAATAAGATTTAAGAAAGAGACACGCAAATACCGCCATGCGGGCGGTTTGCGTGTCTCTCTTCATGTCCGGACCGCGCCTGGAATTTTCCTGACCCGGTCCAGTGTTCTTTCTTAACCAGCTTAATCTTCCTGTTTACTGCAGATTGCCAGCCTGTGCTGGTACTTCTCCCTGGTAGCCAGCCCTCCCCGGATATGGCGCTCTGACTTATTCACATCCAGCACGATTCTGGCCTGGGCCGCCAAGGTGGGATTGATGTGCTCAAGCCTGTCAGTTACATCCTTATGTACCGTGGATTTGCTTATTCCAAACTTCTTCGCCGTCTGCCTTACCGTGGCATTGTGGTCTATGATGTAATTGGCGATGGCTACCGCACGTTCTTCAATATACTCCTTCAAAATGAGTCTCCTGAGGATTTTTTTACATCATATGCGGAAAATCCTGGGATTAGCACAACCTCGTACTGTTTCTAAAGATAATTTTTATATCCGGCTTTGTATTTACGGCAAACTCCCTGTCCCTTTTATCCGGTCCGTCAAAATAGCGCATTGGTCCAGGCAGTCCGCCTCCTCCCACACTAAAACCCGGCTTTCATCAACTCATCCATCATGGCCCTGCGTCTCTTGTAAAGCGTCCTCCACTCCTGCGCAAGCTGCCCGGCTGCTTTCGCTCCCTGGGGGTAAGATGCAATCTTCTTCAGATATTTCATCAGTTCTTTATAGCGCGTCCTGTCACATGCGGATTCGGCCTGTTGTCTGGCAAAGGCAACATAGGCAGACCTCATCCTGTCCGGGTATGTCCTTTTCAGTATTTTTTCATATCGGTCCATGGTATATGCGGAGCCGCTGTTTATTACTTCTTCCAGAAGCCGGTCATACATTTTTTCGGATTCCAGCAAAGACAGTTTAATCCCCTGGAGGGTTGGGCCTGACAGCAGTTTCTCCCGGTTCTGTTCCCACTCGCTTTGTCCGCAGACAGCCTTTAATCTGTTGGTGAAATCCAGGCTGTCCTGTCTGCAGGAAAAGACCTGGAACATCAATTCTTCCTTATATTCCTTGTCCATATGCAGTCTGCCGTACAGTTCAATCAGTTTCCGGCTGTGTTCCCTGACCCAGGCCCGGGAGGACTGGTCCAGTTCCTTGCTTTCCTTCAGGACACGGATTGCATCCTTGTATTTTCCGTACTGGATGCACTCTTCTGTCTCCAGCATCCTTACTGCCGTAAATCTGCGGTTTTTCTCCCGGTACTGCCGTATCTCCTCCGCTGAGGCCCCCAGTTCCCTCATGATCTGAAGCCTTTTCAGGATACGGTTTTCAGGTCCATACCGTATGCTGTAGTAGTTACCGCAGTCCGTACTGTCCCTGCTTGTTTCTATCTGCCGGTCCAATGCCTCCATTGTCTTTTGCAGAAGCTCCTTGTCATGAAGCTCATTCATAAGGAACTCGCTGATATATTCCTCCATATAATCAGTTGCAGTGCTGTCCGTCTGATGTCCCTTAAACCAGTCACGTATCTTATCCTTATCCTGGCCGCTGCATTTTTCCAGAATCTGCTTCCAGTATTCATAGCAGACTTCCGCCAGCATGCCTGTACCGCCGTCTGAATCATCCATATCCTGGTTTCCGATGGTGATGAATACCTGGTTTGTAAGTTCAAATGCCTGCATCCAGCAGCCTTTGTCAATCATGGCCTGTACCTTGTCATGGAGAAATGCTTCCATCCCCCATATGTAACTGCCTGCATTTGCCCAGTCCACATAACCGCTTCTGTCCGA
>OHAU01002106.1_pt1 | contig 20112 bp, 15 predicted proteins | sample 1577181 | NCBI WGS metagenome assembly OHAU01 (sample SAMEA3541472, study PRJEB24748) | human gut metagenome | biome: human gut; feature: human-associated habitat; material: faeces | place: China | collected 2012 | reverse complement strand
AATAGAGATGTAAACAAGACTCGGCAAATGAAAAGCGCCCATACAAATCATTTTACTTGATTGAAATTGAAAGCGTTTTTTATTAAAATATAGAATATAACGGAGGGTAGAGTATGAATAAGAGATTAAAACCGGTTTTGGCTTTGATTCTAACCATGTTTATGTCTGTTTCTGCGTTGTCGAATACTTATACTGTTTCTGCAGAAGGGGAAGAAACAGTTACTACGGAGCAGACAACAACAGAAGATGTAAATGAAAAAGAAGAAGTTGAAGATAATAATGTGAATGAAGAGGATTCTTCAAATGTAGAAGAAGTAACAACTGAAGAGGATACTTCAGAAGATGTTGCGAGTGAAGAACAAGAACAAGCTGTGGAAGAAAAGCTTGGGGATGCTTCAATGATGGAGTATTTCTTAGTGGATAGCCCTATTGTAGATAATTCTGTTACTGAGAATTTTGTTCTTTCTTTAAATAATACGGAGGGGTATTCTGATTTTCGTATTACTGTTAAGAAGAGTGATGGTTCTGCTTTTGATTTAGAGAGTAGTGAACAGGTTGATAATTTAGTTAAGTTTTCAAGAGTTTTTAGTGCTGAAGAAAAAGGTGAATACCTTGTTGCTTCGCTTCATTATTCTTTGAATGGTGAAAAGTATTATTTGAATTTCAGTGATTTGGGTATGAATGTTAAGTTTGGTGTGGATCAAGAATATACAGGATATGATGAGACATTACCAGATATGACAGAGGATATTTCGAAAGAGGAAGAAGAATTAAATAATTCCGTTATTCAAGTAACGGATGTAAATAATGCTTCTGAAGAAGTGGCTGAGGGAATGATGGCTCAAGATTTTCCTGCGGCTATGGCTTTGATTGATGAGGATATTGATACACAATCAAATGAGGGTATTACTTTATGTTTGGATCCTGGTCATGGTGGAGCTGAGAGTGGTACTTTGAATTATAATGGTACGGGTTTAGAGAAAGACTATAATCTTAAGATTGCGAAGTATTGTTATGATGAATTACAGAAATATAATTGTAAGGTTGTTATGACACGTTCAACAGATAAGTATATGACTCTTGAGGAGCGTGCTGAATATGCAAAGCAGCAGGGGGCTCAATATTTGATTAGTTTCCATCTAAATGCTTCTGTTTCTCACAAGGCTTATGGGGCAGAGGTTTATTATCCAAATACAAACTGGCGTCCTGATATTTCTGAAAAGGGTAAGGTCATGGCGCAGGCGATTCAGAATCAATTGGTTTCACTTGGCCTACATGATCGTGGTATTAAGTTTAGAACGATTGATATTAATGAATATCCAAACCCACATAGATATGATGATAATAGTATTGCGGATTATTATGGTGTAATTCGTAATGCGAAAACTAGAGGTATTACTGGTTTGATTATTGAGCATTGTTGTATGGATAATGAGTCTGACTTTAATAAGTATTTGGGTTCAGAGGAAAAAATTAAGCAATTAGGTGTTGCGGATGCGAATGGTATTGTGGCTGCTTTAGGATTGACAAAAGCAGTAGCTAATACAAATCCTTCCGTAACATATCAAACTCACGTTCAAGATTATGGCTGGCAAGAATGGAAGAATGATGGGGAAATGTCAGGTACTTCTGGGCAGTCCAAACGGCTTGAAGGTATCAATATTAAACTACAAAACCTATCTGGAAGTGTTGAGTATCAAACACATGTACAAGATATTGGATGGCAGGGTTGGAAATCCAATGGTGCTATGGCAGGTACTTCTGGACAATCAAAACGCTTAGAAGCAATTAAAATCAAATTGTCAGGCGATGCAGCAAATAAGTATGATATTTATTATCGTGTTTATGCACAGGATTATGGCTGGCTAGGCTGGGCTAAAAATGGTGAGTCGGCTGGTAGTGAAGGATATAGTAAACGTCTAGAGGGCATTGAGATTAAATTAGTAAAAAAGGGAGGAGCAGCACCTGGCTCTACTTCTCGTCCATTTGTTTGTAAGACAATAACTTATCAGACGCATGTTCAAAATATTGGTTGGCAAGCAGAAAAAGCAGATGGTGAAGTGAGTGGTACATCTGGTCGTTCATTGCGCTTGGAAGCTATTAAAATTAAATTAGGGGCTTCAATTGACGGAGGTGTTTCATATAGAACGCATGTTCAGGATTATGGATGGCAATCATTTGTTCAAAATGGGCAATTAAGTGGTACTTCAGGAAAGTCTAAACGTTTAGAAGCTATTCAAATAAAACTAACTGGAAATGCTGCAAATCAGTATGATATATATTACCGAGTTCATGCACAGAATTTTGGCTGGCTAGGCTGGGCTAAAAATGGTGAATCAGCTGGGACTGAAGGATATAGTAAGCGTTTGGAAGCAATTGAAATCAAGTTAGTTAAGAAGGGAGCATCAGTTCCTGGATCTACTTCTCGTCCATTTGTATGTAAATCAATTTCTTATCAGACGCATGTCCAAAATATTGGATGGCAAGCACAAAAAGCAGATGGAGAAGTAAGTGGTACTTCAGGTAAGGCACTTCGCTTAGAGGCTATTAAAATTAAACTTGGAGATTCGATTGATGGTGGTATAACATATGCAACACATATTCAAGATATTGGATGGCAATCTTTTGTTCAAAATGGACAATTAAGTGGTACTTCTGGTAAAGCTAAGCGATTAGAAGCCATTCAAATTAATTTAACAGGAAATGCATTAAAACAATATGACATTTATTATCGTGTTCATGCTCAAAACTTTGGTTGGCTAGGCTGGGCTAAAAATGGTCAGTCAGCTGGTACAGCTGGATATAGTTATCGTTTAGAGGCCATTCAAATTGTTTTAGTACAAAAAGGAGGTAGTGCTCCTGGAAGTACTACAAATCATTACTACAATAAGGGTCATGCAGCAGATGATGAGAGTACTGTATCGACAAAGCCAAATACAAATACTTCAAAACCAAGTACGAATAATACTGCAAGTGATAAGACTCCTATTATGGGAGCTTCACAGACGAGTGTAGCTCAGATGGTTCGTTATTATAATTCAAAGTCTAGTGGGTATGATACATTTACGGGAGCAAACAAGAAGTATAATGGTACTTTAGCTAAAGGTGGAGCAAAAACAATTGAGCAATTTGCACAAATCGTATATGAAGAGGCTAGAGCTGAGGGTGTTCGTGCTGAAGTAGTATTTGCGCAATGTATGTTAGAAACAGGTTTCTTAAAGTATGGTGGAGATGTACTACCAAACCAATATAACTTTGCGGGTATTGGTGCTACAGGCGCTGTTCATGGTGCAAGTTTTGAAAATGTTAGAGTAGGTGTTCGTGCTCATGTACAGCATTTAAAGGCATATGCATCATTAGATGGTTTAACACAACAGTGTGTGGATCCAAGATTTAATTTAGTAGCTAGAGGATGTGCACAATATGTTGAATGGTTAGGTATGAAGGAAAATCCAAAGGGTTATGGATGGGCTTCTGCCAAGAATTATGGGCCTAATATTGTAAATATGGTTAGAAATTTATTGAGTAAATAAAAATTTGAGTTCAGATTTGATTCTGAACTCTTTTTTTGTTGACACATGTTTTTTGAACCCGTAAACTAAAATTAGTTAGATTAAACTAAAATGGAGAATAAATATGAAAAGGGTAGGAAAAAGATTAATTTCATCATTTCTGGTATTTGTTCTATTTATAGGCAATGCCACAATTATTCATGCTGAAGAAAGTCAGTATGCACATTCGGACGAAGCAAGTTCAGGTGGAGTTACATTAAAAGTAGAGTGGAATGATCCAGTATTAGGACAAGAAACTACGTTCCATGTATCTGCGACTGGTGGGAGTGGAAATTACAAATTTAGAATGGAGGCACCAAGCTACACAGATCCTGATGTATTATCGTATGAAAGCGTAGCAGATCCTAGTCGTGGGGAATGGTTGAATTATACTGAAGAGTGTAGTTCTCATGATTATACATTTACTATGATGGCAAGTGGAACATATAATTTCCGTTTTTATGTAATGGACAACACAGCGAATATGAATTTTTTGCGTACAAATACTTTTATTCAAGTATCAAGTCCAAATTATCCAAGTGTAAATTCGATTGTTCAATCTGCCGTAGCACAATGTAATGCTGAAACGGATGGTTCGGATTATGCGAAGGCATTATGGTTACACGATTGGTTATTAAATCAATTGGATTATGATAAATCATTAAAATGGTCTAGTGCAGAAAGTGCATTAACAAGAGGGTTAGGTACTTGTCAGTCTTATGAGAGTGCGTATTCAAAATTATTAACGGCTGCGGGAATTGAAAATACAGAAACACGAGATACGTATGATGGTCATACTTGGAATGCATTTAAGATTGATGGAGAATGGTATCAAGTCGATTGTACGTGGGATGATTCGAATGATGATTGGTGCAATTTTGATGAAAGAAGATTGTATTTTGGATTAACTGATGAGTTGATGTCAATCGCTCATCCAGGACATGCAAAAATTTATAATGCAGCAGGATATGCGACTCGTTCTACAAGCTTAGCAAACAATTACTTTGTAAAAAGTGGAGAAGCTGCAAAATGGGTTGCATCATATAAAGATAGAATTCAAGAAAACTTGAATGCAGGAAAGACACAGTTTTCGATTACTGCAGACAATGCTGCATATCCACCTAGTGTTTATGGTATTCAAAATGGAATTATTGCCTATGTTATGAATACAACAGATTGGTATGTGAATGGTAAAAAAGTAGATTTAGTCGCAAAGACAAATGGTGCACAATTTGATTTTACAGTTCCTTGCACTGAACATAAATGGGATGAGGGTAAAGTTACAACAGAACCAACATGTGAAAAAGAGGGAATTAAAACCTATACATGTAAAAATTGCCAAACAACTAAGACAGAATCAATTAAAGCTTTAGGACATAATTATTCAAATGAATGGACAATTGATAAAGAAGATACATGTCAAGAAGATGGTGGTAAGTCTCATCATTGTATAAGATGTGATGATAAGAAAGATGTAACAACAATTCCTAAGACAGATCATCATTTTGATAATGGAGTAATTACAAAACAAGCAACAACTACAGAAACTGGTTTAAAAACATATACTTGTCAAGATTGTAAAACAACTAAAACAGAGATAATTCCAATCATTAAAAATAACGATACAGTTGATTCTGAATCTCCAATAATTGATGTCAATAGTATTAAGCTTAGTACTAAATCAGCAACAACAGGTGATACTGTAAAGATTTCAATAAAAATCACATACAATATTAGTGTTGATAGAGCAAACATACAATTAATCAACTATGATACAGGCAAAATTATAGGCTGGACTAATCTGACTTATAATGAAAAAATGGGATTATATGAGTATTCTTTAGAAATAACAGATGCTATTTCTAATGGTCATTGGTATATAGATAACATTCAAGCATACGATGCTGTGAATAATGTTAGTATGGAGTCATTTAAACGTAATGAGTATGGGTTTATAGTAAGTAATACAAAAGCAGATTCTGAAACACCGGTAATTGATGTAAGCAGTATTAAGCTTAGCACGAAATCAGCAATAACAGGTGATACTGTAAAGATTTCAATAAAAATCACAGACAATATTAGTGTTAATAGAGCAAACATACAATTAATCAACTATGATACAGGCAAAATTATAGGCTGGACTAATCTGACTTATAATGAAAAAATGGGATTATATGAGTATTCTTTAGAAATAACAGATGCTATTTCTAATGGTCATTGGTATATAGATAACATTCAAGCATACGATGCTGTGAATAATGTTAGTATGGAATCATTTAATCATTATGAATGTTTTTTCATTGTAACAAGAAATAACGGAGATGTACATAAATGGAATAATGGTACCATTTTACAACAACCTACATGCACAAAAATAGGTGAAACAATATTTGAATGTTCAGTATGTCATGAAACAAAGACAGAAACAATCAAAGCTTTAGGTCATGATTATTCAAATAATTGGACAATTGATAAGACTGCTACTTGTACTCAAGAAGGAAGCAAGTCTCACCATTGTATAAGATGTAATGATAAGAAAGATGTAACGGTCATTCCTAAGACAGGGCATAATTGGGATGCAGGTGTAGTTACTACAAAAGCTACTTGCACGAAGGATGGAGTTAAGACTTATACTTGTAAAGATTGTAAGTATACTAAGACAGAAGTAATCAAAGCATTAGGTCATGACTATTCTTCTAGTTGGACTATTGATAAAGCGGCTACTTGTACTAATGAAGGAAGTAAGTCACACCATTGTTCTAGATGTGATTCTAAGAAGGATGTAACGGTCATTCCTAAGACAGGCCATAGTTGGGATAAAGGTACTATTGTAAAGAATCCTACATATAGTGAAACAGGTATTAAACGTTTTACTTGTACTAAATGTGGGAATACGAAAGATGAAGTTATAGCTGTTTTGGTGGATAAAGATGCATCAATTCTATATAAAACACATGTGCAGGATATTGGGTGGCAAGATTTTGTACAAGACGGTAAGATGAGTGGTACTTCTGGTCGATCTAAGCGTTTAGAGGGTATTCAAATCAAATTATCTTCAAGATTTAAGGGTAATGTTGAGTATCAAACGCATGTGCAAGATATTGGATGGCAAGGATGGAAGTCAAATGGAGCAATGTCTGGAACTTCTGGCAAATCCAAGAGATTGGAAGCCATTCGAATTAAGCTGACAGGAGAAATCGCGAATAAATATGATGTATATTATCGTGTACATTGTCAGGATTTTGGCTGGCTAGGCTGGGCTAAGAATGGAGAATCTTCTGGTAGTGAAGGCTGTAGTAAACGTTTAGAAGCAATTGAGATTCGTTTAGTAAGAAAGGGTGAAAAAGCACCTGGATCAACGAACAATGCTTTTATCCGTAAAAATAATACTGTTGAAAGTGCTAGTATTTCTTATAGAACGCATGTGCAGGATTATGGTTGGCAAAATTATGTAAGTGATGGTAAACAGAGTGGTATTTCAGGAAAATCTAAGCGTTTGGAAGGTATCAATATCAAAATATCTTCTACTGCAAAAGGAAGTGTTGTGTACCGAACTCATGTGCAGGATTATGGATGGCAGTCTTGGAAACAAAATAATGAGATGAGTGGAACGCAAGGCAAATCAAAACGACTAGAAGCAATACAAATCAAATTAACTGGAGATATTGCGAATAAGTATGATGTATATTATCGTGTGCATTGCCAGGATTTTGGTTGGTTAGGTTGGGCCAAAAATGGAGAATCTTCTGGTAGTGAAGGCTATAGTAAACGTTTAGAAGCGATTGAGATTCGTTTGGTTCCAAAGGGACAAAGAGCTCCTGGAAACACAAATAATAAGTATTATAAAAAATAAATCTTAAATAATGCTAGGCATATCCTAAATGGAATGCCTAGCTTTTCTTATAAGCGCTTACAGAAATGGTAATCCAGTAAATGCTGTGATTTTGCCATATCTTTTAAACTATGATATTATAGTGTACGTAATTATGCTCATTTTTATTTAGAAATTTATTTGCATTCAATTACAATAGGAAAGTGCTTAAGATAAAGGAATAATAAAAAATAAGTTGTATATATTAGATATTTTATTTGAAAATAAATAGGACGGGGTTATCTATGAAAATTGCAGTTGCAGGAACAGGATATGTAGGATTGAGTATTGCTTGTTTATTATCTCAACATAATGAGGTAAAGGCAGTAGATATTATTAAGGAAAAGGTAGATTTAATTAATGCTAGAAAATCTCCTATTCAAGATGATTATATTGAGAAGTATTTGGCTGAAAAGGATTTAAATCTAGAGGCTACAATGGATGCAGAATATGCTTATAAGGATGCAGACTTTGTAGTTATTGCTGCACCTACTAACTATGATAGTAAGAAGAATTTCTTTGATACAAGTGCAGTAGAGAATGTTATTGAATTAGTGTTGAAGTATAATCCTTCAGCTATTATGGTTATTAAGTCAACAATTCCAGTTGGATATACGGAGAGTGTTAGAAAGAAATTTAATACTAAAAATATTATTTTTAGTCCTGAATTTTTAAGAGAGTCTAAGGCTTTATATGATAACTTATATCCTTCAAGAATTATTGTGAGTACGGATGAGAATGATGAAAAGTTAGTTAATGCTAGTCATACTTTTGCAGCATTACTTCAAGAAGGGGCTATTAAAGAAAATATTGATACATTGTTTATGGGATTCACTGAAGCAGAGGCTGTTAAGTTATTTGCGAATACATACTTAGCTTTACGTGTATCTTATTTTAATGAATTAGATACATATGCAGAAATGAAAGGTTTAAATACTCAAGATATTATTGAGGGTGTATGTTTAGATCCTAGAATTGGTTCTCATTATAATAACCCTTCATTTGGTTATGGTGGTTATTGTCTACCTAAGGATACTAAGCAGTTATTAGCTAACTATCAGGATGTACCTGAAAACTTAATTGAAGCTATTGTAGAGTCTAACCGTACTCGTAAAGATTTTATTGCGGATAGAGTATTGAATATGGCAGGATATTATGGATATGATGACAATAATACATATTCAGAAAGTGAAGAGCGTGAAGTAACTATTGGTGTTTATCGTTTAACTATGAAATCAAATAGTGATAACTTTAGACAGAGTTCAATTCAAGGTGTAATGAAGAGAATTAAGGCTAAGGGTGCTAAGGTTATTATTTATGAGCCTACATTAAAGGATGGAGAAACATTCTTTGGTAGTAAGGTAGTTAATGATTTAGAAGAATTCAAAGCTCAATCTCAGGCGATTATCTCCAATCGTTATGATAGTTGTTTAGATGATGTACAAGGCAAAGTATATACACGTGATTTGTTTAGAAGGGATTAATTATGAAGAAGCCGATAAAGATATGTTTTGCTGCTTCTACTGGTGGGCATTTTGAACAGTTAATGATGTTAAAGCCTTTAATGGACAAATATGATAGTTTTATACTTACAGAAAAAACGCAATATGAATCTAATACAAAAGGAATTAAAACATACTATTTAAACCAAGTGAATCGTAGAGAACTTACTTGTGGACCTAGAATGATTGCGAATGTATTTAAAACATTGCGTATATATTCAAAGGAGAAGCCAGATTTAATCATTTGTACAGGTGTTTTGGCAATGTTACCAATGTGTTTGTGGATGAAATTAAAAAAGAAGAAGATTATTTATATTGAATCTTTTGCGAAGGTAACATCACCAACTATGAGTGGTAAATTAATGTATAAATATGCAGATCAATTTTATGTGCAATGGCCACAAATGAAAGAAGTATATCCAAATGCGATATATTTAGGAGGTATTTACTAATGATTTTTGTTACATTAGGATCTCAAAAGTTTCAATTTAATCGTTTATTAATCGAAATTGATCGATTGATTGAAGAAAAGTATATTACGGATAAGGTGTTTGCACAAATCGGATATAGTGATTATAAGCCAAAGCATTATGACTATAAAGAATTTTTAGATCGTGACGAATTTTCTAATATTATGGATCAGTCTGATATTGTTATTACGCATGGCGGGACGGGTGCTATTATTGGCGCTGTAAAAAAAGAGAAGAAGGTTATTGCAGTGCCAAGATTAAGTCAATATGGAGAGCATGTGGATGATCATCAGCTACAGATTGTTTCACAGTTTAATCAAAATAATTTGATTAAGACTTGTGATGTGAGTGACATTAAAGAGGTTCTTTTAGATATTAAACAACATACTTTTGAAAAATATGAAAGTAATACGGATGTGATTATTAATAGTATTGACCAATTTATTCAGGAGAAATGTATATGAAAGTATTAGTTGTTTCAAATATGTTTCCTGATCACGAAAATCCTTCATATGGGGTTTTTGTTAAAAATTTTTGTGACCAATTAGATGATATTGGTATTCAATATAATCGGGTTACGATGGCAAAGAAGAATGGAAAATTAAAAAAATTATTAGGATATTTTACTCTTTATTTTAATTCTTTCATTCAATGCTTATTTCATGAATACGACATTATTTATATTCATTATGCATCACATAGTAGTTATGGTGTTCTTTTAGCATCAAAATTTAAGAAATTAAATGTATTTACAAACCTCCATGGTAGTGATGTCATTCCTGAAAATAAAAAACAAGAAAATATGCAGATTTATACACAAAGGATTTTAAGTAAATCTAGATGTATTGTGGTTCCAAGTGAATATTTTAAGAATGTTGTGGTTAATAAATACAATGTTTCATCTAATATTGTATATATATATCCTTCGGGTGGTATAAATAATGACGTATTTCATAAAAGTGATGATTTAACGATTTCTAAGACAAAACAGGAGTATAATATTGATTCAGATTTACTTACATTTGGAATGGCAGGGCGAATCTCTGATAAAAAAGGATGGGATACTTTTGTGGATGCCATCAGAATTGTATTAGACAGAGGATATAATGGTAATTTTGTGATTGTAGGAGATGGACCTGAAGCTAATAGCTTAGAAACAAAATTAAAGGAACTAAATTTAGAAAATAAGGTTTGTTTTAAAAAGAGTTTGATTTCCCAAGATGATTTAGCAAAATATTATTCTATCTTGGATTGGTTTGTTTTTCCAACAAAAAGAGAAGGAGAAAGCCTAGGCTTAGTTGCGGTTGAAGCCATGGCATGTGGTACTCCAGTCATCGCAAGTGATTTTGCGGCTCCAAAGTATTATATAGATAATGGAGTAAATGGATTTAAGTTTGAGGTCAATAATCCACATGCACTTGCTGAATGTATGATTCGTGTTGTGGATGGTCAACTTAATAAAGAGGAGTTTAAAAAAGGTCTTGAAAAGACGGTTGCACCATTTAAAAGAGAGAATATAAAGGATTGTTTGAAAGAGATTTTGGTAGGTGATAAAGCGGATGAATTTGTTCATTGATTTGAAAAACAATAAGTTTAATATACAATTACTATTTATAACGTTATGTTCGTTATTACCATTTGTTGATTCAATTAATGGTGTACTTTCTGGACATGCTAGTATTGGTAGTGTTTATAAGATTTTATTATTAGCAGTTTTAGGGTTGAGTCTTATTTTATCTAAAGTAAAACCGAATCATATAAAATTGAAGGTTTTAGCCATATTAGTATTATATATAACTATCATTGTATTATGTAATTCTAAAGTATTTGGAGATTCTATTTTAAGTAATTCAATCCCTATAAAAATGATTTTTAATATAGTATTTTTTTTCTTGTTGTCGGAAGCATTAGTTAATAACGTACTTTCTAAACAATCTCTTTTTATGATTTTAAATAACAGTAGCTGGGTATTTATAGTTTGTTTTTTAATACCATACATATTGGGATTGGGAAATACGATTTATGCGCATGGTATGGGGTATAAAGCTTTTTTTATATCTCAAAATGAACTTAGTTTTGTTTTACTTGCACTATGTCTTTTTGCAGCTTATGAATTGCATGTAAAAATCACAGTTGTTCGAGTTATTCAATTAGTTCTACTTGCTATGTGTGGTTTTTTAATAAATACAAAATCAACAATTTTTGGTTGTTTATTAGCTATCGTCATATTAGTTTTCGAAAAAATTAAGAAAAGTGATTTGAGAATTAAGCTAATTACGTTGGGTGTTGTTTTAGTATTTGCTTTTATATTTAAAAATTTATTGTTTTCATCGATTGGGAGTGTTATATCTCGATTTACTTCATTAAAATCAAATTATTATAATGGTTCTATTTTAACTGCGATTTTAAGTGGTCGTAATTTGTATATTCAATCTGCATGGACATATTTAGTAAAAAAACACTTCATATTTAGATTGATTTTTGGAAATGGATTTTGTACGAAATATTTAGTTGAGATGGATTTTGTAGACATGTTTTTCTTTATGGGAATCATTGGTGAGGCCATTTTCATTTATTTTATGTACCGATTAGGGAAAAATATTTATAAGATGAAGGAGCAGGATGGATGTAGAATTAGATTCCTTTATTTCTGTATTGTCTTAGCTTTTATGTTTATTACTGGACATGTTATTTTTATGGCTATGTCAGGAACATATTTTGTTTTATTCTGCTGCTATTTAATTTCAAACCAAATGGATCAAGGAGATACAGAAGATGTACGAGCTTAGTGTTATTATGCCTATCTATAATGCAGAAAAATATTTGAAAAATGCAGTGGATAGTTTGTTGAATCAAACATTTAAGAATATTGAGATTATTCTTATAGATGATGGTTCAAAAGATAAGAGTGATCTGATTTGTGATGAGTACAATATATACCCAAATGTAAAAGTAGTTCATAAGGCTAATGGTGGTTTATGTGCTGCAAGAAATGATGGTTTAAAATTAGCAACAGGTAAATATATTACATTTATGGATAATGATGATTATATTCTTCCTGAAACATATGAGGAAAATCTAAAACTATTAAATGAGAATCAGGCGGATTGGGTTAAGTTTGGTAAAGAAGAAATATTGGTGTCTCAAGAAAATGTCTTGGCTAATAAAAAGACAAACTTTAATAAAGCAGTATATATTGGAGATGAGATATTACATAATTTGTTTAGTCTAAAGGCAGAAAATGCAATGACTTTTGTATGGGATTCTATCTTTAATTTGGAGCTGATTAGAAAACATAATATTCATTTTGATGAAAGATTTAAAACGGGTAATGAAGATATCGATTTCTGTGAAGAGTATGCGTTGCATTGTAATAAGCTGGTTGTTAATGATAAATGTTATTATAAGCATTATACAAGATATGGTATTAGTGCTTCTTCAAAGTATTCTAAGGATAAGATTGATTCTTACATATATTTATTAAATAAAGAGAATAAAAGATACGAAGAGAATGATTTGTTTAAGGGGAATGAAGTTTTATATGAATTCATTACGGCAAAACAAATTATTTATAATTTGTGTAATAAATTAAATGATGCGAGTGATTTGAGCTTTGATCAAAAAGTAAATTGGCTTTCAGAAATAAGTGAGAGTAAGGAGTTTGGTGTTTTTAATTCAGATCGTAAGAGTCATTTATTGAATAAATCAAAGAAGCTTTATGTATATAGTTCTTTGTTCAAGAAAAAGAAATTCGGCTTGCTTTTAAAATTTGATGAAAAGTCACGAAAAATGATTTTGCGAATTAGAAATATAAAACGTAAGAAGGTGTGTTATGAGTAAAAAGGTTTCATATATTATTGTTACTTGGAATAACGAGGGTATTATTGAAGAGTGTTTAGACACTTTATATAAATATGCTAAAAACCTAGATAATGAAGTGATTGTTGTTGATAATGCTTCTGCAGATCAAACTTGTGCGGTTATAAGTCAATCTTTTAAGCAGGTTAAATTGATTTCTTTAAATGAGAATGTTGGTTTTAGTAAAGCTAATAATATTGGTTTAGAATATGCAACTGGAGAATATACATTTTTTGTAAATCCAGACGTTATATTTATTGAAGATATTGTTACAAATATGATTCAGGTTTTGGATGATCATAATGATATTGGTGTCGTAACACCTCGTTTATTATATAAAGACATGTCTTTTCAAAGAAGTGTAGCCAACTTTCCATCGGCTTCGCAGGTTTTCTGGAATGACCTTCATTTCCACGTTCTTTTATCTGATAAAAAGAAGATAGAATTGGCACAACCGTATGTTAAATCTAAAGACAATCGTATTGTAGATTGGGCATATGGTGCTGCTCTTTTGTGTAGAACGTCTGAGGCTAAAGAAATCAAGGGATTTCCAACAGATAATTTTATGTATGGTGAAGATACTGAGATTTGTATGAAGTTTTTGCATCAATTGAATAAGAAAACTTACTATATGTATAATTTGCAGTTGATTCATTTGGGTGGCTATAGTGAAAATAAAGTTCAAAATAGTAAAAAGATTGAATATGGTACAGAGGCTGCTTTAAAGTTTGTGAATAAGTATTATGGACATAAAGCTTTAGTTCGATATAGAAATATATTAAAACTTTCGGCTTATGCGAAAAAAGGATTATTTTCAATTAAATTGATTTTTAAAGATACACAAAATAATAAGAATAAAAAGAATAGAGCACAGGCTACGCTAAATGCGATTAAAGAATATAGTGGTGATTAAATTGGGTGCAAATATTAAACAGTCATTAAATACTTTTGTAAAAAAGAGTGATGTTTTAAGTTATTTTAAATTGCGTTGGTTCAAACGTAAATGGAGAAAACAAAATAAGCATAATTATACAAAGGCAAAAAATGCCTTTAATGCTCGTGTTGTAAAAGTAGGTAATTATACCTATGGAGATCTTGATGTACGTCATTTTGGCAGTACTAAGGAGGGATTAAGAATAGGTAATTACTGTTCTATAGGTCCAGACTGCACATTTTTATTGAGTGGTGGTCACAATATGAGCACGATATCATCTTATCCATTTAAAGAAAAAATGTTAAATATGCATGAAGAACCTATATGTAAGGGGACAATAGTTCTTCATGATGATGTATGGCTTGGGTATGGTGTAACCGTATTATCTGGGGTAGAAATTGGGCAGGGTGCTGTTGTTGCAGCCGGATCTGTTGTAACTCGTGATGTGCCAGCATATGCAGTTGTAGGTGGTGTACCAGCAAGAGTTATTAAATATAGATTTGATTCAGATATAGTTGATGAACTTAAAAAAATTGATTACAGTAAGATTACAAAGGCTGATATTGAAAAAAATTTAGATGTTTTTACAGGTGAAGTAAATCTAGAAATGCTTAAAAATTTCAAATAGAAAGGATGAATGCATTCGGTGCATTGTGGTAGATAAATGAACTATAAAGTGACTGTTATAATACCTTGTTATAATTTAGAAAAATATATTAATGAATGTGTACTTTCTATTTGTAATCAAAGCTATAAGAATTTAGAAATCATTATTGTTAATGATGGTTCAACAGATGGTAGTTGGACTAGGATAAAGGAATTGGAAACTTTAGATAGTAGAATTAAAGGGATTAATCAAGCAAATGGTGGCGTAAGTAAGGCAAGAAATGCTGGTATTATAGAAGCTACTGGGGACATGCTTATGTTTGTAGATGGTGATGATACTATAGATTCTACGTACATTGAGAATATGATTCATGCAATGGATGATAAGACCGATTTAGTTGTTGCCGGTATTACTTTTAAACATAAGGATCATGATATTGTCATAAATGGAGATGTATTTAATTGTAATGCGAATACTTTCTTTCAAGATTTTTATTTAGGTGCTATTGTAAAAAGAACAATTTTTGGTCCTGTTAATAAATTATTTAAAAGAGAAATCATTGTGGATCATAATATTAAGTTTTTAGAAAATATTGCGATTCGAGAAGACGGTTTATTTGTGTTGGAGTTTTTGAAGCATATCCATTATATTAGTGGTATTTCGGATGCTGGATACAATTATATTCAACATGATATAGGAAGCTCGTTGGTTGGAAAATATCACGACAATGAGCTTGAAATCAATGCCCATTTTTATAAGGAATTATTAAGTTTAGTTTCTAATTCAACAAACAAATTTGATGTTGTATCTCAAATAAATCCTATGTTTTTAAATATGGATTTTACTTCTATTATGAAATTTTACACGAGCAAAGAGTATTCTTTTGGCAATGGAATAAATTATATAAATAGAGTAAAAAGAGATGAAGCTTTTAGAAAGGCGCGTAAAGAACTATTTGAAGTTCATAAGAAAAGGGCGTTGAAATACTATAGGCCTACATTGGTTATTCATCTAATTTGTTTTGTTAAACAAATCAAACAAAAGAAGGGGAAATAAAGTATGTCAGGAAGAAAAATTGGAGTTATATTATCTTATGTTTATACTATTTCTCAAGTATTAGTAAATTTTATATATATTAAGCTATTGCTGAGTATTATTGGACAAAGTGAATACGGATTATACCAAATTGTAGCTTCTTTGATTGCCTATTTGAAAATCATGCAGAGTGGTTTATCTGTAGGTGTATCCCGTTTTTATTGTGTATATAGAGCCAGTAATGATAAAAAGAATATGGAAAATACTTTAGCGATAGCTCAACGTATATTTTATATTCTATCCGTTATCGTATTTTTTCTAGGAATTGTTTTAATTTTTGTAGTAAAGGAATTTTATAAATCTTCGTTTACGCCAATGGAATTATATGAAAGTCAAATCATGATGGGTATCTTGATTGTGAATATGATTGTGGATATCAACAATATTGTTTATGTTGTTTCTATAACTGCAGAAGAAAAATTTACTTTCTTAAAAGTTATGGATCTATTATCAGTTCTAGTTCAGCCTGTTGTTGTATTATTAGTTTTATATCGTATTCCATACGCAAGTGTAATTGTTGTGATTCAATTGATTATTAATATTGTATTCTCCTCAATTAGAAAGCGTTATGCTATGAAAAAGTTGAATACAACGATTAAATATCATGACAACGACAAAGAGTTAACGAGATCTTTAATTAACTTTTCAGTTATCACAATTCTAGCTTTAATAGCCGACCAGATTTTCTGGAAAGCTGACCAGCTAATTTTAGGTAAAATGTATGGTACAGCCATAGTTGCAGTTTATTCTGTTGGATGTCAGATTTATACCAATTACATGCATTTCTCTACATCAATTAGTAATGTGTTTATGCCAAAGATTTCCAAACTCTATGGGGATGGATCTGATATGCGCCCATTATCTGATTTGTTTGTAAAGATTGGTAGAATTCAATTTTTAATACTTGGAATGGTATTGATTGTCTTTGTTTTATTTGGAAATGAATTTATTAATCTATGGGTAGGTACAGGATATACTGATGCTTATATCGTAGCTGTAGTTGTAATGCTCGCATTCACAATAGATTTAGTTCAAAATATTGGATTAACTATTTTACAAGTCGCAAATAAGTATGGCTTCAGGGCTAAAATGTATTTTATTATTGCCATTCTGAACATTGTTTCTACAGTTATATTGGCAAAGGTATATGGTTCAGTTGGAGCGGCTATTTCGACTGCAGTCTCTATGGTAATTGGTTCTGGCTTTATAATGAATTATTATTATTCAAGAAAAATTCATTTGGACATTAAACAGTTCTGGAAACAAATTCTTAATATATTGATTTTTGATCTACCTATCTTAGGTGCAGGTTATTTAATATCATTCATAACATTTAACAGTGGATGGTTAGAATTCATTGTACATTGTATTTTAACCGTGGGAGTTTATGGCATTGTTATTTATCTATTTGCGATGGATGAATATGAAAAAGGTATGATAAATAAAGTATTAAATAAATTTGGATTAAAACATAGCTAAGTACATTTGTACTAATTAGCTATGTTTTTGTACTATTTGGTTATTAAATAGTAATACTTTCCTTTCTTTGATATAGTGGAATTAGAGATTCGCCTATAGAAAGGAAAAGAGGGTATGAAAAGATTAATAGGTGTTTTATTTGCGTTAATTGTTGCGTGTATACCGATGCGTATACAGGCACAGGATGTATCATTGTCTTTTGAATATACAGGTCAAAAGATAGAGGTTGAAGATGCAACGATGTATTATTCAACGGATTTTGAATTGTTGGATGAAGTTCCAAGTGATTGTGGTATTTATATTGCGGTTACTTCGAGTGGTCCAAAGTATTATGAGATCAAACCGAAGGATGTTGAAGTGAGTGTATCTTATAATAAGGACTGGAGATTTGGTGATCCAGATATAGAGAAGTATGTTTGTGAGTGTAAAGAAGATTTAAACTATAAACTTATGATTAATACAAATGATGAATTCGAAGCAGAGAATGATTACAATGGAAACTATCATTTTGTGTTTAGTCCATCTAAAGCTACGGATGTTAAGGTAGAAAAGACTCGTGTTACACATCCAGATGTTGAATACGTTTATAATGAAGAAGGTACATATATCTATAGTACGATTCATGGGGTAGAACCAATTAAATTGACTGATGCAGGAGAATATATTGTATCGTTTGATTTGGATGAAGCATATTATGAGTCAGTACCATTTAAGGTAACCATTCTTCCTAAAACGGTTCAATTGAAGCTTGTTAAACAAACAAAGTTTGTTGGTGAAAAAGATCCAGTGTTTGAAAATGAGAATTACATTTTAACAAGAAAGCCTGGTGAAGAGGCAGGGGATTATAAGATTACTGTAAAGAGTAAGTCAAAGAATTATAGGTATGAATTACTAAGTGGTGCTGTTTTCACGATTCTTGATAAGAGAGAGAATGAAACGCTTAAAAAGCCATATATTAAAGAGGAGCCTAAAGAAGAGAAGAAGGAAGAACCTAAAATAGAAGAACCGAAGAAAAATGTTGAATCTAAAAAAGAAGATAAGAAAAAATCAAAGGTTCCAACTGGTGTATCAGTAAATATAAATGTGAGTCTAGTAATGTTATCATTAAGTATTGTTGGACTTGTATTTGTAAGAAAACGAATAAATTAACATAGAGTGAAGCTTGTTCTTCACTCTTGGTTTATTTTAGGTAAAATGCTTATATATATTAATGAACAGGTAACGGTACATAGTAAATATTCTAAATATTCAAAGCCACTCCATCCATCAAAGAGGGCCACCCGTTCCATAGTTTAGAGCCACATAATCCATTAATCAGAGCCATTTATGCACTTTCGCTTGTATGATGTATTTGTAGAATGGTAAATCTCTAAATCTTATAACTAGAGAATATATTTCATATCTACAATAAAGATTAGAGTTGTACAACGGATTCGATGGACTTTTTTTATCATATTAGATTGGTTTACTCATAAGTAATATTCAATGATTTATCACAACATGATTAATGATACTTGAATCGCTGATCACTTTAATTCATTGTAAAATCAATTCTTTAAGTGTACTATTGAGTATATAAGTATGGTAATTTAAAGAAGAAATATTAGCAATAATATCTAAAAAATAAGAACTATTGATGTAGGGAAAGGGTAGAACAAATATGGATGAAAGAACATATTATTTTGAACGATTAACACCGATTAATGATGTAGATTTAAATGTGTACGAGGAAGCAATAAATTATGTGTTTGATTATTCAGATATACGAAATGTTGCTATTTCAGGTGCATATAGTGCCGGTAAAAGTAGCATTTTAGCTTCATACGAGAGAAAGCAGAGTAATCTACGGTTTTTACATATTTCTCTTGCCCATTTTGAATATCCTGAACATGAAGATGGTACTGAAATAAAGGAATCAGTATTAGAGGGTAAAATTCTTAATCAATTAATACATCAGATTCCATCAGAAAAGATACCTCAGACTAATTTTAGAGTGAAGAAAAAAAACAAGTGACAATAATATTAAATGGATGACATTTGAAATAGTTTTATTTTTGGTTATGCTTATTCACTTTACTTGTTTTGATGTATGGAAAAAATATGTAAATGCCTTGCCTAATAATTTGTTTAAAACCATTTTAACAATTTCTACTCATCCATATGCTTTGATAGGAAGTGGAATCACAATTGTAATTATTTTTTCCACTATTCTATATAAATTAATACGTGCGCAAAAGAACAAAAATGTTTTTAGAAAATTAAACTTGCAAGGTAACGAAATTGAAATTTTTGAGGAAAGTGATGATTCGTATTTTGATAAATATCTTAATGAAGTTTTGTATTTATTTGAGAATGCTGAAGCAGATGTAATTGTATTTGAAGATATGGATCGTTTTAATGCAAATCGTATTTTCGAGCGTCTTCGTGAAGTAAATACACTCGCAAACATTCAATTGCAAAAAGAAGAAAATAAGATTCTTCGTTTTTTTTACTTATTACGTGATGATATTTTTGATTCTAAAGATAGAACAAAGTTTTTTGATTACATTGTTCCAGTTATACCTGTTGTGGATAGCTCCAATTCATTTGATCAGTTTATATCTCATTTCAAGAATAGCGGAATATTTGAAAAGTTTGATGAAAGTTTTTTGCAGGGGTTATCTTTATATATTGATGATATGCGTCTTTTGAAAAATGTGAGTACCCATCTGATAACCCCATTCAATAAGTGGACATAAATAATGT
>OHAU01002102.1_pt1 | contig 20148 bp, 20 predicted proteins | sample 1577181 | NCBI WGS metagenome assembly OHAU01 (sample SAMEA3541472, study PRJEB24748) | human gut metagenome | biome: human gut; feature: human-associated habitat; material: faeces | place: China | collected 2012 | reverse complement strand
AGTGAGCGGCTCTCCGCGAACTGGCATGATAGTTCTTCTTAGGACTTAGCTCAGCCTGGCGTTACCAGCGGTTGTCTGCTTTGTGCGGGCAGGCACTCCATTTCGTCCGTTTTCGGCTCTACCTAACTTTCCCTAAGCCTCCCTGACAGCATCCTTCATAGATTTCACATACTCCTTCACATAAGGAATACACTCCACCCCATACTGTCCGCAAAGCTTCACGATCGCCGATCCGACAATTACACCGTCCGACTGCCCGGCCATCTTCTTTGCCTGCTCCGGATTCGAGATACCAAAACCAACAGCACAAGGAATATCCTTCACCTTCTTCACCAGATCCACCATCGCTCCGATATCCGTCGTGATCTGAGAGCGCATACCCGTAACCCCCAGAGAAGAAACACAGTACACAAATCCCTGCGCTTCCTTCGCGATCATGGAGATTCTCTCATGCGAAGTTGGTGCGATCAGAGAAATCAGATCCAGTCCGTACTCCTTGCAGATTCCGTCAAACTCCTCTTTCTCCTCAAACGGCACATCCGGTAAGATCAGTCCGTCCATGCCAACCTCAGCAGCCTTCTTCACAAACCGCTCCGTACCATAAGAAAACACTACATTTGCATACGTCATAAACACCATCGCAATACTCGAATTCTTCCGAATCTTCTCAACCATATCAAAAACCTTGTCCGTCGTAACGCCACCGGACAGTGCACGGATATTTGCCGCCTGAATCACCGGCCCCTCTGCGGTCGGGTCAGAAAACGGGATTCCCAGTTCGATCAGATCTGCCCCTGCTTCCTCCATGGCATATACAAGCTGCTCTGTCACCTCCAGTGACGGATCCCCGCAGGTAATAAACGGAATAAATGCTTTCCCTTTTGTAAAACTCTCTGTAATTCTCTTATTCATGGATATCCTCCCCTCTGTAGCGGGCAATCGCTGCACAGTCTTTATCTCCCCTTCCGGAGATGGTAATTACTACAATCTGATCCTTTCCCATCGTCGGCACCAGCTTCTTCGCATACGCAACTGCATGGGCACTCTCGATCGCCGGGATAATACCTTCCACCTTAGACAAATATTCAAAGGCATCTACTGCCTCATCATCCGTGACCGGCACATACTCCGCACGTCCGGTGTCATACAGATGGGCATGCTCCGGTCCCACACCCGGATAATCCAGTCCGGCTGAGATCGAATATACCGGTGCGATCTGACCATATTCATCCTGGCAGAAATAAGATTTCATTCCATGGAAGATACCAAGCTTTCCGGTAGCGATCGTTGCTGCAGTTTCTGCCGTATTAATACCCCGTCCAGCTGCCTCACAGCCGATCAGACGTACACCTTCATCTTCGATAAAATTATAAAAGGTTCCGATCGCATTCGATCCGCCGCCGACACACGCCAGCACAGCATCCGGAAGCCGTCCCTCTTTCTCCAGAATCTGCTCCTTGATCTCTTTGGAAATTACCGCCTGAAAATCTCTGACAATCGTCGGGAACGGATGCGGTCCCATCGCAGAACCCAGCACATAATGCGTATCTGCAATCCGGTTTGTCCACTCTCTCATGGTCTCGGAAACTGCATCTTTTAACGTGGCAGTTCCGGAAGTAACCGCATGAACTTTCGCTCCCAGAAGGCGCATCCGATACACGTTCAGCGCCTGACGCTCCGTATCCTCTTTTCCCATAAATACTTCACATTCCATACCCATCATGGCAGCTGCGGTAGCTGTCGCCACCCCATGCTGACCGGCTCCTGTCTCTGCGATCACACGGGTTTTTCCCATTTTCTTTGCCAGCAGTACCTGCCCCAGCACGTTATTAATCTTATGTGCACCGGTATGGTTCAGATCTTCTCTCTTCAGATACACTTTTGCCCCGCCGAGATCCTCTGTCATATGAGCCGCATAGTACAGCCTGGACGGTCTTCCCGCATATTCATTCAGAAGCTCCGCCAGTTCCCGGTTGAACTCCGGGTCATTTTTATAATGATTGTAGGCTTCCTCCAGTTCCAGAACCGCATTCATCAGCGTCTCCGGAATATACTGTCCGCCATGTACTCCAAATCTACCTTTTGACATCTTTTGTTTCCTCCATTCTTACTATTTCCACTGCCTGACAGATCCGTCCGGCATTTTTTATTCCATCAATCTCCAGACTGCTGCTCAGATCCACCGCCCATGGATGAAGCAGCCCGATCGCTTCCCGCAGATTTTCCACATCGAGACCTCCGGCCAGAAAATACGGTCGTCCGACTTCACCCACCAGAGACCAGTCAAACACTTTTCCCGTTCCGCCGCTTCCCTGATCCAGTAAAATATAATCCGCCACACTCTCCCGGGCCCGCTCCACATCTTCCTTCGACTTTATGGAAAATGCCTGAATCAGCGGTTTTTCTGTCAGTACCTTTAATTCCTGTATATATTCCTTCGATTCCTGTCCGTGAAGCTGTGCTATCTGTATCGTTCCCTCCTCGAGAAGCTCTGCCACCAGCTCTTTCGGTGCATTGACAAATACACCTACCGGAACAATTTCCTCCCGCAGTCCCCGTACCAGTTTCCGTAATGTTGCCCGGTCGATACTCCGTCTGCTTTTGGGATATTCCACAATAAATCCACAGTAATCCGGCCTTGCCTCATTGACCGCCGCGATATCCTCCGGCCGCCGCAGACCGCATATTTTTATTCTGCTCATGCTTAATCTCTCCTGCTGCTTTTTACCCCGATATGCGTTATACAGGATTTCCCTTCCTTACACGCATCCGCTCTCTCATTTACCGGGAAAGTGGTTTCCCGTTCAGTGTCTCAAGCATCGCCTTTTTATCCGGGCTTCGCATCAGCGTTTCTCCGATCAGCACGGCATCCACCCGGTTATCATATAACAGGTTGATATCTGCACTCGTTCTGATTCCGCTTTCTGATACAAAGACCACTTCCTCCGGTGCCAGATTCCGCAGCCGGATGCTGTTATTCATATCCACCCGGAATGTCCGAAGATCCCGGTTATTGACTCCTACGATCTTCGCTCCGGCTTCCAATGCCCGCTCTACTTCCCGCTCATCATGTGCTTCCACCAGCGCATCCAGCCCCAGACTTTCTGCCAGCTGCCGGTACTCTCTCAGCTGTACATCATCGAGGATCGCACAGATCAGAAGTACTGCTGATGCACCAAAGGCTTTCGCCTGATAGATCATATACTCATCTACCGTAAAATCTTTCCGGAGTACCGGAATATTCACTGCCGCTGTAATCTCTTCCAGATACCGGTCGGATCCCTGAAAATAAAAGGGCTCTGTCAGACAGGAAATCGCCGATGCACCCGCTGCCTCATATTCTTTTGCGATCTCCACATATGGAAAATCCGGTGCGATCAGTCCTTTTGACGGAGATGCTTTCTTCACCTCACAGATATAAGACATCCCCTCTTTTTTCAATGCCTGATAAAAAGACGGTGTCGGAAGGATCGCCGGATTCTGTTCCCGGTCCCGGATCCTTTTCCTTAATTCTGCAACAGATACCTTGCCTTTTTCCTGGTCAATCCGCTCTCTTGTCTTTCCTGCAATTTCTTCTAATATATTCATGCTTCATTACTCTCCTGAATGAATGCTTCCAGTTTCTTCAGTGCTGCACCACTGTCGATCAGCTGCTCTGCCAGACGAACACCTTCTTCCATTGTCTCTGCTTTTCCTGCCACATGCAGGGCTGCTCCGGCGTTCATGCATACTGCCTGTCGTTTTGCACCACGTTCGCTACCATCGAGGATCGCTCTGGTGATCGCTGCATTTTCCTGTGGCGTGCCGCCTTTTAACTCGTCTTTCTCGCATTTCTTATAACCGAACTGTTCCGGAACGATCTCATAAGAGGCCAGCTTACCGTCACAGATTTCACACACATCTGTCGGTGCGCTCAGCGTGATTTCATCCAGGCTGTCCGTACCATAGACAACCATACCTTTTTTCACACCCAGTTTTGCCAGAGCCTGTGCCATCGGCTCTACCAGTTCTTTGCTGTAGACACCCATGATCTGCATGTTTGCATTTGCCGGGTTCGTCAGAGGTCCGAGAATATTAAACACTGTGCGGATACCCAGTTCTTTTCTGACCGGTGCCACAAATTTCATCGCGGTGTGATAAGTCTGTGCAAACAGGAAACAGATCCCGATCTTTTCCAGTAGTTTTTCACTCTGCTCTGGTGTCAGCGTGATCTTTACACCCAGGGCTTCCAGTACATCCGCTGCTCCTGATTTGGAAGATGCCGCACGGTTTCCATGTTTTGCTACCGGAACACCACCTGCTGCGATGACCAGAGAAGCGGTTGTGGAAATATTAAAAGAATTGGAACCGTCCCCACCGGTACCGACAATCTCCAGGACATCCATATCATGTTTTAACTGCAGGGCATGGGAACGCATACCTTCGGCAGATCCTGTGATCTCATCAATGGTTTCACTCTTCATAGCTAAGGCTGTCAGATATGCCGCCGTCTGTACCTGAGAAGTTTCTCCATCCATGATCTCATTCATAACAGCTTTTGATTCTTCATATGTCAGATCTTCTTTTTTGGCCACTTTGATAATTGCTTCTTTGATCATTGTCCTCTTCCTCCTCTGACTACATCCATAAAGTTCTCTATCATAATCTTGCCATCCGGTGTCATCACCGATTCCGGGTGAAACTGTACACCGTAGATCGGATATTTTGTGTGTTCTACCGCCATCACTTCTCCGTCTTCCGACTCCGCAGTCACTTTCAGTTCTTCCGGCAGTTCTTCCTTTAATGCTGCCAGTGAGTGATACCGCGCTGCCGGAAAGGTCTCCGGCAGCTCCTGAAACAGCTGATTTTCACCGATCTGATGAATCTCTTTCTGTTTTCCGTGCATCAGTTCTTTCGCATAGGACACCGTTCCACCAAATGCTTCGCAGATTGCCTGATGTCCCAGACACACACCAAAGACCGGAACCTTTCCTGCAAAATACCGGATCGCCTCAATACAGATTCCTGCATCGGACGGTTTTCCGGGTCCCGGAGAAAGGATGATGGCTTCCGGTTTCATCGCCTCGATCTCTTCCACCGTATATGCATCGTTTCGTACAACTTTGACGTCCGGCTCCACGGAACCGATCAGCTGATATAAGTTATAAGAAAAACTGTCGTAATTATCAATCAGTACTATCATTCCAATCCCTCCTGTGCCTGTGCAATTGCCTGAACCACGGCCCGTGCCTTGTTGCAGCATTCTTCAAATTCTTTCTCCGGTACGCTGTCCGCCACGATACCGGCACCGGAACGAATACAGATTTCGCCCTTCTTTTTATAAACCAGGCGGATCGCGATACAGGTATCCAGATTTCCTGTAAAATCAAGATAACCGATCGCCCCACCGTAGATGCCACGTTTGCTGTGTTCCAGTTCTTCGATGATCTGACAGGCCCGGAACTTCGGTGCTCCGGAGAGTGTTCCGGCCGGCAGGATCGCATCAACGGCATCCACCGCATCTTTATCCTCTCGCAGATCTCCGACTACCGTAGAACCAAGATGCATGACATGTGAAAAATGTTCCACACACATGTATTTTTCCACTTTCACACTGCCAATCTTACTGATCTTTCCGATATCATTTCTTCCCAGATCCACCAGCATGTTGTGTTCTGCCCGTTCTTTTTCATCTTTTAAAAGTCCGGCTTCCAGTTCCCTGTCTTCTTCCCTTGTCTTTCCTCTCGGTCTGGTTCCGGCCAACGGGAAAGTACTCAGATTCCCGGCTTCCAGTTTTACCAGAGTCTCCGGAGATGCTCCCGCAATCTCAATATCGTCGCTGGAAAAATAGAACATATACGGAGATGGGTTTGTCGCCCTCAGCACCCGATAGGTATCGAAAAGATTTCCTGTCGCTTTCGCCCGCATCGGATTCGATAATACCACCTGGAAAATATCACCCTCACGGATGTAATGTTTGGCTTTCTCCACCATCTCACAATATTCTGCTTCCGGGAACTGTGGCCGGATATCGGACTCCAGCTTCAGTTTTTCGAATTCCATATGCGGTCCGGTTTTCAGAAGCTGTGCCATCTCTTCCAGTTTTCCTTCTGCCTTCTGATAAGACGCTTCCAGATCATCGGTCATCACTCCGGCGATCAGCAACACTTTCTGACGGTAATGATCAAAGGCAATCACCTGATCGAACAACATCAGATCCATATCCCTGAAATCCTGCTGTTCTTTATCTTCGAGTTTTAATTTCTGTTCGCTGTATTTGATATAGTCATAGGAAAAGTACCCTACCAGCCCGCCGGTAAATGGTGGAAGTTCTTCCATCACCGGTGTTTTATACTGTTCAATAATCTCCCGCAGAGTATCGCCCGGATGTTCCACTTTCTTTGTCACAACCATATCCTCCCCGGTTTTGCGGATATTCAGGACTCCATCCGTACAGGTGATCTCCATCGCCGGCTCATAACCGAGAAAAGAAAATCTTCCCCACACCTCCGTCTGACTGGCACTCTCGAGCAGATAGCAATGCTTACTTGCTTTCCGCAAAACCCGCATCACTTCTACGGGTGTATATCGATCCGCATATAACTCCTTACATATGGGAATCCTGCGATACTCTCCACTGGCTGCGATTTCTTTTACCTTTTCTAATGTTGGATACATTCGGGCACCTCCTGTAAATCTTTTCTGTTACTGTCTTTCCCTTTGTTTTTCTGTCCTGCCGCGAAAGTCTCAGGCAAGCATGAACCTTGACTTGTTGCCCGCGAATCAAAATTGATTCACCGGATCAATTATTGATACACAACGCGAAAAAACGCCCGCCCTCGACAGAAACTTGTTCTTCTGTCAAGGACGAGCGTATGATAAACTACCCGCGGTACCACCTTGTTTCACAGTTTGCACTGTGCGCTTTGCGGAATACCTGCATATTCCCGGCAACTGACGTATGCCCCACGTCGCAGAATACTGAGCCGATTCGAAATAATGACTGTTCACTGCGCCCTCAGCGGTCCATTTGGCAGCCTGCATCTCCACCCGGCTCTCACCCTCCCGGACTCTCTGTGCGCGCATAACTGCTTTGATCTCCGCTTCAACGGTTTACTACACTAAACTTTTCTATAAATTACCACATACATATATATTTGTCAAACACTTTTTTCAAATTTTATTGTTTACTTTTTTCTTAATTCCATATCATCCAGCTGTCTACTTTGATATAATACCAGTAGAAACATCATCATAACCATGATTTTCACTGTTCCAGGCAGGATGTAAAAAACTCCGGAACTCATTCAAGCGGATATTCGCAATCCGCTTCGCTACTTGCTCATAACTGAACAGCTGCAAATTTTCTATACAGGAGGTACATATTATGCGTTATGAAATTCAGGGCGACACCTTACCCGTTGTTATCTGTTATCTGGACGGCGGTGAAAAAATGATCACAGAAAAAGGAGCCATGAGCTGGATGTCTCCAAACATGCACATAGCAACTTCTACCAACGGCGGCATCGGAAAGGCTTTCGGACGAATGTTTTCCGGTGAATCCATGTTTCAGAATATCTATACTGCCCAGGGCGGTCCCGGCATGATTGCTTTTGCCTCCTGCTTCCCGGGAAGTATTCTTCCTTATCAGATTTCCCCCGGGCGGGAACTGATTGTACAGAAGTCCGGTTTTCTCGCTTCCGAAGCCGGGGTAAACCTTTCTGTTTTCTTCCAGAAACGCTTCGGTTCCGGACTCTTCGGCGGTGAGGGATTTATCATGCAGCGCCTTGCCGGAGAAGGGATGGTATTCCTGGAATTTGACGGCCATGTTGTCGAATACGACCTGCAGCCCGGTCAGCAGATCATCGTGGATACCGGTTATCTGGCTGCTATGGAAGCCACCTGTTCCATGGATATCCAGACCGTTCCCGGTGTAAAAAATATGCTTTTTGGCGGGGAAGGCATCTTCAACACCGTCATCACCGGCCCGGGACATATATGGCTCCAGACCATGCCGATCTCGAATGTAGCAGGAGCGATCGCACCGTTTATTCCGTCAAAGTCTTAATTCGCAGAATCTATTTTCCAGACTGTACAGGGAACCTCACACATCCCTGCCTGGACAGGAATTGTCTTGTACAAATACAGACTTTGATTCGTTTCCCTTGAATAAATCAACAGCCGGTATATGTTTCCCTAACAATTCGAAGCATACACCGGCTGCTGTTTTTCATAAACTGCATTCCTTATTTTGGCTCGTTATATTTTCTTCTCGCAAACTACCAGAAATCCCTTAATTGCTAAAACAAATCTCTGTTTTCTATCCGCAGGATATCTTTGCATGTAAGCAATTATTCAAATTTTACTCTATTTCCGGCTTTCAAAAATACCGTTCTGCTCTCCTGCATTTTCACACGCACCCGGACTTCCTGGTCTGTTTTGCTCGTCAGCCAGCAGGTTACACAATCTTCCTTCCACTCGATATCTACCACAATCGCACCCCGGGCGATCAGCCCCTGTACAGAGCCGCATTTCCACTTCGGCGATACCGCTGGAAGGATCACGAGTTCTCCTCCGTGGCTTTGCAGCAGCATCTCTGCGATTCCCGCAGTAAATCCAAGATTTCCGTCAATCTGAAACGGCGGATGTGCACAGAACAGGTTCGGGTATACACCGCCACCCTGGACAGACATCTCCGCAAACGGATCTCGAACCTGCAACATCTGTGCCACCTGTTTTGCGGCATGCGCACCGTCCTCCATCCTTGCCCACATCAGAATCTTCCACGCAAGACTCCAGCCGGTTCCTTCGTCGCCACGGACAAGCAGACTTTTTTTCACCCCTTCCAGAAGTTCCGGTGTCTCTTTCGTAATGCCCCGTCCCGGATGGAATTCATACAGATGAGATAGATGTCTGTGTTCTACTTCCACCTCCATGAATTCCTCATTCCACTCCAGAATCCTTCCGTCACTCCCCAGCTGTGCCGGTACGATCGCAGGCAGCTGTTCACGGATCGTTCCTGAAAGAGTACCCTCTTTTTTTAATACTTCACATGCTTCCAGATAATCCCGGAACAGATTTCGAATAATTGCCAGAGTATTTTCTGTATACAGTGCCACCGGCACTGCTTCTCCCTGATCCAGGAAACAATTTTCCGGTGATGTCGCCGGAACCACTGCCAGTCCTTTATCCGTCTTTTGTAACATGTTGCTGCAAAATCTGGCATGTTCCTCCAGCACCGGAAAAATCTCCTGCAAATACTCTCTGTCCTGCGTAAACAGATATTCCTCATAGAGATTCCGGCACATCCACGCCCCGCCAAACGGCCAGAACGCCCAGTTTGCCAGTCCTGCTGCCGGTGATGTCTTTCTCCACAGATCCACGTTATGGAAACACGCCGCACCTTCACAGTGAAAATACTTCTGCGCCGTCTCCCTCGCACTTTCCAGCAGTTCCCGGTTCATCCGCACCAGCGGCTCCGCCAGTTCATGAAGATTACACGGACCGGTCATCCAGTAGTTCATCTCGGTATTGATATTTACCGTATAATCGCTCTTCCAGGCCGGGATTCGGTCGCAGTTCCAGACTCCCTGCAGATTTGCCGCCTGTGTCCCCGGTCGGGAACAGGAAATCAGCAGATACCGTCCATAATCAAACAACAGCTGCTCCAGCCCCGGATCCTCGCCGTCTTTTTTATACTGTTCCAGCCGTTTCGAAAGATCCATCCCGTCTCTGCTATCATCTCCAAGCGTCAGTTTCACTCTCTGAAAATACTTCTGATACTCTCCGACATGTTCTTTCCACAACTCTTCTACGGATATCCCGGTCTGCTCCTGATCCTGAAGTAAAAGCTTTGCGGGATCATTTCCTTGCGTATACGGATGTCTGGAAACACCTGCAAATCCGGAACGAATCAGTATCCGCATAGTAATTTCACGAACGTTGACACAGCGAACTCCCATCTCTGTCGGAACAATCTCCCCGTTTTCCGTCTCAAACATGCACCAGCCTTCGTACGGCATTCCTTTTTCCTGCGGATTTTCCGAAAAAATAAACTCGCTGCCGTCCCCTTCTTTCGCTCCCACAGGAATCTTACTTTTTCCCGGCATCTGCCCCTGCATTTTCCATATTTTTCCATCCCAGCTGTTTCCCGTAAGAAACCCGTCGTCTGCCGTGACCACTATGGTAAATGCTTCCTCTGCCCGGATCTGATACACCAGAACCTGTGACGGTGCACTGCAAAAGCAACGATGTTCATAAGATTGTCCGTGATTTCGATATGTCACCCGGGCAGTTGCTGTCTCGAGATCCAGTTCTCTGTGATAGTCCGCAATTTCCCGTTCTCCCTCAAACCGGATCCGTACCGTGCCGAAAGGCTCATACATCTCTACATCTTCCGCCGTCTCCTGTGACTGATTCAACACCTGTGTAGCCTGAAGGTAACTCCCTTCTTTTGCATACACTTCTGCTTTTTTAATATCCTCATATCCCATACCGGTGCGCGGATCCCCCGGATAGCCCGACCAGAGGGTATCTTCATTCAGGCAAAGTGTCTCTGCCTCCCCGTCCCCGAACATCAGCGCTCCTATCCGCCCGTTTCCCAGCGGAAATGCCTCCTGCCAGACAATTGCCGGTGCTTCAAATATCATTTTCATACTCTATTCCCCGTTTTTCAACTTCTTATTTTTCCTGTTACCTGCTACTTTCTTCATATCCCGTTTTTATCTGATTTCACATTGTCTCAGCGGATACTTTTCATTATCGTTCGTAATTGTTCAATCTCTTCACAGTTGCAAGCCAATACGCCTCGTGAAATACTGCCTACTGAATAATTATTACTGTTCTATCTTCCATACAATCGCAATCGGCGTCTCTCCCTCACGATACTCTTGGGGAATCACCACCTGTATTCCTTCCTCCGTCATCTTCCATTCAGCCTCTTTCTTCGTATCTACCATGGAAATCCCGCAGATTTTCCCCTGATAGGGAATCAAAAGTTTCTCTTCTACTGCTTCCCTTTCCTCCGGATACAGCCGAATCACATAGACGACATCGCCTTTTCGCGTAAATGCCAGGTTTCCGCTCCGGTACGGCGCACAGATCCGTGTTCCGTAAATCGCTTCCCCGTACATCTGCATCCACACGCCCAGTCCCCGCAGGCTCTTCCAAGCTTCCACCGGGATCCTTCCGTCTGGCTGAGGGCTTATATTTAATGCCAGATTTCCGCCCTTCGCCACAATATTGACCAGAAGATTTACCAGTTCTCTCGGTGATTTATAATGATCTCCGTACGCATAATTAAAATCAGCTCCCAGCGTCAGGCAGCTCTCCCAGGGCACACGCAGCGGTTTTTCCGGCACACACATCTCCGGTGTGACATAATTCTCATAAGCACCGCCCACCGTCCGGTCTACTGCCAGCACCCAGGGCTGCGTTTTTCGCACTTCCTCCACAATCTCTCCCAGCCGGATATCCTGTCCGTTTGTTGCTGCCACCCATCCGGCATCAAACCAGAGGATATCCAGCCTTCCATACTGCTTTCCAAGTTCCAGGATCTGATCGCGGGTAAATGCACGGAACCGCTCCCAGGCTTCCGGATTTTCTTTTGGATCATAGGTGGGATTCCTTGTCGTTTTTCCGGTAAATACTTTCTCTTTTTCCCAATAATCCGGACAGTGCCAGTCCGCCTTGGAATAATGCACCCCGATCCCAAGTTTCTCTTTTCGAAACGCGTCAAACATGGCACGGACGATATCCGCATACTTATGTGTATGAAACGGACAGTCCTCTGCCGTCGTCTTGTATTCTGTATATGCTGTATCCCACAGACAGAAACCGTCGTGATGTTTTGTGGTCAGAATCAGATACCGGAACCCACATTTCTTTGCCATCTTCGCCCATTCCTCCGGCTGAAAAGCCACCGGATCAAACGCACGGTTTAATGCTCGGTATTGCCTCTTAAAAACCTCCCCGTCATCCGTCCAGTCCACCGTCTTTCTGGACCACTCCGCATCCTCATCGCTAAGTGCCCAGCTCGCCACCATGCCAAGCTGATTGTACACTCCCCAGTGCACCATCAACGCCAGTTTCTGATCCTGAAACCACTCCAGCCGCTCCCGTAAAACCGGTTCCTCCGGCCACACATACGCTTCTTCCTGACTATATGTATGAACCCCTTGATTCACGATTTCCTGTTTCTGCTCAGTTTCTTTTCCCATTTTTCTTCTCCATTCGTATCTTTATTCTTTTATACTTTCCAATTTCTAAGAATTGTGAGAGTACGAAGTACGGAACAATCCGGTGTCAAAGGAGGCAAAATACCTTTTGACCCAACATCTTTCTGACTGCTACATAAGTTCACAATTACCCTCCGACAGCATACCCCCATACGCTGTTCATCTATTCTATAGTGTACAAAAAAGAAGTGGAAGATTCAATCTTTTCTGACTGAATCTTCCACCTTTTTACTGTCCACTCCGTGCTAACAACACACTTCGTGGAATCTTACCATTTACCAATAATCCCTGTTTTCACATTCATCAAATATGATACATATGCAATACAAAGAAAAAGCTTTAGTTATAAACAACTAAAGCTTTTTAAGAGGCGCAGACCGGATTTGAACCGGTGGATACTGGTGTTGCAGACCCCGGAAAAAAACCTCGGAACCCTCTAAAACTCTAAGGTTTTCCAAACTGTCCACCTTATATCCACCCTAATTTTCATGTTGCTTTCATGCCATATCAGGTATTTTACTGTGCCAAATCTATGCCACTTAGCACCCCTATGGGCATATTATAAACATTTTAGTATCTTTCGTCTACAATTATTTTACTACAACTACAATATTATATGGAGGTTTATCGTGAATTATCAATTAGAATTAAAACAAATTGTGGATTTTCCACGCTGCCGGATTTACCGGGAATTTATACAAACCCTTATGAAAGACAGAAGCATCCGTACCAACGGAGGTTCCTGTCTTTTTTATTTTCTCATTTTATGTTCTTATGCAAATTACAGTTCCTCTTATCGGAACATCGAACACCTTACTTACAAAGTTGTTCCTGGAGAATGGATCTGTTCTCTTAAAGAACTACAGATTCACTTCCGCCAAAAATTCCAGCACCAGGTCATATCCATACTGGATACCCTGGTAGAGCAAAACCTTCTAACCTACTCACTACACGAAAAAAATAAGATTATCCAATACAAGATCAAAGACTGGCCAAAAGATAATACTGCCCTTTCCTATAATTACCCATGCAAAAAAGACATCGGGTTTTTCTTTTTTCCAATCGCAGATGTTCATAAACTAATCGGACTAGGAAAATGTTCGGAAATGGATGCTCTTTTGGATCTTTGGATTCATGCAGTCTATAATGATCCATCTGTGCAAGGCTCTGATGCCGGTCCGGTAGTATATTTTCGCAATCAGACTGGAAATCCCTTGTTCAGTTATCAGGAACTTGCCAGACGTTGGAAACAGTCGAAATCTTCTGTGTCCCGTCTGCTTAAAAAACTTGAAGATACCGACATGATCACACTGATTTCCTATTCCGGGAAACATGGCAGCATGGTATATCTACGTAATTATCTGTCCGTTATGTTTAATATCAGTGATGTCATGATTGATAAGGAGGAAGTTGCCATGAAAATGCAACTGCCAATACATATACCCGAAGACACCTTGCCTGTTAAAAACAATTCTGAATGCGTTTCAGAATCTATTACTGACGAACAAATCATCGTTTCACAGGAAGGCTCCTGCGTTCCAGAATCACACATCAAAGCCATTGTTCGCAAAGTCGCTGAAATACTGGAAATACAAGGCATTTCTTGTTGTAGATGCCCCAAAACAAAGTATATATTATCTCCTTTATCAGCCTGCAAGGATAGTATATATCTATATTCACTACGTATTATCTGCCCCTGGGGGAAAGCCGCCTATCAGTTTGAGTTAAAACTAAAACCGGAAAATCCCGCCGTCACCAACGTCCCAGGGCATACTCCGCCTCTGCAGCATACCTTACCTGCCTTCACTGAAATCCCAGAAGTTCTGTTGAAAGGAGGGGTTGTATAATGGCAAAGAAAAATCACCACCCTGTTTCTGCTGAAGTAGAAAATAATCCGCTGTACCATGATACCTATAAACTGCTCCGTTGTTACCGGGATTCTACTTATAGCCTTATGGTTGCTGTCCGGCAGGTGGAAATTCAATTCCAACTGGAATACAACACCAGTGTAGACGAATTTCTAGATTCCATCTATGCTGCAGGAGCAGATCTGGGAGACAGCCAGATTGAAGAATGGGCAAAAAGCATTGCCCGCAGTAACAAAATGATAAAGCTGCTTCTCTCTTCTGTGGATCTGCTCCGGAAAAATCATAAACATGGGGAAGAATATTACTGGATATTATATTACGCTTTTCTGTCTCCTCATGAACTGAAAAACACAGAGGAAATCCTGGAAGAGTTGGAAAAGCACGTTCCCAGTATCTCCTACCGGACGTACTACCGAAGGAGGCAGGCTGCTATTAACGCTCTTAGCAGCATACTATGGGGATTTTCTGCAAAGGGGACACTGGAAACTTTAAATAAGTTTTTCCCAAAATAAAATCGACATTTTCCATATAGGCACTCATTCTCTATATTAAAATGAGTGCCTATAAAAATTGATTTTCCCAATTGTACCTTTTACAGTAGTTATAAGTTTCCAAATACCACATCTTGTTCTATTTATATTTATTTGCTATAATATGATAGTTGAAAACCAATAATTTCTTTACAAAATAGGGGAGATTTCTCTAATTTTACCTATTATTTCAAATGACTAACGGAGTGAAAGAATTAGATATGCCTAAGGAATTTAAAAGTGTGGCAGAACAATTAAAAGCAATGTACAATGCATTGAAAAAATGGCCATTCATGATGGGGATAACCATTCTTATGTTTGTACTTCTGATTTCGTCAGAATACTTGACAGATAATGAGTTTATACTTTTTTTACAAATAATAGGGTTTGCTATAAGTTTTGCATTCATAGTAATGATTTTAATACTTGATAAACACGGAAAACAATATTTGAAGAAAATGAGTTTTTTTGCCAGCTTATGGTTTGCATCCTGTCTGGCTCTTGCAGATTTCAATCAACCCACTCTTAAATTAATCATCCAATTATATACTGCCTTTCTTTTCATTTTTGATGCTTGTATTATTCCCGATTTTCTCTCAAGCATTGATCCTCAGAAAAACAAGAATGAGTGTGTTTCTAATGAGCTAAAAGAAAAAATTGAGAAATTAGAAAAAGAAATTGAAGAACTCAAAAAGTTCGAGAAAAAGACAGACTAATAACTTCTTGAGTGAGTTCTACTAAATAATTACAAAACTATAACATCGAGAATACTTGGAAACTTATTTCTCTCTAAATGTGCTTTAAGATGATTAACTCTTCATCTTATCATTTTTAGTAATTAAACATGTTAAAACGTTTCCCCCTCCATTGCAAGAACATAGAGTTCCTTGAATATTTCTATTCTTAAGAATTCTATGTTCTTGAATAAATAAAAGCTTAATATAAAAAATTTCACCTTATTCGCTGCATGCTGATGGTTCTATATAATCTTCCTCATTTCCTATCCTTCTTCTATATGCTACAGTTCCTCCTTGTCTTTGCATTGCCCCTATTCGCTTCTCAACCTGTATAATATCCTCCATGCTAATTAGCGGATGTGTTGTAAAGAAATAATCACTGTTGGCATACCATAATAAATTATCAAACATATCTTCTTCAATATGTATATTAAAATCTTCCTTTTCCCACCATAAATCTGAAGGCAACAATAATAACCAATTCAAATTACACACTATTTTATATTTTGTACATATTAATTCAATCGTATCTAGTGTTTTATTGATCATTTCCATTGTTTCCCATGGAAATCCTATAATAAAGGAAAGAAAACAATGCTTATCAAATTGATACTGTTTTAAAATTTCTAAAGCACTAAAAAGTTGCTCTACCGTTAACCCCTTTCTTATTTTTTTCAATCCTTCATTATACCCACATTCTACACCTATTTGCATAGATGAAACCATTTGCAGTGGTATATTCTGTAATATTTGATTCTTTAATATATCAGTAACTCTTGCTTCGATAAATACCTTTTCGGTATAACCATACAAACGATGCAACTTTTTAAAAACATTAATAGCTCTTTCTCCATTTGCCGTAAAACAATCATCTACGAATAGTAATCTAGTCCCTCTATTTATGTTATCTTTAAACTGCAGTGCATGCTTAACACGTTTAATTACATGCTCAACAGATAAACCTCTCCAGTTTCTCCTATGGGGTATGGAACAAAAAGCGCAACTAAAACGACACCCTCTAGAAGTTTCTACCGGCAACTGTGTATATGGATTGGATGAAGGTAATAATTCATATGCTGGATACGGTGTATTTTCCATTTCTTCGACTGTTAGTTCTATTTCATCTTCATTTCGTAACACATTACCATTCAGTTTATAAGTAATACCTTTAACACCCTCTAATGTCATATTATACTCAAGAGCATTGCATAAATTCACAATAATCTTTTCACCCTCACCACGCATAACTATATGGGCATCTGATGATTCTAAAACATGTTTATCAAATATTGATGGGTGCAACCCACCCAATGCTATTTTAACGTCTGGAAAATTATCCGCTATTCGTTGGATAATAACCTTTGTATTAGACCAATTAAAAGAATTGACTGAAAACGCAATCAACTGTATATCTTTACTAGAAATTTTTTTCATTATATACTGAGCGCATAATTCCTCTATATCCCCCTTGTGTTCATACTGGATAAATTCGCAAGGATCAATTATGCTTACTTCATGTTTATTTTTCATTAATATAGAAGCCAAAAGATAAATTGCCATCGGTGCTAATTCCAAAGGTTCAAATTGATTTTTACTTATCTTTTGTGGTAACGCAACTATTAAAACTTTCATAAATTATCTCCTTTTTAATATCTTTATTCCTACAGCAGCCCCAATAACTATTTCTGCAAGTATTATCGAACTAATAGTTAAACGGACTCCATAAACATACGCAATAACATACAATTCACATGTCAAAAAAACTATATTAAAATACATGTTCAAATACGAAATAAATTTCTCATTTTCTCTTTGGAAATATTTATATACAACAAACCTAAATATTTTTTTTCCTATGCTGAGGGTAAGCACAGAGATGATTGGCATAATAAAAATATATGTCTTACTAACTATATTACTGGGTTCTGCTGCACTCCACTGAATTGATATTTTATTAGGAACCAAAAAGAAAAATATTATACTAACAAGTATACAAACTATCGTTACAATAATAGATACTACTGTAAACTTATCCTTCCTTTTCATATAATTACCCCTTTCACTTCAAATCACGTCTTTTAAATATTATATACGATAAACTCAATGTAGAAATACTCCACACTACTACAATTATCAATATTTTAGCAATAAAGTTAATATCAATATCTTGTTTTACCCAAACATCTAAATAACCTATAGGTGTAACTTCTAAAATTCTCTTAATAAGATTTATTTTTTCTCCTAATGATTGTAATATAGGAAAACCAATCCCTATTACCAATACATTAAATAACAGTCCAGCTTTGGATCCCTCCATTATAAATTCCACTCCAAAACACATAAGAAATATAGTAATTTCCAATAGAATAGTAACCAATAGTTTTAAAAATATCATTCCAAATGAAAAAGTATCATTCGTCCATCCATAAAGCATGGTTGTTACACATGTTAATACCATTGGATATAAAAAAGATAAAATAACACTATAAAAAATATTAACTATCCCTTTACTGACAAAAATTATTTTTCTATTATTGCCAAAAGATGCACTTAATTGTAATGTTCTGTTTTGAAACTCGCTACCTAAATTAACATCCAAAAATATAGAACACAAGATTATTGCAACACTAATATTACTCATACCACTTTTTAGTGCATTTTCCCCTGACAACTCCTTTATCTTTCCCGCCATATACATAGAATGATTCATATAAACTGTAATTACTCCTAATACTAATGCTCCCACACAGAGTATAGTAAAAATTTTTGTGTGGCGTGTTTTATATTGCTCGCTTCTGATAGCATCTAACATATACTCATTCCTCCAATATATCTAAATATATTTCTTCTGGCATCTTATCCGGATATTTATGAACAATTTCCTCATACGTAAAATTCTTCTTAATAGTCCCTTGGGATATAAAAATATAATCTGTGGCTACCCTAAATAATTCATCTAATATGTGGCTTGAAATTAAAATTGTAATACCTTTTTCTCTTAAATCACTTAAAAGTTTTCGTATCTGAATAGTACTTTTAGGATCTAACCCATTTAATGGCTCATCTAATACCAATAATTGTGGTTTCCCAATTAAAGCAAGGATAATACCTAATTTTTGCTTCATGCCTAGTGAATAATTTTTTACTTTTTTATGATTTTCCCAAATTCCAAATTTCATTGCAAGCTCCACAATTTCTTTTTCTATCAAAGTGCTTCTCATCAAACTTATAATTTTTATATTTTCTTTTGCCGTAAGCCCCGGATAAAACGCTGGTTTTTCTATCAAAGCACCTATATTTTTGCTTTTTAACTCCATTTTTCCATTATCAGATCCAATAAGTCCCGATATAATTCTCATGAGAGTTGTTTTTCCAGCACCATTCTCTCCAATCAGTGCATAAATATGGCCTGTATATATTGATAAATTTATATTATCTAAAGCTTTTGTTTTACTATACTTTTTTTCGATTCTTTCACATTTTAAAATAATATCTTCCACTATTAGAATGCTCCTTTAAATAATTTAAGAGAGGATTTTAGTATTTAAAAATACTAAAATCCTCAATGCTACCATAGTTTAGGCTTAAATATTAATTGTAATGATAACCGTATCTCCAGCTACAGCTCCGTTAACATAGGTAACATAATATGTTTCCCATACCCATTCTGTACCATAAGTTGAAACTCCACTACTGTCATCACCATCCAAACCTTCCACTACCGGTGGCTGATATCCATTCATATCCTCGCCCATACGGTTTCCTCCTTTCATAAATATTTGTTTTATCAAAATACTCACGTATGATAAAACACTCTATCATATATCTCAATTATTGGGTAAAAGACTCAAATCATCCAAATCCTTTTCTAACATATCAATGTAAATATCATCCATGAACGTAGCAGGAAATTTTTCTGTGATTCTCCCCATGTCTCCAACTGATTTAATAAATGCTGCCATATAACAAGGAATCTTTTTCTTCCATAATTCATATAAACCACCATTCCAGTACTCTTCAATACTATGATTTCTGATGTTTCCAACAACTAATGGCAGGTAAGGGCTTGTAACAATATCTCCATTTGCACGAATACTTATATAATACATCGGTAGTTCTGTATGTTCCGGAAAACGTATTAAATGATCAACAGGATCTCCCCATACAATTTTAATACTTGGGTTACGTGCATTAATCGTATTAATTGTGTTTACCAATTTTCTATATTGAATATCTGTAGGACAAATATTCTCTAAATTTTTATTCCCACGTCCTAATGGCATAAGTGGCTGTACACGTAACTCAATTTTATTATTAAAAGACATTGACTCTAATTTTGTATGTAATTCTTCCAACAGGCAGTTGAGGAATTGTTATTGACATATAACCCTCATGGGTTGGTGTTTTACCTTATTACTGATTTTGTGCAATTTCCCGATTATCCGCTGTGGGAGATATTCATTTCCCATGACAGTTTACCTTTTGAAATGAACCCCGTACCTGTCAATATGGAACGCACTCTGCAATGGCTGGAAAGACAGGTCATGCCGTCAATCGTGATGATAGAGGAAATCGACAGGCTGACAGGCTCAAACTACATGAAAATGATTGATGAATGTACCAACCTTTCCGAAAAACAGGAAATGCTTGTAGAACAGATGTGTACGGATATAGCAGATGTAATCGAAAGTGAGGGGGTGTTTTATGAGTAATGCACAGGATATTCCCGTATGGGAAAAATATACCCTTACCATTGAAGAAGCGTCAAAGTATTTCCGTATCGGAGAAAACAAGTTAA
>OHAU01002097.1_pt1 | contig 20197 bp, 17 predicted proteins | sample 1577181 | NCBI WGS metagenome assembly OHAU01 (sample SAMEA3541472, study PRJEB24748) | human gut metagenome | biome: human gut; feature: human-associated habitat; material: faeces | place: China | collected 2012 | reverse complement strand
GGGCCAAACGGATTGACCATTACATCGAAAAGGTCGCGACGCAGACGCTCGGCCATATTGTCGGAAAAACATGAGCCGAGCAAAGCTACAGGTTTGTCATATCCCAGCAACGGAGATATAAATCTCGTGGTCTCTTCAGTCCGGAACCTCATCAGAACATCTGGTAATCGACAGAAAGCACTTGAAATTCTGTGCGACGGTTAACCTGATCGGCGGCCTCCTGATCTTCGGGCGGAAGATTGGATATATATTCCTCGGTCAGCACGTCCCCCTCCTTGAACTGAGGATAGAGCTTGTTGACACGCTTGGTGACAACCTTGGGACGGGATTTTCCATAACCCTGATGCTGAAGGCGCTCTGGGGCTATTCCCTTTGAAATCAGATAATCTATGACTGCTTTCGCGCGCCGTTCAGACAAATCAAGGTTATATTCCTCAGTGCCGACACGGTCGGTATGGGAAGCCATCTCGATAGTGATGTTCGGATTGTCGGCAAGAAGCTTCACAAGCTCGTCGAGAGCCTCTTCCGACTCGGGCCTGAGTGTAGCCTTATCGAAATCATAAAAGATATTCTCGATAATATTGGGCTTGTTGATACTCGCGAGAACAAAATCAATCTCATATTCAGCGTCTTCCTCGGCATTGTCGGCTGTAAACTCCTGTTTGGCATTAAGATAACCACGGCCACCGGCCATCATTACGTAGCTTACGCCGCGCTGAAGCGGGAATGAGAAGGAACCGTCATCGCGAGCGACAGCTTTCTGGATAGATCCGTCGTTTCCAACGATGCGAATGACCGAATTAGGCACAGGTTCATCGTCGCGGTCGACAACCCAGCCGCTTATGTTGATCTTCAGATCGGGAAGCTCAAACGTATAGATATGGTCATAACCGCGACCGTCGCCACGGTTAGAGCTCATGTAGCCCTGAGGATGATCGGCTCCTGGAAGGAAAGTCATTCCGAAATCATCGGCTTCGGAATTGATCGGAGAGCCCATGTTGGTGACAGTCCATCGGCCCGAAGGCTGGAGCGTGGCGCAGAAGATGTCGAGCCCGCCCAGTCCCGGATGGCCGTCAGATGAAAAATACATTATGCTGTCGGTCAGCATATACGGAAACATCTCGTCGCCGGGCGTATTGATGTCCGTGCCGAGATTTTCAAGAGAGCCCGACCGCTCTTTAAGATTTATGCGCCAGATGTCTTTGCCTCCGGTTCCGGGCATATCCGACGCAAAATAAAGATAGTTGCCGTCAGGGCTTACGGCCGGATGGGCGTAGCTCGACACAGTATCGGCGGTAATCTCGAATTTAACCGGCGCGCTCCATTTGGCATCGCTCCGCTGAGAGGTATAAATCTCAACACCGGTATTGGCGTTCGGCTCACGGCGCGCTTTGGTGAGATACATTGTCGAACCGTCGGGAGAAAACGACATGATGCCCTCGTCAAGCTCCGAGTTAAGTTCCCCCTCGACAGGCTCAGGACGTAGACGGTTGCCCTGCTCGTCTTTCTTCGACATCCAGATATCGGATTTCTTCATTCCGGTTATCTCGCTGCGCTTGTCGCCGGTAACTTTTTCATTGGTGGTCGTAAAATAGAGTATATCGCCGTTGAACATCGGCGAAAAATCCGCACGACGCGAATTCAATAGCTTGTCCTGTCTGACAACCCAGCGCGTTTTGTTCTTTTTAAGCGCTGCCGATGCTTTGGCTCCCTCAAGTCCCGATAGAGCAACAGGATTGGAGGGCGACAGCTCAAGAAATTCTTCATAAGCTTTTATTGCCGGCACATATTTGCCCTCGGCATGAAGACTCTGGGCGAGATATAACCTGGCCATCGAATCTGTAACCCCATATCGGATTGCATTCTGATATGAGGCAGACGCTCTGGCTGCCATATTGAGCTTCTGATAACATTTGCCCATTTTATATGCCACTTCGCCACGCTGAGGGCGCTGCTCGCGCTTTGTCAGCTTGTTATATATCTTGCGATAGGTTTTAGAAGCATCGTAATATTCACCGCGGGCCATCTGCTCATCGGCCACGGAAAGTTTGGCTCCTCCGCAACCTGTTAAGGCGCTTCCCGCGACAGCAATCACTGCCGCCCATATTATTAGTTTTTTCATACCGACTTATTAACGCGCGCGAGGTACAATTTATTGTTGAAGCGCTTGAAAAGGCTGTAATTGGTTAATTATTGTTAATTATCCACAAAATGCGCCCGAATAATTATGTTGTATAACATAAAAGTTATACCTTTGCACTGTGTTTTTCATGGTATTAGATTTAAGGTTAAAAGGATTATTCGTCGTGACGACGAATAATTTTTTTTGCCCGTCCAATTCTGATACCGGTGAACCGGCAGGCCAATATTGAGCAGACAGGAACAATCGGCAAAATTGCCACGTGAGCGATTTACGTTTGCAAATTTGTTTGCATTTGTGAAGGTTTATTACTACTTTTGCACTTGATTACGTCTCTTTAATAAGGCGCACGCCTTTCCCGAATTATGGAACCCTTTCACATTGCTCCTGAATCTTTCAACCCCGATACTATAGACTTCGGCAACACAACAATGCTCGAAGATCCCGACTACGAGCGCCGGCAGCACGATCTACAGCCTGAAGCCCCCAAAGAAACCCGTCAGACAGTCAGACGACAGGCTAAACCACGTGTCAAAGCCGACACGCAGAAATCAACCAGCCGGAAAGCCGAGCCCTCAGCCCCTGCCTCTCAATCACAATCGAGAACTCTATCGGTCAAACCGGCCGCGTTCTCAAGCTTCTTCAGCGACGGACGGTTCAGAATCTTCGCCGGAATTGTTCTTGCTCTTGTCACAGTATACCTTCTCGCTGTAACGATAAGCTATTTCAACACCGTTGCGCACGACCAGAGCCTGACCGGAAATAACACCTGGGAATCACTTGTCGCCAAAACCGGATCGGTCAAGAATCTCGGAGGACCGCTGGGTGCATGGGTAAGCGATATGCTGATAACGCGCTGGCTCGGTGTCGGAGTTTTCGTTCTGATTCTGTATATGACTCTGGTTTCACTGTCATTGCTTAAAGTCAGAAGCATCAATTTCTGGAGCCTTACATTCCGTTCGCTGTTGACGATAATAGCCCTCTCGACAGTGGTCGGACTCGCCACATGGGAGTTTGAATCCCCTATAATGTGGGGAGGCGCCCACGGGCATTTCCTTAATGAAAAAATGATTGAAATAGGAAGGCTACCGGCAGCTATCGGCCTGTCGCTCATCATGATTGCCGCTGTCACGGTGGTCTTCCTCAACGACCTGAAACATGTCTACGGCATCTTAAGCGAGAAGATGGCTGAACGGGCTGCCAGAAATGCCGAACGGCGCGAATTGAGACGTCAGGAAGAGGCCCGTAAGGAAGCTGCCCGAACCGCTCGTAAAGAAGCGGAACGCACTGCCGTTATGTCTGCGGGAAGTGATGATAAAAAATCAGTCAGCAATAATAATCAGGATACCGACAACATTGTAGTCGACACCATTGACAATCAGATAGAAAATAAATCTGACTCTGACACCTCTTCAGACGAGAATGATAATGAGGCGGAAATCGACATGGTTCCGACGATCGGAGATATGACAGTGGAGTCGAAAGACATCGAGCAGGCCGATGAGCTCAAGATTCCCGAGCCTGTGATCGCTATCGGAGATTCGGCTTATGATCCGCGTGCCGACCTCTCGCGCTATCAGTTCCCTACTCTTGAGATTCTTCATGAACCCAAGCAGCGCACCGCTGCAACGATCGATGCCGAAGAGCAAGCTGAAAACCAGCAGCGCATCACGAAAACTCTTCTCGACTACGGCATCCCGATTTCAGATATCCGTGCCACTGTTGGCCCCACGGTCACTCTTTATGAGATTGTTCCCGTCGAGGGCGTCCGTATCGCCAAAATCAAGCGGCTCGAAGACGACATCGCAATGAGTCTGGCGGCCCTCGGAATCCGAATAATAGCCCCTATTCCCGGAAAGAGCGCGATCGGTATCGAAGTGCCGAATAAAGACCCCCAGACAGTACCGATCCGTTCGATACTCGGCTCCAAAGCGTTTCAGGACTGCAAGATGGAGCTGCCTATGGCAATGGGCAGCACAATTTCGAACGAAGTGTTCATAGCTGACCTGACAAAGATGCCTCATCTGCTTGTTGCGGGCGCCACCGGCATGGGTAAATCTGTAGGCCTGAACACTATCATTGCATCGTTGCTCTACAAGAAACATCCTGCCGAACTGAAGTTCGTGCTCGTCGACCCGAAGATGGTCGAGTTCAGCCTCTACGCACGGCTTGAACGCCACTATCTCGCTAAACTTCCGGGTGAAGACGATGCAATCATAACCGATCCAGCCAAGGTTGTGGCCACCCTTAACTCTCTCTGCCTTGAAATGGACAACCGTTACACTCTGCTCAAGGATGCCGGTTGCCGAAACCTCAAAGAGTATAACGAAAAATTCGTCACGCGGCATCTTAACCCGGAACGCGGACATCGATTCCTTCCTTACATAGTTGTAGTGGTCGATGAGTTTGCCGACCTTATAATGACAGCGGGAAAAGAAGTCGAGACACCCATAGCACGTATAGCACAGAAAGCGCGTGCAGTCGGAATCCACATGATACTGGCCACCCAGCGCCCGTCGACCAACGTTATCACAGGCGTCATCAAGGCAAACTTCCCGGGCCGAATAGCTTTCCGAGTGTTCCAGATGGTCGACTCGCGAACAATCCTTGACAGGCCGGGAGCCAACCAGCTCATCGGCCGCGGCGACATGCTGTTCAGCAATAATGGCAAAATCGACCGTGTTCAGTGCGCCTTCATCGACACAGACGAAGTTGAGAGTATCGTCAAATATATCGACGAACAGATGGGATACGACACTGCCTACGAACTGCCCGAGTTCATTCCTGACGACGTTGACGCATCAGGAATGGGTTCCGTCAACGACCGTGACAGTCTCTTCGAGGAAGCTGCCCGTTTTGTCGTTCAGAGCTCAACGGCTTCGACATCGTCGCTGCAGCGCCGCTATTCAATCGGATATAACCGTGCCGGAAAGATCATGGATCAGTTCGAAGCTGCCGGAATCGTCGGCCCGACAAACGGCGGCAAGCCCCGTCAGGTTCTGATGGATCCGATGCAGCTCGAACGTCTTCTTGAAATTGCCAACTGACCGATACAACATTGCGCCACCGATCCACGTTAATATATCAGATATGAAACGCCTACTGACATTACTAACAGTACTCGCCACAGCCGTCATCATATCGACGGCCGCAGACAACGCCACCGCGCTGCTTAACAGCGTGGCTTCCCGCGTCAGAAGCGCAAAATCTCTTGACATCTCATTCAAGGCATCAGGCTCTTCAGGCAAACTCCTGCTTGCCGGCGACCGTTTCAGGATGACCTCATCAGAAATGACTGTTTGGTACGACGGACACACCCAGTGGGCCTACAGTCCGTCGACCGGTGAATGCAATATAACGACTCCCACTTCTGAGGAATTGGCTCAGATCAATCCGTTTGCCATAGTCAAAGCTCTCCGAAACAACTTCACGGCAAAGATCGTCGCCAGCGGAAAAGGCACGTCAACTCTTTTGCTAACAGCTAAAAACAAACATTCTGACTTCCGTACCGTCAGAATGACTGTCAATACCGCCACAAATCTTCCTACGGCTATCGACCTCACTGACCGGGTCGGACACGTCACAAAAATATCTGTAACGTCTGCCCGAATAGGAGCCACACAGCCCTCATCGGTCTTCACTTTCGACAAAAGAAAATATCCGCGAGCCGAAATCATCGACTTGCGCTAACTCATAACCTGAATCACTTCAATGGAACACAAAACCAAATGTCTGATAATCGGCTCCGGCCCTGCCGGATATACGGCTGCAATCTATACCTCACGCGCCAACCTGTCCCCTATCCTCTTCGAAGGCACTCAACCGGGCGGACAGCTGACTACAACAACTGAGATTGAAAATTTCCCGGGTTACCCCGAAGGCACTTCGGGATTCGAGATGATGGAAGATCTCGGCAAACAGGCCCGCCGCTTCGGCGCCGACGTACGCAGCGGCTTCGTTAAAAGCGTTGACCTTTCACGACGTCCTTTCCGCTGCGAGACAGCAGAAGGCGACACAATCATTGCCGACACTATCATCATCGCAACAGGCGCATCGGCAAAATACCTCGGTCTGCCCGACGAACAGAAATTCATGGGCCAGGGCGTATCAGCCTGCGCGACCTGCGACGGCTTCTTCTACCGCAACAAACGCGTCGCCGTTGTCGGCGGCGGCGACACAGCCTGCGAGGAAGCCATGTATCTTAGCAACATTGCCAAAGATGTATTCATGATAGTCCGCAAGAACTATCTGCGCGCATCGAAAGTCATGCAGCAGCGTGTTTTGCAGAAAGGCAACATCCGTGTTCTTTTCGAGACGCAGACAAAAGGGCTCTACGGCGACGACGGCTTCCTTAAGGGCGCACACCTTGTTGAAGCCGAAGGAACACCGAGAGAACAGAAAATGGATCTTGAGCTCGACGGCTTCTTTCTCGCCATCGGCCATAAGCCGAACACCGACTTCCTCGCCGGCCAGCTGAAACTCGACGAACAAGGCTATATCGAAACTGCAGGAAAGACCACAGCCACGAGCGTAGAGGGAGTGTTTGCAGCCGGCGACGTCGCAGATCCGCGCTACCGTCAGGCAATCACCGCCGCCGGAAGCGGCTGTCGTGCTGCCCTCGATGTCGAACGATTCCTGACCGAACACTCGGCCTGAGTCCCTGGCCATGGAGACTAACTCCAAGGTCTACAAATGGTCGCTCATAGAGCGATTGACTGTCACCGTCCTCAACTTCGGCGGTAACATTGTGCTTGCACGCCTTCTGACAACCGCCGACTTCGGCCTGCTTGCCATGATCGCCATCTTCACCTCGATAGCCTACGACCTCTCGAGCTGCGGTTTATCAGACGGTCTCATCCATAAGAAAAGTCCGACAGCCGACGATTATTCGACAGTTTTCGTATTCAACGCCGGCGTTGGCTTCATCTTCGGCACACTGTTTTTCGTCGGGGCGCCGTGGGTAGCCGCATTTTTCGGTCACAACGAGTTGATCGGAATAATGCGCGTGCTCGGCGTATGCTTTTTCTGTCAGACAATGAGCTTTGTTCAGGAAACGCGCCTGCGCAAAGAGCTGAAAATGAAGAAGGTCGCACTCGTCAGAATCGGTGCTACAGTCACTTCGCTTGCGTTGGGAATTTTCCTTGCCGCAAACGGCTTCGGCTACTGGGCACTCGTGTCGACCCAGATTCTGCTGTCGTTCTTCCTCTTCATATATTTTGTAGCCGCAACGCGCTATTTCCCGCGAATACGCTTTAAGGTCAGAGCATTCAAAGAATTCTTCTATTTCGGGATCCACCTCATGCTCGCCTACCTCGGCAACATTATAGGCAAGAACGTCAACACCTTCGTGTTGGGAAAATTCTTCTCACCATCAACCTCCGGCGTCTACTATCAGGGCGCCAAACTTGCCAATGTGCCGTTTGCAGTCACTGAAACCTCGATCAACTCTCCATTTTTCGTCATAGCCTCCAACGAAAACGATAAAAAACGTCAGCGTTTTCTCATCCATGACATGCTGTCGACCATCGTCGCCCTCAACGGAGCAATTCTGATGCTCATGCTTGTTATCGCCCGTCCGGGGATTGAAGCACTATACGGTCAGAAATGGATTGCCGCCGTTCCCGTGTTCCGGATTCTTGCCCTGTTCGAATTTCTTGCAGGTCTGAAATACTATTTCCACAGCGTCTGCAAAGTCCATGCGCGGACAGTATTTATCCGCAATATGTCGTTCGGCGAAGTAGCCATACAGCTTGCGTTGCTTGCCATATTCTACCGCCACGGCCTCATCTGGATAGCATGGACTCAGATCGGCGGAGTGGCCGTCAGCGTACTTGCCCACACAATACTTTTCACACGCCTGAACGGAATGAGCATAGGACGCTTTTTCGCAACAATAATAAAAGCCATGGTTCTGCCCGTTGCCGGAGCTGTAGTAGCCGCTACCGTCGGATACGGAATGGCGGCGGCCGGCGGCATTCATCCACTCGTCGAAAGCCTAATGATCATAGTTACATTCTTCGGAGCCATAATCGGCGCCGGCGAGCTCTTCCGCCCACCCCTCTACATAGCCGTCAGATCGCGCCTCTTCCACCGCCAATCCGCCTGACAGCCAAGAATTAGCGAATGAAAATACATACACAGCGGGGGCACGTCCGAATGGAGGCGCCCCCGCTGTGTATGTTGTGGGGATCAGCGATTGTCGCGCTTGCGGTCGAGATGGTCGAGGATGATCTTGCGGAGTCGGATGTGATGAGGGGTCACTTCGACATATTCGTCTTCCTTGATATATTCGAGCGCCTCTTCGAGTGAGAAGACAACGGGGGGCACTATCCGGGCTTTGTCGTCGGCACCACTCGCACGCATATTAGTGAGTTTCTTAGACTTGGTCACGTTGACGACGATATCGTTGTCTTTGGCGTTCTCGCCGACTACCTGACCGGCATAGACTTCTTCCTGCGGGAAGATGAAGAAACGGCCGCGATCCTGAAGCTTGTCGATGGCGTAGGCGTATGCTGTTCCGGGCTCAAGAGCGATCAGCGAGCCGTTGGTGCGCCGTTCGATGTCGCCTTTCCAGGGCTGGTAGTCGAGGAAGCGGTGCGACATGATGGCTTCGCCGGCCGACGCTGTCAGAACATTGTTGCGCAGTCCGATGATGCCCCGTGAGGGAATATGGAATTCGAGATGGACGCGGTCAGCCTGAGTTGTCATAGAAACGAGATCTCCGCGACGGCGTGTCACCATGTCGATTATCTTGCTCGAGTATTCTTCGGGGAGATTGACCGACAGAAGCTCGACAGGCTCGCACTTTACACCGTCGATCTCGCGGATAATGACCTGAGGCTGACCTACCTGAAGCTCGAAGCCCTCGCGGCGCATTGTCTCGATGAGCACACTCAGATGGAGCACGCCTCGGCCATAGACAATCCACTGGTCTTCGCGGTCGGTTTTGGCCACACGCAGCGCGAGGTTGCGGTCAAGCTCTTTCTGAAGTCGCTCCCATATATGGCGTGAGGTGACATATTTGCCGTCGCGTCCGAAGAAGGGGGAGTCGTTGATGGCGAAGGTCATCGACATTGTGGGTTCGTCGATGGCTATGCGCGGCAGAGGTTCGGGATTCTCGACGGTCGAGACTGTATCGCCGATTTCAAAGCCTTCGATTCCGACCAGTGCGCATATATCGCCGCTGTCGACACTCTCGACGCGCTTGCGCCCCATTCCTTCGAAAACGTGGAGTTCCTTGATGCGCTGACGCGAGACTGTGCCGTCTGATTTGCATAGACCGATGTCCATTCCCTCGCGGAGGGTGCCGCGGTGGACGCGGCCGATAGCGATACGGCCCACATAGTTGCTGTAGTCGAGCGAGGTGACGAGCATCTGCGGATCACCATCGAGGGTTTTCGGAGCGGGAATATACTTTATAATGGCGTCGAGAACGGCATTGATGTTGTCGGTGCGCTTCGAGAGGTCGGTGGTCATCCAGCCCTGCTTGGCGCTGCCGTAGATTGTCGGGAAATCGAGCTGATCTTCAGTGGCATTGAGATTGAACATCAGGTCGAAGACCATCTCCTGAACCTCGTCGGGACGGCAATTTGGTTTGTCGACCTTGTTGATGACGAGAATAGGCTTCAGGCCGATCTGAATAGCCTTTTCGAGAACGAAACGCGTCTGGGGCATCGGCCCCTCGAAGGCGTCGACGAGCAGAAGGCAGCCGTCGGCCATATTGAGCACGCGCTCTACCTCTCCGCCGAAGTCAGCGTGTCCCGGAGTGTCGATAATATTGATTTTGACGCCGTTGTAGTTGATCGAAACATTCTTTGAGAGGATCGTTATGCCTCGTTCGCGCTCGAGGTCGTTGTTGTCGAGAATAAGCTCGCCTGTTTCCTGATTGTCGCGGAAGAGGTGTCCGGCCATCAGCATTTTGTCGACGAGAGTTGTCTTGCCATGGTCGACGTGGGCAATGATGGCGATGTTACGAATGTCTTGCATACAATTAAAACGTCTAAGTTTCCTTTTTCAGGCCACAAAGGTACGGAAAAAATCCCGAATGAGAGAAAAATCGCTAACTTTGCAGCGAATATGAAAGATAACAAAAAGATTATTCTGGGAATCGAATCGTCGTGCGACGACACTTCGGCGGCCGTTCTCGCCGACGGCCTTCTTCTGAGCAACGTCATTGCCTCGCAGGCCGTCCATGCCGAATATGGCGGCGTTGTTCCCGAACTCGCCTCGCGCGCCCATCAGCAGAACATAGTCCCTGTCGTCGATGCAGCCCTGAAGCGTGCCGGAGTTTCCAAGGAAGAGCTCGACGCGATTGCCTTCACCCGCGGGCCCGGGCTGCTCGGGTCATTATTGGTCGGCACCTCATTTGCCAAAGGAATGTCGCTCGGACTTCGCATACCGCTTGTCGACGTGAACCATCTTCAGGGACACGTGTTGAGCCACTTCATACGCGAGACACCTGACGACGAAGTGCCTGAATATCCTTTTCTCTGCCTTCTTGTCTCCGGAGGAAACTCACAGCTTATAGTAGTCCGCTCCGACAGCGACATGGAGATAATCGGCCACACCATCGATGACGCTGCCGGAGAGGCTTTCGACAAATGCGCCAAAGTGATGGGCCTCCCCTATCCCGGCGGCCCTGTCATCGACGCTCTTGCCGCCGAAGGCGATTCCGGACGCTTCAAATTCGCCAGACCTCATATCCCCGGACTCGACTACAGCTTCAGCGGGCTTAAGACCTCGTTTCTCTACACCTTGCGCGACGCCGTAGCCGCCGAACCCGATTTCATCGAAAAAAATAAAGCTGATCTGGCCGCTTCGCTTCAGGCTACAATCATAGCCATTCTCATGGACAAGCTCGACAAAGCCGTAAAAGAAACAGGAGTCAGGACTGTGGCTATCGGCGGAGGCGTATCGGCAAATTCAGGAGTCAGGAATGCCGTGGCCGATTACTGCGCCGCTCGCGGCCTTCGCGCCTTCATCCCGAAGCGTAAGTTCACGACAGACAATGCCGCGATGGTGGCCATTGCCGGATACTATAAATATCTGCGCGGAGAATTCTGCCGTTACGAAGAAGTTCCATACGCGCGGATCACAATGAAAGATCAATGAAAATTGCCATAGTAGTTATCGGCGACGAACTCCTTTTAGGTCAGGTCGCCGATGTCAACAGTTCGGAGATAGCGCGTCGCTTCACGCCCTACGGGGTCACGGTTGAATCGGTTGCCGTTGTCGGTGACGACGGAACTGCCATGCGGCGTGCGATAGCCGACGGACTTGCCCATGCCGACGCCGTGATCACAACAGGCGGACTCGGCCCGACACGCGACGACATAACCAAATCCGTAATGATGGAAATTTTCGGCGGAGAACTCTACCTCGATGAAAATATGCTCCGCAATGTCGAGGATGTTTTCCGCCGCCGCGGACTGAAGCTCAACGAGCTGACACGCACACAGGCCATGGTGCCGACGTCGTGCACTCCGATCGCCAACGCAGTCGGTACGGCGCCGATAATGTGGTTCGAGCGTGATGACAAGGTGCTCGTGGCAATGCCCGGTGTGCCGTTTGAGACCCGCGAGATGCTTGGCCGGGAGGTTGTTCCCAGACTATTAAGACGTTTCGGCATCGAAATCTCTGAAATAGCTCACCGCCACCTGATCGTTACGGGCATAACCGAAAGCGATCTTGCCGAACACCTTGCCGACTGGGAAGATAAACTGCCCGAAGGCTATCATCTTGCCTATCTGCCGACACCGGGAATCATACGCCTGCGCCTCGACGGGCCTGCCGGAAAAAAGATCGACAGTCTTTTCGCGGAACTAAAAGAACTGACTGCCGAATATGCCATCGCCGAAGAAGACCTTACCATAGCCCAGATTCTGCTGAAAGAGGCCGTCAGGCGCGGAGTGACATTCGCCACGGCCGAAAGCTGCACCGGGGGCAATATAGCCCGTACCGTCACCCAGATTCCCGGCTCGTCGGAAGCGTACAAGGGCAGTATAGTCGCCTATTGCAATGAAGTCAAGGCCAATATGCTTGATGTCAGCCGCGATGACCTTGCCTCCTACGGAGCCGTCAGCCTGCCCGTTGTGCGTCAGATGGCCGAAGGAGCAGCCCGGGTTATCGGCGCAGACCTCGCCGTGGCTACGAGCGGAATCGCCGGCCCCGGAGGTGCTGTAGAAGGCAAGCCTGTCGGAACAGTTTGCATTGCCGCAACGTTCTGCGGGAAAACTGTATCTGATACCTTCCATTTCCCGGGTACGCGCGACAGAGTTATCGAACGCTCCACGGCCACAGCTCTTCTGATGGCCCTGAAATTACTGAAGACCAATGATTAACCGGCGGAATTTCTTAAAAGCAGCCTCACTGGCCGGACTTGCTGGAATGTTCAGCCTGAAGGCCGATGCCGGAGAACGGCCATTGCCTCCGGCACGAGTGACCGTCATGCGCCGCCAATGTTTCAGCGACCTCCAGAGCAGCTATCTCGACGAACCTGAAACCGGGCCATGCTCACTTATGAAAGAAGGAGACATATTTGAAAGCCTCGCCGGAGAATGTCCGAAAGGAATGTGTCCTAAAGCATGGAATATAATCCAATCGCGTCTGGGCGAGCTTGCCCGCGGCTATGAGGGGACTAATGGCTGCGGAGTGTGCCGTCATGATTGCCACAGCGAGATTGTCTGCTGCGCCGACGGCACGCGCCCTGTCATCTTCAGGCTCGAACTCATCTAAACGTCAGCGAACCTTTGGCCTTACACGTTGTTTAGAGTTTAAAAGGTTGAACCTCTTAAACCAGACAACTATGACAAAACCAATAGCCGGAACCAAAACCGAGCAGAAACTTCTTCAGAGTTATTTCGCTGAATCGGCAGCTTATACGCGCTATACTTTCTATGCGCTTAAGGCCGCCAAAGAGAATTATTTTCCTGTTGAGCGGATTTTCAATGAAACAGCGGCCAACGAACTGCGTCATGCCAAGGTGTTTTTCAAATTCCTTCCGGGCGGTGCGCCCCTGCAGGTCGACGTAGCCACCAATCCCGGAATTATCGGTGACACAGCTTCAAATCTGACCACAGCTGCCGAAGAAGAACTTCGCGAAGGTGTCGACTTCTACAATGAAGCCGCCAGGATTGCCCGCAGCGAAGGCTTCGACGACATCGCCGACCACTTCGAGGCCGTAGCCACAATCGAGAAGAGACACCACGACCGCTTTGAACGTTATCTGAAACACATTCAGGACGGCACGCTATGGAAACGCTCCGAACCCGTTACATGGCAATGCCTCGTCTGCGGCTACGAATATACCGGCACAGAACCTCCGAAAGTATGCCCGGCATGCGACCACCCCTATCAGCATTATATCGCCCTCGGCGACGACGACGTCGAATGACTCCGTTTCAAAGCTTTACATAATTCCCACACGAAAAGCCGCTGATTCCCGCGCGAGTCAGCGGCCATTCTTTATTCCACACTGTCATATTCAATATAAACAGGCGCTCCGAAAGGTAATGTTTCCCAGTCAGACTGGCTTGCGTATCTATAGCGGGTCCTGCCGGTCAGAGGCTTTGACCTCATAATAAAAATTCATTGGCGAAATTCTCGAGAAACTCAAGCTCAACATAGTAATCGCCATCTTCCAGCATTATTTCTTCAGGGAATTTATATGTGAATAATCCATTGTCGAGTTGCGATTTATCATAATCAAAAAATATAGGGTTGAAGTTCTGCAAGATATATTGATCATCTTCCTTACGGTATATATTAATCCTGAATTTCATTTCGGAAAGGGGCCTATTCTCTGTCACAATAGTAAATCCAAGCTCTTTCAGCCATGCCCGTCCCTTTACTTTTAACGGAGTCGCCAATCCCTGACCTGCCGCTTTATATCCTTCCACTTCTATATAGATGAAACCGCCCGCACCCTTACGCCCGGCTGTCTTGTGCTTGACTCTCTGCGGTTTCACTACAACTTCACTTAACATCCTGACGTCTTCAGAGAGAAAAATAGTGTCAGGAATGCTTTTGATGTCTTTGACAGCAAATGTTTTGGCGACATAACCTATAGAAGAAATCCGTATGGAATCATTTACAAATTCCGGAGGAATCTGTAACGAGAAATTACCCGCCGTATCGGCAACCGTGCCAAGATTCCGGTTGATAACTCCGACACTGGCATATATGACCGGTTCTCCTGTCGATTCTGATAAGACAGTGCGGGAGTGGCACAGGTGTGCGCTTGCCAAAACTAAAACGAGGCAAATTACTGTTCGAAATAAAGATTCCATACGCAAAGATAACAATAAATGTGTTTTTTAGTATCTTTGTGGAGAAATTTATAATGTTTTATATCATGGACAGTCTCAAATACATCTTCTTGGCTTTTCTTTATATTATTGCCTCTTATCGTGGAAACGCCGAATCTCCATATATCATCTCGACAACTGAGAGCGACATATCATCCCATATCGATGGGAAAGATTTAGCTTATAATCCCTCAATAGTAAAGCACGTGTATGACGAAAACGGAATCTCGACTCTATTGGAAGCAGACATTGATAATGACGGCAAGACAGAACGAATCTATGCATACAATAATTTTTCAGGTCTGATTATTGAAATGTATAAAAATGACACGTCGGAAAGTCACTCTGTCGGAGACACCTATGAGATAAATTTCACTGATCAGGATTTTCAACCAGAAAATGGGGGCATAAGTCTGACACTGCATGATTTCGACAAAGACAAAATTCCGGAGCTTGTCATCACTTATCAAGACGGCATTGATATTAAAGGCCGTGTATATAAACTGAACGGCAGTTCACGGAACATAAACCTTAAAGATGTTCAGGGTCTGCGCAACTGGTTTGAGCCGGCAGGAGAATTTATTCAATATTCGAGCGGTCAGGCACAAATCGACGGAGAAGCAATAATAACGCAGGTAAGTCCCCGGGGGCGTGTATTTGTCACCTACATCTACCGCAACGGCAAATTATGGCGCCTCGCTGAAGAGTAAAACAAGCCGGGACGCATTCGAAAGGTGCGCCCCGGCTTTATTGTTTGCTGTCAGATCATTTATACTTAGGGAGCAGAGGAACAGGGAATTTGGAGAAGAGGGTCTGAACGGCCTGAGCTATCCCTTCAAGATTGCGGAACTGGCCGGTGCCGTTGTTGATAATCGTGGCCACAGATGCCGAATATAGCGGCAGCTTCTCGGCGATATTCACGAAATCCATCGACAGAACGCCCTCCTTGTAGATTCCTGTTATGACCTGTGCGTTTGAATAGTAGTTCTGCCAGTAATAGTTGCGGGGCCACATCCAATAGGGGCCGTAACCGTTATAGAACGGGCCACTGTAGGGGAAATAGCCGGGAGGAAGCGCCGGTTCGGTAGCTATCTCACGCTGAACAGTCAGACCGATATTGATAAGCAGGTCGGAGTTCGGCGACTCGGTAAACCCGCGCATAACCATCTGTTCGCGAATGGCGGCGGCGATATTGTAATAGACCACCATTGTCATCGTGGGAGGAAGCCGACGGACACTGTCGGGCTCGACAATTCGGAATGTCTTGTAACTGGCGAGATCGGCGTTGTTATACACCTCGCTGTTGACAAGCGTGAACGGACTGCAGCCGGTCAGCAACACCGCTGCACCACAAAAGAGTGAGAATAATAATTTCTTCATAATAACAAGTATTTATGCTGTTGAAATAACACCTGCGGCAGGCGGTTAGTTCGGATTCAGAGCTGCTTGCCCGCATGGAATTGTCGCAGGAAATTGCTACCTTTGCGGCCGGTTATGAAAAATATCAGCTGGCAGCTATTTCTGTCGTTTTTCAAGATAGGCGCCTTCACCTTCGGCGGAGGATGGGCCATGATAAGCATTATTGAAAAAGAAATTGTCGACCGCCGTAACTGGCTCGAACGAGAAGAATTTCTCGATCTTCTGGCAGTGGCGCAATCTTTGCCGGGGATTCTCGCCGTCAATATCTCGGCAAGTGTGGGCGACAAACTCCGCGGTATGCGCGGGGCCGTCCTCGCAGCGTTGGGAACGATTCTGCCATCTTTTATGATAATTCTTGCCATAGCAATCTTTCTGACCCCCGATCTGATAAAGAACAACGAAACGCTCAACGCCATATTCCGCGGCATACGCCCTGCCGTTGTCGCGCTCATAATCGCCCCGGTTCTGACCGGCGCAAAAACGGCCGGAATCAACTGGAAGACCGTTGCCATACCGGTTGCCGTGGCTCTTCTGATATGGTCGAGACTACCCGTTGTCAGCAACCCCGTGCTCTATATAATTCTCGGAGGCGCTGGCGGATACCTCTGGTTCCGCAACCATCTGAAACGGCTTCATTCAATAGAAAAGCAACAATTGCGCGACGACAATGAGCATTTATCTTAAACTCATCTACAGCTACCTGAAAATCGGGCTGTTCGGCTTCGGCGGCGGTTATGCGATGCTGGCGCTGATCGAGCGGGCCATCGTCGGCCCGGGATGGATCACCGAGCAGATGTTCACCGACATTGTCGCCATCTCTCAGATGACGCCGGGCCCGATCGGCATCAACTCGGCAACATATATAGGTTACGTGGCTCCCGGAGTCTCTTCTCACGAGCTGTCTTCACCTTTCTGGGGCATCCTCGGCTCTGTCATATGCACTCTGACTGTGGTTGTGCCGTCGTTTCTGCTCGTTCTCTACACGAGCCACTACATACGACGCCACCGCGACAGCGACATCATCAAAGGTATATTCGCCGGGCTGCGCCCAGTGACCGTAGGCCTCATAGCCTCTGCTGCTCTGCTGCTCATGAACAGCAACAATTTCGGCAGTGACACTTACAGCGTGACTACAGGAATAATCATCTGCCTCTGCGCTTTTCTGCTCGTCTACCGCATGAAGATACATCCGATACTCGTTATCTGTCTTGCCGGCTTCACCGGCTTTTTAATCTACTGATTGTCATGACTTACCAAGAAGCAACCGACTATCTGTTCAATCAACTTCCCCAATACCAGATAATGGGCCCGGGCGCATACAAACCCGGACTCGACACAGCCCGTGCGCTCGATGACCTGACGGGCAATCCACACCGGCGCTATCCGACGATCCATGTTGCCGGAACCAACGGCAAAGGATCGGTAGCATCGTCTCTGGCAGCAGTGGCGCGTGCCGCCGGACTGCGCACCGGGCTATACACTTCGCCCCATCTGCTCGATTTCAGAGAGCGAATCCGTGTCAATGGCGAGATGATCACACCCGAGGCTGTGGCTGATTTCGTAGAGCGATTCCGCGACAACGACCTCCATCCGTCGTTTTTCGAGCTGACAACAGCCATGGCCCTCGAATATTTTGCCAAGGAGAATGTCGACATCGCGATAATCGAAGTGGGTCTCGGCGGACGGCTCGATTCCACCAACATTATCACGCCTGAACTCAGCGTCATCACGAACATATCGCTCGACCATACCGCCCTGCTCGGAAACACGCCCGCGGCCATCGCCTCAGAGAAAGCCGGTATCATCAAACCGGGTGTGCCGGTCGTAATCGGCGAGGCGCCCGACCCCGAAGTTCACCGCGTTTTCGCCGACAAGGCGAAAGCCTGCGGCTCGAAGATAGTCTTCGCCGACGAAATCCCATGGTTCGACGACGTCCGCAGAGTCGGCCATAAACTCCACTACAGCGAAACTCCATGGGGCAATATAGCCTGCGACCTGACCGGCGACTGCCAGCCTCTGAATATGGCGACAACGCTTGCCGCTCTATCGCTTGTCGGCTGGGCCGACGAGAACGCCGTCAAAAAGGGTCTCGCCCATGTCTGCGGATACAGCGGTCTCGCAGGACGATGGCAGATTGTCGGTACCAAACCGCTGACCGTAGCCGACACCGGCCATAATTCAGGCGGTTGGAAATATCTTGCCCGTCAGATCGACAAGTCAGTGACTGGCCGCAAACGCCTTGTTCTCGGCTTTGTCAATGATAAGGATCTCGAGCCTATCAAAAAAGAACTTTCGGCCATAGGCGACGCCGAATTCTATTTCACACGCCCGTCAGTATCGCGCGGATTGCCACCTACAGAACTTGCCGCTAAAATGGAACCGCTGAAAGGTCGTGTATTCGACAATGTCGATGCCGCATACGCTGCTGCCTGCGAAGAAGCTGGCGCAAATGACATGATTTTCGTCGGAGGATCGACTTTCGTAGTTGCCGATTTTCTCGCATCCCGAGCCTCTAACTACGAAAAATATTGAAATTCAAGCCCTATTAAGGAATTTTTACACAATTGTTAAGCATAGTTTAGCAAAAAATCGCGAACTTTGCATATAGTTTTCAATACGTTCATAATATTACACTAAACTAAGTCATAAGATAATGAAAAAGAGTGCCTTGCAGAAAATTCGCATGGCTTATCGTCCGAAGCTCCCCGTAGAGCTTACGGGGCCTGTGGTTGCCGTTGAAGGCAAACCGACAACGTCAGCCGCCGACTGCGAAGAAATCAAAAAGCTATTTCCGAACACATACGGTCTGCCCGAACTGAGCTTCAAGGAAGACCCTCACCCCGTTGCCCCTACCAACAACACCCCCCTCACCGTAGGCGTTATCCTCAGCGGAGGCCAGGCTCCCGGCGGCCACAATGTTATCTGCGGTCTTTTCGACGGCATCAAAAAAATCAGCCGCAAAAGCCGCCTGTTCGGTTTCCTCATGGGCCCCGCCGGTCTCGTCGACCACAAGTACGTGGAGCTGACAGCCGACATCATTGACGAATACCGCAATACCGGCGGTTTCGACATCATTGGTTCGGGACGCACGAAGCTCGAAACCAAAGAACAGTTCGACAAAGGTCTTGAGATTCTCAACGAACTCGGAATCAAGGCTCTCATAATCATCGGCGGAGATGACTCAAACACTAACGCCGCAGTTCTCGCCGAATATTACAAATCGATCGGCAGCGACATTCAGGTGCTCGGCTGCCCGAAGACAATCGACGGCGACCTCAAAAACGAAATAATCGAGACTTCTTTCGGCTTCGACACCGCTACCAAAGTCTACAGCGAGCTTATCGGCAATATCCAGCGCGACTGTAATTCGTCGAAGAAATACTGGCATTTCATTAAACTGATGGGCCGCTCTGCCAGCCATATCGCTCTTGAATGTGCTCTTCAGACCCAGCCCAACGTCTGCATCATCAGTGAAGAAGTCGAGGCCGAGAACAAATCTCTTCTCGACATCGTCAACTACATCGCCGACATTGTTGCCAAGCGCGCCTCAAAAGGCATGAACTTCGGCTCAGTGCTAATTCCCGAAGGCCTCATTGAGTTCATCCCGGCCGTTAAAGCCCTCATCGCCGAACTCAACGACCTTCTTGCCCACGATTCGAAGATCGCCGACATGGAGCTGAAGGAAATGCGCCAGTATGTCATTGACCATCTCAGCAAAGACAACGCCAAGACCTACGCCTCGCTCCCTGCCGACGTCGCCCGTCAGCTCACTCTCGACCGCGATCCCCACGGCAACGTTCAGGTTTCGCTCATCGAGACAGAGAAACTCATCTCGCGTATGGTTGCCAACCGCCTCGAAGAGATGCGCGAAGAAGGCAAATACGACGGCAAGTTCGCCACTATGCACCACTTCTTCGGCTATGAGGGCCGCTGCGCCGATCCGTCGAACTTCGACGCTGACTACTGCTACGGACTCGGCTACAACGCCGCCTGCCTTATCAAAGCCGGCGTAACGGGCTACATGACACTTCTGCGCGACCTGACCAAACCGAGCGTGCAGTGGATTCCCGGCGGTGTGCCCATCACTATGCTCATGAACATGGAGCGCCGTAACGGAAAGATGAAACCCGTTATCCAGAAAGCACTCGTGAAGCTCAACGGCACCCCGTTCAAGAAATTCGCCGCCAAACGCGATCAGTGGGCCGTCGAAACCGCTTACGTATATCCCGGGCCGATCCAGTATTTCGGAGCCCCCGAAGTCTGCGACCAACCCTCAATGACTCTCAAATATGAGCGTCAGGACAAATAATCCGACCTAACTTCAGCTTGCACG
>OHAU01002093.1_pt1 | contig 20234 bp, 18 predicted proteins | sample 1577181 | NCBI WGS metagenome assembly OHAU01 (sample SAMEA3541472, study PRJEB24748) | human gut metagenome | biome: human gut; feature: human-associated habitat; material: faeces | place: China | collected 2012 | reverse complement strand
AAGAAAGTAGCAAGTGAAGAGCCTAAAGCTGAAAAGATTACCAATACAAAGAAAAACATCAAGATAGAAAATAAAAAGCAAACCAAGGCAAGCAAGAAGACAAACAATAAAGGAAAAGCTCAAATTAAGGGACAGGAAGAAAAAATAAATAATTTAAATAAAAATAATTTTGCAAAGAGTCCTTCAAATTTATCTAATGAAAAGAAAAGCGAGAGCATATATGATTTTGCCTTTAATAAGGAAGATGAAGGCTTAAAGTTTGTTGAAAGTGAGGGTATAAAATTAGATTATTATCCAGAAGATAAAGTTACCTCTGTCTATGTAAGCAAGAATGATTTAAAGGACCTTGTAAAGCTTGGTGTTGATAGACACTGTAATGGTGTATCCTTATCTATTTATCTTCCAAATAAATCCTTTAAAGAGATGGGGACTATAAACATTGCAGGAAATTACTTGCCATATAAGGGAGAAATTCTTGAAAACAATTGGACTAGGATAGACTTGTATCAAGATGACATGAGTTATATTTACTTTATGCCAGAAGACAATAAGGACTTACTTATCTTTATAAAAGAAGTTGATTATCATGAAGAAGAACGAAGCCTTTACCCTAATTGAGCTTGTAATTTGCATAGGAATAATTTTACTTCTCTTAAGCATTGGTGGACTTAACTTTAAGATTGGAGATAGGGTTCATGCAAGGGAACAAGTTAAGGAACTGGCTCTTGATTTAAAATTTTTGAAAAATTATTCTCAAATAAATAACATTAGGACATCAATGAATCTAAGTGATGGAGGTTACTCAATAAATTTTGGAGAGAAGACAAAAACTGTTAAATTTAATTCTCTTGTAAAGCTTGAGTCTACAAACTTGGAGAAAATTACTTTTTCTAATAAGGGTAAGCCTTCTTACTTGGAAGAAAAGTCATCAGCTGGAACAATTAATTTTTCTGTTGTAAACAAGAAGTATAAGATTACAATTCAGCCAGTTACAGGTAAGGTGAATTTTATTGAAATCAAGGAATAAAAATAAAGGACACTTAATGCTTGAAGTTTTATTTTCAATTGCTCTCTTAGCATTAATTGCGTCTACAATTCTTCCCAATGTTATAAGTCTTTTAAAAAATCAATCATATATTGGAGAAAGAGAAGAACTTATAAATCTTATGTCATCGAGGATGGAAGAGATAATTGGCAGTGCTTACAACAATGAGGACTTGAATTTTAATTTTGATTCTGGAGATAATCATGATGATAAATTTAAAATAGAAATTCAAAATGATTCCAGCGATAAGTTAAACCACATAACTTTAAGAGGAAAGAGACGAGGTTCTGATGAAGAAATTAAGATGGAGGTTTACCTCAAAAAGGGAGGCCTACTCACTAATTGAACTTGTGATGTCTATGGCCATGCTCCTAATTATTGGCATGGTGATTACATCGATTTTGGGCGTATCTCAAAAGGCTCTTACAAAAACTTATGAAAATGAAAATATTTCAACGGACCTGTCTTATGCCACTGAGTACATAAAGGATGAAATTACTTCTAGTGACTATTACACAATAATTGGTGGAGAGATATATTTTATTCAACCCAAGGGGAAAAAATATAATTACGTGTCCTTTGGTCTAAAGGACAATAAACTTTATAGGTATTCAATCCTAATAGATAGTTTGAAGAAAAGAAATGAAATTCAAAGCGACGGAGTTAATGCTCTAATAGATAACATATTTTCCTTCTCTATTGAAGACCAAGGAGATTGTTTTTCGGTAAAAATTGGATACAAGGATAAAGAAGAAATTACAAGAAAGATTGCAAAGAGGTCAAAACTTTATGAGTAAAAGAAAAAAGGGATATATTTATATTTTTACAATTTTACTCATTGGCCTTCTTGCAATCTTTTTTTATTTTATCTACGCCTACATGTCAGGATCTACTTACATTAGTAAAAACAGGTTGGAGTCAACCCAAGCAAATTATGCACTTGAGTCAACGCTAAATATAATAGTTTCTCAAGATGACTTTCAAGAAGAATTGGAAAATTATATTTTAAATGATAGTGCAAAAAAATTAGGAATTGAAAAAATACCAGAGGACACTGAAGTCTTAAGTCTTAACTTCAAAAGAGAAGACTATCAAGATGATAATAAAAACCTTGTAGACATGGTGAGCTTAAAGAGTCAAATAAAATATAAAAACACCCTTCTTGGTGGAAGACTAAGGGGCTCTTATGTAAATAAAATTTACAAGGAAGAAGATGGAGTCCTAAACTCTTCTAAAGTTGACGTAGATTACCTCTTGAGCCTAAGAGAAAAATTCGCTAATGATAACTGGACAGATAAAAATAATAAAAAAGTTATTCTTGATGGAGATTTTATTTATGATTTAAAAAATGATAAATATATAATTTTTGAAGAAGTAGAAGTCTATGATGAAGAGAGTGGATCCTACATCAAGAAACTAAATCCACTTTATGATGTGACTGGAAAGCAAATAATAATTCAAAAGTCAGGGACTTTAAAAATTTTATCCCGAAGTCCTAATCAAATTTTCATAATAAATGACAAAGTAATGTTTAATGATAATACATTATCTGGTATAATTATTCTAAAGGAAAATGCACAAATTGCTAATACTTGTACTTTAAAGGGATATTTAATAGACCTATATGACAAAAACTCAGGTATAGGAGTTAAATATTCTTCACAAGTCTTCAGGATCTATGGTTATTTGTTGCCTGAATACATAAAATTTCAGCCAATTTCACTTAACTACTATGACATAGAAGATAATACTTAAATATGGAGGATAATATGATCAACGCAGGAGAATTAAGAAAAGGACTTACATTTGAATGGGATGGAGATGTTTGGGAAGTTATTGATTTCCAACACGTTAAGCCAGGAAAGGGTGCTGCCTTTGTAAGAAGTAAAATTAAATCAGTACTTACTGGTGGAATTAGAGATACTACATTTAACCCATCTGAAAAATTTGAAAAAGTTGTTATTGAAAACAAAGAAATGCAATACCTATATTCTGATGGTGAACTTTATTACTTCATGGATCAAGAATCTTACGAACAAATTCCACTAGAAAAAGATATGGTTGAAGATGCACTTAACTTTATTAAAGAAAACGACATGGCAACTATTAACTTCTACAAGGGTAAGGCATTTAGGGTAACTCCTCCTAACTTTGTTGAGTTAGAAGTTACTCAAACTGAACCAGGAGTTAAGGGAGATACATCAAGTGGTGGATCTAAACCAGCTACAGTTGAAACAGGCTTTACTCTTAATGTGCCACTATTTATCAATACAGGCGATATGATAAGAATTGACACTAGAGATGGCGAATATATGTCTAGAGTTTAATTTGGAGGAATTATGGAATATTTATTAAAGAGAATATCTTACCTACAAGGTCTTTGTGACGGTTATGATTTAGACACTACAACAAATGAAGGAAAAATTATTTCTGAACTTGTAGATATCCTAAGTGACGTTATTGATGAAATGAGAGAATCTCGTGAAGAAATCGAAGACTATGTAGACATTATTGAAGAGGATCTTGCTGATCTTGAAGATTATGTTTATGAAAATGACGACATTGATTTCGAATTATATGATGATGACTTCGACTTTGATGATTTAGAAATTTATGACGAAGACGAAGAAGAGGCAGAAGAAGAATAAAAATATTTTAAAAGGCGAGGGTGGACCTCGTCTTTTTTTAGGATGTAGATTTTTATTTATATGAACTTATAAAAAAGGAGGCACTATGATAATTAAGGGTGGAAGAGTAATTGATCCTCTATCTAAAAGAGATGAAGTTTTAGATATAAAAATTGAAGATGGAAAGATCGTAGAGATTGTAAAGGACATTGAAGCTTCAAGTGACAAAGAAGAAATTATTGATGCAAGAGGAAAAATTGTTGTGCCTGGACTTATTGATGTCCACGTTCACTTTAGGGACCCTGGTCAAACTCATAAGGAAGATTTAGTTACAGGAAGCCAAGCTGCTATAGCTGGTGGCTTTACAAGTGTAGTCCAAATGGCAAACACAAGTCCGAAAATTGATTCAAAAGAAAAAATCATAGAACACTACAAAAGGGCGAGAGACCTTCCTTTAAAGGTATTTACTGTTTCAGCCCTTACAAAAAACTTTGGCGACTTGGAACTTGTTGATATGGAAGAAAACTTTAAGAGGGGAGCTCTTGCCTTTACAGATGATGGAATCCCAAATAGGAATTCAAAACTTATACTGGAAGCAATGAACAGGGCAAAGGAACTTGGCGCAATAATATCCTTCCACGAAGAAGATCCAGAACTAATTGAGCAAAACGGAATAAACCACTCAGAAGTTTCTGATAAACTTGGAATTTATGGATCTCCAAAGATTGCAGAGACATCTTTTATTGCTAGGGATGTTGCAATGGCAATTTATACAGGCGCAAAAATTTCTATCCAACATATTTCTACAGGTCTAGGAGTTGACCTTGTTAAGTTTGGCAAGGAAATGGGAGCAAATATTTATGCTGAAGTAACACCCCACCACATAGCCTTAAATGACTCAGCAGTTTTGGAATATGGAAGTCTTGCCAAGATGAATCCTCCTCTAAGAAGTGAAGAGGATAGGCTTAGAATTATTGAGGGCTTAAAAGAGGGAACAATAGAAATAATTGCAACTGACCATGCACCGCACACTGCCGAAGAAAAATCCAAGGAGATTACTAAGGCTCCATCAGGCATCATTGGTCTAGAAACTTCTTTCTCAATTTGTTATGAAAATTTAGTTTTGACAAAAGAAATTAGTCTTATGAAGTTAATAGAACTTATGTCTACTAATCCAGCAAGAATTTATGGACTTGAGGGAGGAGAAATTAGCCAAGGTAAGATTGCAGATCTTGCAATAATAGATTTAGAAAGTGAGTATAAGATAGATAAATATAAATCAAAATCTTCTAACACTCCATTTAAGGACAAGACTTTGAGAGGAGAAGTCCTATATACAATTTCTGAAGGAAAAATTGTATTCAAAAAATAAATATGTCAAAGTGGATACAATGACAAAAGTTTTATCTAAATTCTTTAAAAATCCTTGCCTTTAGTATATTATAAAAAAAAGGGAGGTAGTTATGAAGAAACTAAATTTAAAAATTTTGAATTTTAAAAGTATAAAAGATACCTTTAAAAGGTTTCCCTTCACAATAACATCAGCAACACTTGCAAGCATATTTTTTATTATGGCTACCTATGATGAATATGCAGAAGACTTTAACAACAATATGATTTCCTATGGCTTGGTCTTTGCCTTTATATGCTTTTATAAAACTTTTTAACGAGGGACTTAGAAATTTTTATGACCTAAAAAACTTAAAAAATAATAATTTATTAAAAGTAATTTCCTATGTTATAACTTTGCCTATACTCTATGGAATTTATGAGCTAGTTTATGATAAGGCGGGCCCCCTATCAAACTATAATGACAATTTTGTATTTTTTACCTTGATTGCTTTCTTAGTTGTGGGAACTTCTTATGTTGCAAAATTTAATTATCACAAAGACTATGTTGTCTATGTAGCAAAAATTTTAAGGGCCTTTATAATTTCAAATATCTACAGCTTCATAGTTTTTATAGGAATATCAAGCATAGTTTTTGCCCTGGACTCACTTTTTAAATTTGATTTTGGATCCTTAGTTTACTTGAGGATTGGAATATTTTCCTTTATCTTATTTAATGTAATAACCTTTTTCCAAGACTTTCCAAAGGTAAGAGATTCCTTTACGGACTACAAGTATCCAAAGCCCTTTAGAATTCTTTTAGTATATATAATCACACCTCTTGTGATTATTTACACTTTGATTCTACTGGCTTACTTTATAAAGATCCTAGCTCTTTGGCAAATTCCAAATAATTTAATAGTAAATCTTGTAATTTGGTTTGCAGCTTTTTCAGTAGTCTACTTGTTCTTCTTATCAAGAGTGGACTCCATTGGATTTATAAATAAATTAAAGATAATTTTTCCAATAAGTTTATTCCCACTACTTGGCATGATGTTCTTTGCAATTTACTTAAGAATTAGTGAGTATGGACTAACTGAAAACAGGTACATCGTTATTGCAGGAGGACTTTGGGTGTTTTTATCTCTGATTTATTATATTTTTTATAGGGAAAATTCAAACATCACTGTACCGATTTTTCTTGCTGCAATAATTTTAATTACAGGCATTGGACCTGCATCAGCAACAAGCTTGAGTCTTAGGTCACAAAATGTAAGATTTGAAAAATTGTTAAAGGAAAATAACATGATTGCAGGAGAGGGAATAAGGTCTGATGTAAATATTGACAGCTCTGCAAAGAACCAAATAATTGATATAGTGTCCTACATGGATAAGCGAGATAGGATAGAAGACTTAAACTATCTTCCAAAGGACTTTAAACTCAGCGAAGAGAACTTTACAAAAGTTTTTGGTTTCTCTAATAAGGTTGAAAACCATTCCTATCTTGGATACTCTTACACAGACAATATTGTGGAAAAGGGAGATCTTGGATTTAATATTGACATAGAAGGCTACAAAAATATGATTTTTGTCTATTCTCTTGATCACATTTCCACTTGTGGAGATTACAAGTTTGAGAGAAAGAAGAAGGAAATAAATATTTATAAGAAGTTTAAGGATGACTACGAGCTTCAAAAGACAATTGACCTTCTTGCACTTAGGGATAAGTTAAAGACCCTAAAGAAGACTAAAGATGAAATAAAACTTGATGACCTAGCGATAGAGGACGATAACTTTAAAATTTATTTCACAAATATTTATTTTGGAAATGAAGACAATATTGAGAATGCCTATGTTGAATTCTATCTCTTGACTAAGTAGGAGGGATAAGATGTATTATATAAATTTTGAAAATGATGTTTTTATTGATGAGAACATAGACCTTTCACACCTAAAGGACCTTGTAAGGATTTACTTAAATAGGTGCGATTCCTATCAAATTACGATCTTAAAAGAAGACAAGAAGTCTAAGAAAATTCTCGATGACTTTGCAGTTTATTCTGATGAGAATGGATATGAATATATCCTTCAAGGTATTATAGATGAAGACTTTAAAGAAATGATTCTTAAAAATCTTATTGGCGATATGGCACTAAACTTTATGGGCCTAAGCCTTTATGATGATGGAATCCTAAAATTAGAAATCCTAAATTATGGAAGCGAAGTCTATATCTATGGCTTTGACGAAAAAACTGTTGTAGAATTTTCTGATGAGCTTGAAAAAGTTTATGGTATAAAAGAAGTCAATGTCTATATAGATGAGGACAGCCAAGAAGAAAGTCACCACCATGATCATCATAACCACGACCACGAGCATTCTTGTGGTTGCCATTCAGATGAAGATGACGACAAGTCATGTGGCTGTGGTGGGTCTTGTAACAATTAAAAAGTTAAATAAAAAAAGAGTCTATCATGTGATATGATAGGCTCTTATTTTTTTAGATAATTTTATGAGAGTTCTTCTGATATAGCAGAAGAAATTTTTGGAAGTAGTTGCTTCTTTCTTGAGAGGAGACCTTCTGATAAAAATTTATCTCCCACAAGCTCTTTGTCAAATTTCCTTGCAATTGCTTCTTTAAAAGATCCTGCTAAGATTACTTCAGAAACTTCTTTAAAGATGTCAGTAATCATAAGGACAAAAGTTTCTGCATCAGAAGAAGCTACAAAGTTTTCCATGGCTTCCTTGAGGTCATTTTCTACAGAAGCTGTGGAGTCAAGGTCCATGGTAAAGATTTGGCAGACCCTAACATTAACTCCTTCAATAGAAAAGTTTTTGACATCAGACTTTAAAAGTTCGTCAGGTTTTCTACCTTCAAGGCTTGTGCCTGCACGGAACATTTTCATGGCGAAGTCTTCAACATCTATGGCTGCAATTTTTTTCATTTTGTTTAGGACATACTTGTCAGTTTCTGTTGAAGTAGGAGATCTAAATAATAAAGTGTCGGATATAATTGCTGCGCAAAGAAGTCCGGCAACTTCACGAGATGGTTTGATTCCATTTTCAAAAAACATCTTTGACACAATTGTAGCAGTTGATCCCACAGGTTCATTTCTAAAATAAATTGGGGAAGATGTAGACACATTTGCCACCCTGTGGTGGTCCACAATTTGAATTATTTCTGCTGAGTCTATGTCGTCAATGGATTGGTTTCTCTCGTTGTGGTCCACTAGAATAATTTTTTTCTTTAAGTTTGAAATCAAGTGGTATCTTGAAATATTTCCTATAACCTTGCCCTTGTTGTCAAGAACTGGGTAAGACCTAAATCTTGATTGAGACATTTTTTCTCTAACGTCGTCAATTAAATCGTCCTTGTGAAAGACAACTAAGTCATCCCTTGTCATCACGTAGGCAACAGGGACAGCTTGGGGCAAAAGTCTTGCAACCATAAAAGTTGAAAGGCCAGTTGAAATTACTGCAACATTATTTTCTTTAGCGAGCTCCATTAGTCTATCATCAAGCTTGCTAGAGATAGTTAAGATTAAAAGAGAAATCCCCTTTCTTATTACAGACTCTTGGTCTTTTACGTCGTCGCCAACAATTACAATGTCCCCTTCACTTATGAGGTCTTGATTTTTTATAGCCTTGACAGCCATTTTGCCTGAGAGACTTCTTGGCTTTTCAGGAAGGTATAGGACCTTTCCCCTAAGTACATCTAAAATATTTTCAAAGCTTGTGTTGGACCTACCGATGATGGAGTCGTCCCAAATTTCCATGTAAGTTGACGCTATGTTGGAAAGACTAACTATTCCAATTAAGTTGTCGTCGTCATCAACAACGGGTAGGGAGCTAATATTATTTTTTTGGATTAGATCCATAGCAGAAGCCATTGATAGACTTGGATTTACACAGTAGGCTGCATCAATTTCTATGTCACGAACTTGTGGCTTGATAGAAGTCTTTAATCTTGGCTTTTGAACCTTAAAATAATCTAGGACAAATTCTGTTTCCTTGTTTAAGTTTCCCAACCTAATTGCTTCAGCGTCTTGACCCATCTTGTTTTTTAATTCTGCAAGGGCTATGGCAGAACATATACTATCTGTATCTGGATTTTTGTGGCCAGTTATATAAATTTTATTCTTCATAAATCCTCCAAATTTCTAAGACATTATAACATAAAATGGCTTAAATCTTGTAATAATATGTGAATTTAGGATATAATTTAGGGGTGATAACATGGATATAATTATAATTGGAGCAGGGGCAAGTGGAATTGTTACTGCTATAAATGCAAAAAATGAAAATAACAGGGTAATACTCCTAGAGAAAAATGACAGAATTGGGAAGAAGCTATTGGCAACTGGCAAAGGCAGGTGCAACTATACCAACATGAACTTGTCAGAAAAAAATTATTCTTCTCCTGACTTTGTCAAGAGAACTCTAGAGGACTTTAGCAATGAAGATTTAATAAATTATTTTAGAATTTTAGGTCTTGAATCTACACTAGATGGTAACAGAGTCTACCCCATAAGCCTAAAGGCGAATTCTGTTTTAAATATTTTGATTTATTGGCTTGAAAAAAAGGGTATTGAAGTGAAAACCAAGAGCCAGGTTAAGGAAATCAAGAAGACAAAAAAGGGCTACGAAGTCATAACAAATGAAGAGACTTTAAGAGCTGATATAGTTGTAGCTGCCTTTGGTGGTAAGGCTATGCCAGCAAGTGGGTCTGATGGTGTGAGTTTTGAAATCCTAAAGAAGATGGGGATAAAGGTGACGGACTTAAAACCAGCCCTAACTCAATTAAAACTTGAGTCAAAATATTTAAAGCACCTAAGTGGGACAAAGGTAATAGGTCGTGCAAGGCTCTTAAGGGATGAAAAAGTCATAGACGAGAGAGAGGGCGAAATTTTATTTACTAATTACGGTATAAGCGGTCCACCAATCTTGGATATGTCTGTTAATACTAAAGAAGGCGACGTCATTGAGGTGCCCTTGATTAATAACTTAAAGAAAGACAGTATTGATATGGTCTACAACAGGTACTACATGTTCCCAGACTTTTCCCTTGAAGAATTTTTAATGGGACTTGTTGACAAGAAGTTCATCCACTATATTGTTGACTCACTAGACATGGATAAGAATACAGCAATGAACATGATTTCCATGGGGGACTTTGAAAAAATTATTGGCCTTCTATTAAAATCTCGCTTTAAGGTCACAGGTAACACTGGATTTAAAAATGCCCAAGTGACAAGAGGTGGAGTTTCCTTGGATGAAGTTAGTTCAGAAAATTATGAAGCAAAAAAATACAAGGACCTCTATATAATTGGTGAGGCTCTTGATATTGATGGAGACTGTGGTGGATATAACCTTCACTTTGCCTTTGGATGTGGCTATAGACTTGGAAAAATATTGAGGGAAAAAAATTTACAAAAGTAATTTGCAATAGAAGTAAAATCAGATTAAAATAATTTTTGTGATTAATTTTGAAATTAGATCTTGCAATAAATTTGGAGGAAGAATGTTTTATTTACAGAAAAAATTAAAGGAATTTGGGAATATTTCTGTTGGAATTGTTGGCTCAGGTATTATGGGAAGCTCGCTCTTCACTATACTTAGCCAAAATGAAAATTTTTATCCCATAGTGTTTTCCTCAAGAAATAAAAAGACACTAGAGTCTGCTATTGAAGCAGCAAATATAGATAAAGATGACCTTGCCTTTACAGATGACATGGAAGAGGCAAAGAAACTTTTAAAGGAAAAGAAATACCTTGGAACTACAAATAACTTAATAGCAGCATCCCTTGTGGACTGTATAGTGGACTGCACTGGAGACACAGAAACTGGTACAAAGTTATCCATTGTGGCTATAGAAAACAAGGTTGATATCGTCAGCCTCAATGTAGAAATGGATGCAACAGTGGGACCTTATTTAAAAGTCTTGGCAGATGAAAAAGGAGTAGTCTATTCTGGAACTAAGGGAGATGAGCCAGGAGCCATTGTAGAAATTTATGAATTTGCTAAAAACTGTGGCTTTGAAGTCCTAGTCCTAGGCAAGGGAAAGAACAATGAATTAAATAATTATGCAACTCCAGATAGCTTAAGAGAAGCTGCAGAGAAAAAGGGAATCAACCCAAGGATGCTAACTTCCTTTGTCGATGGAACAAATACCATGATCGAACTCAATGCAGTTTGCAATGCCCTTGGATTTGTACCAGATGTAAGAGGTTGTCACTTTGTTAATACTGAACCAAAAAATATTGCTGAGGACTTTAAGCTAAAGGAAGATGGGGGAATTTTAAATTCTTACGGAGTTGTTGACTTTGCAACGGGAATTGCCCCAGGAGTCTTTGCAGTAGTAAGACCTAAGTCAGATATAATAGATATGGAAATGCAATATTTATCCATGGGCGAGGGCCCAAACTATACAATTTATAGGCCCTACCATCTAACAAGCATTGAGACAATTATTTCTATTATAAAGGCAGTTGTCCTTAGGGATGAATCTATTGCTCCCCTTGGCAGACCTTTTGCAGAAACAGTCTCTGTTGCAAAGAGAGACATCAAAAAGGGAGAAAAGTTTGACTCCATAGGTGGCGAGATGATTTTTGGAAGTCTTGAGACAAAAGAAGATCAAGAAAGAGGCAATCATCTTCCAATAGGTATAGTGACAGAAGGAGCCTTTGCAAAGAGAGATATTAAAAAGGGAAGTCTTCTTACTTATGACGATATAGCCTTAAATAATGATTCAGAAATAGTAAAGTTGCGAAAAATTCAAGATGACTATTTTAAATTGTAAACTTTGATGGTATAATATCCTAAATAGGTGATAATATGAGAATAACACAAGAAACAGACTATGCATTTCGTATTGTAAGTTATCTAGCAGCAAATGAGGGAAAGGTTGTTGGAGCGCCACAAATAGCTGAAAGCGAAGGTGTTACAAAAAGATTTACCCTAAGAATACTTAGAAAATTAAATTTGGCTGGCATTACAGATGCGAAGAGAGGATCTAAAGGCGGATATTTTTTAAAGAAAGCTAAGGAAGAAATCACTTTGTATGATATACTTGTAGCTGTAGATGGTCCTATTGTAATCAATAGGTGCTTACAAAAAGAAGACTCATTTTGCAGTAAGCATCCTGATGAGGATAGAAGAAGTTGTAAATTCCACCTTGCCCTTGCAGGTATGCAATCAAATATTATTAAGATGTTTAAGAGTCAAACAATTGACAAATTTATATAAGCTGTGAAGAGGACGGTAATTTTTAGAAAGTAAGAGAACAGTTGGTTGGTGCAAAACTGCCTTTCGAAATTTTACAGATCACCTTGGAGCTCAAGAGTCAAAAGCTCTTGCGTAATTTTGCGTTAAGATATTAAGTGATAGTTTCCTATAATTAGGGTGGTACCGCGGTTAGTTCGTCCCTTCTCTTTTGAGAGGGGACTTTTTTTTATACAAAAATATGGAAGAAAAGGAGATTTAGATGAAAGTATTTAAAGAATTATCTAAAGACAGTGTAAGTGAAAGGGAAGAACAGGTCTCAAAATTTTGGGACGAAATAGATCTTCTACACAAATCTGTGGAATCGAGAAAAGATGGAGAAAATTATATATTCTATGAAGGACCTCCAACTGCTAATGGAAAGCCAGGCATTCACCATGTCATGGCGAGAACTCTTAAGGATTTAACTTGTAGATACCATACAATGCTTGGTTATCAAGTTAAGAGAAAAGCAGGCTGGGATACACATGGTCTACCTGTAGAAATTGAAGTAGAAAAGAGACTAGATCTTCACAACAAACAAGACATAGAGTCCTATGGAGTTGAAGCCTTTAACAAAAAATGTAAGGAATCTGTTTTTGAATATGAAAAAGAATGGAGAACTCTTACAAGAAGAATGGGTTACTTAATTGACTTAGACCACCCATATATCACTCTTCAAAATTCTTATATTGAATCAGTTTGGCACATCCTAGACAAGATGTTTAAGGACGGCCTAATTTATGAAGGCCACAAAATTGTTCCTTACTGCCCAAGATGTGGAACTGGACTTGCATCTCACGAAGTTGCTCAAGGTTATGAAGAAATAAAAACTACAACAGCAACTTGTAGATTTAAATTAAAAGACAAGGAAAATGAATACTTCTTAGCATGGACAACTACACCATGGACACTTCCATCTAACGTTGCCCTAGCTGTTAACCCAAAAGTTGAATACATTAAGGTTAAACATGCTGACGGACATATTTACTATGTAGCTAAATCTCTTGCTAAACAAGTCTTTAAAGATGATGAATATGAAGTCCTAGAAGAAATGCTTGGTAAGGATCTTGAATACACAGAATACGAACAACTCCTTAAATTCCTTGAACCAGATAAGAAAGCCTTTTATGTAATCTGTGCTGATTATGTAACAACTGAAGATGGTACTGGTATAGTTCATATTGCTCCAGCCTTTGGTGAAGATGACTATCAAACTGCACGAGGATATGACCTTCCAATGCTAAAACCAGTTGATGATGATGGTAAGTTTACAGATACACCTTGGAAGGGTCAATTTGTAATTGATGCTGACCACGATGTTCTTCATTACCTAATGGACCACGATCTTTTATTTGCAAAACAAAAGATGCTTCACAACTATCCGCACTGCTGGAGATGTCATACTCCACTTATTTACTACGCACACCCATCATGGTATATAGAAGTAACTAAGTTTAAGGATAAGTTAATAGAAAATAACAATGGAGTAAACTGGTTCCCAGACTTCGTTGGAGAAAAGAGATTTGGAAACTGGCTAGAAAACTTAAATGACTGGGCAATATCTAGATCAAGATATTGGGGTACTCCACTTCCAATTTGGAGATGTGAATGTGGCCACACAGAATCTGTTGGCTCAATAGAAGATTTGAGAAATAAAGCAATAGAAGATGTAGCAGAAGATGTTGAACTTCATAGACCTTACGTTGATGATATCCACATCAAGTGTCCTAAGTGTGGCAAGCCAATGACTAGGGAAGCAGACGTAATTGACGTTTGGTTTGACTCAGGTGCTATGCCTTTTGCTCAATGGCACTATCCATTTGAAAACAAGGATAACTTTGACGAACTTTTCCCAGCAGACTTTATATGTGAAGGAATTGACCAAACAAGAGGTTGGTTCTACTCACTAATTGCAATATCAACTTATATGACAGGCAAGAGTCCTTACAAGAATGTACTTGTTAATGACCTTATCCTTGATAAGGAAGGAAAGAAGATGTCAAAATCTCGTGGCAATACAGTTGCACCTTTTGAACTCTTTGACAAGTACGGGGCTGACGTTGTTAGGTGGTATCTACTTTATGTGTCACCACCATGGACTCCAACAAAGTTCGATGAAGATGGACTACGTGAAATTGAATCAAAATTCTTTAGATCTCTAAGAAACACTTACAACTTCTTCAGTCTATATGCAAACACAGACAAGATTGACCCAAGAGAAGTTAAGGTTTCCTATGACGACTTAGAAGAAATAGATAAGTGGTTATTGTCTAAGTACCACAGACTTGTTAAAAATGTAAGAGAAGACATGGAAGAATTTGAACTTACAAAAGTTGTAAGAGAAATCCAAGACTTCGTTATTGAAGATGTTTCCAATTGGTACATCAGAAGAAACAGAAGAAGATTCTGGAAGACTGATAAGGACAACACTAAGATTGCCGTTTACAAGACAACTTATGAAGTTCTACTTGGTGTGACAAAATTAATTGCACCAATGGTTCCATTCCTATCAGAAGAATTATTTAAGTCACTTACTGATGAAGAATCAGTTCACTTAGCTGACTATCCAACTTATGATGAAAACATGATTAACGACAAGGTTGAAGAAAAGATGGACCTTGTAAGAGATCTTGTAACTCTAGGAAGAGCTTCAAGAGAAGAAGCTAAGATTAAGGTTAGACAACCACTTTCTAAAGTTATCATCGATGGAAAGTACAAGGAAATCATTGGCGATTTAACAGAACTTATAAAGGAAGAACTTAACGTTAAGGAAGTTCAATTTGAACATGACCTTTCAGAATATATGGAATTTGAACTTAAACCAAACTTTAAAGTTTGCGGTAGTATCTTAGGTTCAAAGGTTAAGGACTTTGGCAAGGCTCTTAGAGAAGCCAATGCAAAAGACTTACTAGCTAAGCTTGAAGAAGGTAAAGTTACTCTAGAACTTGCTGGCGAAGATACAGAAATTGAAAGAGACTTTGTTGAAGTTAAAATTTCTGCAAAAGAAGGCTTCGACGTAATAATGGAAAACAACCTCTTCGTAATCCTAGACACAGAACTTAATGAAGAACTTCTAAATGAAGGTTATGTAAGAGAATTTGTATCAAAGATCCAACAACTAAGAAAGAAAAAAGACTTAGATATTCTTGACAACATTAAGATCACATACAAGTCTGATGATGAAGTTGAAAAAGCTATTGAAGCAGAAAAAGAATTTATCAAATCAGAAACTCTTGCACTTGATCTTGTAAAAGAAGACAACGAAGCAGAAGTTGAAAGTCTAAATGGTCACGACATTAAAATAAATATTGAAAAAATGTAAGCTTATAAGCTTAAAGGCTCTGGGGAACCAGGGCCTTATTTTTTTGCCTTGAATTATATAAAAAATTAACTGAGGTTAACAAGGACCTAGTCCCTATAAATCAACATATAAGATAAAAAAAGTGAATTTATTTAAGAAAAATAAAATGATATCCAATATCAATATTATTTACTTATAAAAATTTCTTTGTTAGTATTTATCATGAAAAATTTAGAAATGAAAGTTAAGGAGGATATAATTGAAGATTTTATTTTTAATACTTGGATTTATATTTTTGGGGATTGGAATAATCGGTATATATTTGCCCTTATTACCTGCGACTCCCTTCTTGTTACTTGCAACTTATTGCTTTGCGAGAGGATCAAAAAAGTTCAACGACTATTTTATTTCTACTAAATTATACAAGGAAAATATTGAGCCAATAAAAAACAAGACTGGTATGACAAGGGAGAGAAAGAGAAAGATACTCATGACAATCACTATCTTTTTAGCTATATCATTTTATTTTGTAAACAACTTGCATGCGAGAATTACACTTTTATTAGTGCTTATTTTTCATTACCTATACTTTATTTTTAAAATCAAGACAATCGAGGAGTAGAAATGTTTAACAAGAAATTATTCAATGAGTTAAAGAGCGAGAAAATACAAATCTTAAAACTTTTACTTATAAAAATTTTACAAATGACAACTAATGTTGCCATGATTTTTTTAATAGGCAAGTCTATAGAAGCTTTAATTAGTTCAAGCTTTAGTGGGAGCAAGTTTATTTTATTTATGCTCATATTAATTGGACTAAATATTTTCTTAATAAAAATAGAAGCCAGTATATCTTACAAGGCTTCCTATAGGATTAAAAATACCTTGAGAGAAAGACTAATGAAGAAGGTTTTTTCTTTTAAGATGGAGTATGGCAGCAAAGTTTCAATTTCAGAAGTTATAAATTTAGGGGTAGAGGGGATAGAACAACTCAATTTGTTTTACTCTGCGCTCTTGCCACAACTTCTCTTCTCCCTAATAGGTCCCCTAATTTTATTTTGCATACTTTCCTTTTTAAATTTCAAAATTGCAATAATAATGCTCTTATTAATACCACTAATACCTCTTGCCATAATGATGGTGCAAAAAGTTGCAAAGAAAGTCGTGAAAACTTATTGGAAATCATATACAAATTTGTCAGAAGTTTTTATTGACTTCCTATATGGCTTAACAAGTTTAGAAGTTTTTAATGCAGATGAAGACTACAATGACCTATTGAATGAAAAGGCAGAAGACTTTAGGGTAAAAACCATGAAGCTTCTCATGATGCAACTTAATAACATTACGGTCCTAGACTTAATTTCTTATGCAGGTTCAGCCTTGGGAATAATTTTATCCATATATTATTATTCTAAGGGGCAGCTTTCTATCTTCGCAGCCTTTTCTTTTATACTCTTAAGCCAAGAATTTTTCTTACCATTAAGAAGATTGGGGGCACTTTTTCATGTTGCAATGAATGGCATTACAGCAGCTAATTCCCTCTTCGAAATTTTAGAAATAGAAAGTATAGAAGATTTTAAAAATCTAATACAAGATGAGAAAGTAGATGTAGAAGTAAAAAATTTAAATTTTTCTTACGGAGAAAAAGAAATTTTAAAAGATTTAAATATGAAGATTAAGTCTAACAAAATCACAGCCATAGTAGGAGAAAGTGGTTGTGGGAAGTCTACTCTTGCGAAATTAGTTGGTGGATTTGAAAGGAATTATGATGGGGAGATACTTTACAATGGATTAAGTGAAATTTCAAATGATTCTTTAAATGAAAATATAATGTTAGTAGACAATAGCCCCTACTTCTTTAAAGAAAGTCTCAGATATAATCTTAAAATGGCAAATAAAAATGCAGATGATGATAAGTTAAGAAAAGTTTTAGAAGAGGTTGGTCTTTATTCTTACTTTAAAAATATAGGAGGCTTAGATAGCATCCTAGAAAGTGCTGGCAACAACTTATCAGGTGGGCAAAAACAAAGGCTTGCAATAGGAAGAGCCCTTTTGAAAGAACCAAAGATTTTAATTTTAGATGAGTCTATTTCAAATATAGATAAGGAATCAGAAGATTTGATTTTAGATCTTATACAAAAATTAAAAGAAAAAATGACCATTATTCTTATTACTCATAGACTCAACACAGTCCTTCAGGCAGACTATATTTACTATCTTGACAATAAGAAGGTAGCTGAAGAAGGAAGTTTTGAAGAAATAAGTAAGGGAGAATTATTTTCTGGTATTTATAGATACCAAAGGGGATTAGAAATGTGGGGTTTAAATGAAGAAATTAATTGAATATAAAAATTTAATAGGGAAACTCCTATCTCTTGTGGGTGATTTGAAGTTACAAATGTTTTTTGCCATATTTTTTGGTGCAAGTGGACACATATTTGCGACCTTATTACCATCACTAGGCTTATTCTACCTAAGTAAGCTACTTTTAAAGCAAACTATAAATTTAAAATTAATAATTGGAATCTTATTCACTTTAGCTATACTTAGGGCAATATTTAAGTACCTTGAACAGCTTTTAAATCACTATATAGCCTTCAAAATTTTAGCAATATTAAGAGATAAAATTTTCAAAAAACTAAGGTCTTTGGGACCAGCCAAGATGAATGGAAAAAATAAGGGGGAATTAATTTCTATTATCACATCAGATATAGAACTACTAGAGGTCTTTTATGCACACACAATTTCTCCTGTTTGTATAGCCCTAGTGCACACTTTATTTTTCTTTATAATCTTGTGGAAATTTAATCCAATTTATTCTTGGATACTTTTAGCTTTTCACTTGTTATTAGCTATTATTATCCCAATTATTACTGAGAAATCTGCTGGAGAAATTGGGAGAAGGCAGAGGAAGAATTTATCGAGTTTAAATTCTCTGATCCTGGATAGCTTTAAGGGAATAAAAGAAATTGTTAATTTTTCTTACTTTGATGATAGGTATAAAGAGATTGAATTTGAAGCAAATAAGCTAAATAGGTCTACCAAGGTTCTTACAGAAAAGTCATCTAGTAATTTTGCCCTCACATCTTTTACAATAATACTTGGAGACTTAATTTTTACTTTGGCGGCTTTTAATCTTTACAAGAATTCTATCCTAGATCTTAGTAGCTTATTATTTCCCTTGGGAGTTTTCATTTCTTCTTTTGGACCAACAAGTGCTCTTTCATCTCTTGCAAATAATTTAGTTTTGACCTTTGCTTGCGGCAAGAGAGTCATGGAACTTTTAGAAGAAGATCCCCTTACACCCATAAATTACGAGGGAGAAGAAATTGATTATGAAAGTATATGTCTTGAAGAAGTAAATTTCTCTTATGATGATACAAAACTTATTAATGATTTTAATTTTAAAGCTTCATTAAATGAGATAATAGGCCTAAAAGGGAAAAGCGGTTGTGGCAAGTCTACATTAATAAAATTAATGATGAGATTTTATGATACAAAAAGTGGTAAAATTTGCCTAAATGATATAAACATAAAAGACTTGAATACATTAAATTTAAGAGAGAACATTTCATACTTAAGTCAAGAAACCCACCTATTTAGAGGAAGCATTAGAGATAACTTGAAAATTGCAAAAAGAGATGCAAGTGAAGAGGAATTAATAGAAGCTTGCAAGAAGGCAAATATTTATGATTTCATAATGACCCTTGAAAAGGGATTTGACACAGAGATAGTTAAAGAAAATAATGAAATCTCCACTGGTCAAGCTCAGAGGCTTGCTTTAGCAAGAATCTTTTTAAGAAAGTCTAAGTTATATCTACTTGATGAACCAACAGCTAACATAGACGCCTTAAACGAAGGGATAATTTTAAAGTCCCTATATAAGGAGAGAAAAAATAAAAATATTGTAATTTCATCTCACAGAGATAGTTCCCTTAGGATTTGTGACAGAATAGTAGAAGTAAAGAGAGAAATGGAGTCATAAGTCAATGATAAACTTGAATATAACTAAAATACAAATTGAATATTTATTATTTATAAAAAATTATGTAGGAAGGAAGACTATTACAGAAGCAAGTCTATTCTTTAATTGTTCCCGCGCTAACTCAAAAAAAATTCTAGATAAAATGATTCTTACAGGCATCCTATACAAAGAGGATAATGAGTACAAGTTGACGAAAATTGGGTGTGACCTTTCTAAATTTTATAATGAAAATCTTGAAAAGAATTTATTTGTAGTGCAAAAATTTTTGGATATTGACGACAATCTTGCTAGGAGTATCAGTCTTGAGATATTGTCAAAGAGACTTATTCCTTATCAAGAGGCAATGGAAAAAAGATACAAGAGTATGATTTTGGCTAAAGATATTCAGGGGAGAGAGAGGGTCCAAGATATTTCTGAATATTTAGAAGAGGGAAGGCATAAAATTAGTTTTTCAATTAAGAAGATTGATGAAGAGAGAAAAAGATCCTTTGTAGATAATTCCATGGCACTTATGGGCTTTGATGATCAGGCATATTTGATAATTGGAGAAGAATCCTATATAGAACTTTCAACTAAGACAATAAAAAAGGCTCATCACGGTTACTTTAAAAAAGCGATTGCTACAAAGCTATTTTATTTCGATGATGGAGAAGAAATAGAAATAAATTCTAAGGACAGGATTTTTA
>OHAU01002088.1_pt1 | contig 20307 bp, 18 predicted proteins | sample 1577181 | NCBI WGS metagenome assembly OHAU01 (sample SAMEA3541472, study PRJEB24748) | human gut metagenome | biome: human gut; feature: human-associated habitat; material: faeces | place: China | collected 2012 | reverse complement strand
GCATTTTGGCAACGCAGATGCCGTGCCGCAGCCGCCGGAGCGGTGCTTAAGCCGTTAGGCGGGAATTGTGCGGTATTGCCTTAGGACGTCCTTGCCTCCCTCGCAGAGGTGGCCAAGGGAATGTTCCCTACACCATATCCGCCTGCCTGGACACCGACAGCACGATGCCCATCTCCCCCAGCAGCATCAATAAGCTGGTGCCGCCCGACGAGAAAAACGGCAGGCTGATGCCGGTGTTCGGGATCGTGTTCGTCACAACGGCCATGTTCAGAATCGCCTGCAGCGTGACCTGCACGACGAACCCGACGACGAGCAGTGCGCCGAACTTATCCCGCGCGCGCACCGCAATCGACATGCCGCGCAAGAGCAGCAGCAAAAACAGCGCCACGACCAGCGCCGCCCCGATAAAACCAAGCTCCTCACACAAAATCGAAAAAATAAAGTCGTTCTGCGGCTCCGGCACGTACAGATATTTCTGTCGGCTGTTGCCCAGCCCCAGCCCGGCCAGCCCGCCCGACGCGATGGCGTAGAGGCTTTGGATCGTCTGGTGACCTTCGCCCAGCGGGTCGGCAAAGGGGTCGCGCCACGACGCGAGCCGGTCCGTGGCGTAGGGCACCAGCTCCGGCAGCGCAATGACCGCCGCCGCAATGGCCGCCGCGCCCAGCCCCCCGGCCAGCCCGAACCACTGCAGCCCCGTGCCGCCCACAAACATCAGCACCGCGCCGATGGACAGGATCAGCAGCGTGCCGGACAGGTGCGGCTCCAGCAGCATGAGCACCGTGACGACCCCCAGAATCAACGCGAACGGCACAACGCCTGTGGAAAACGACTTCATCCTGTCGTGATTCAGTGAGATGATATGCGAGAACACCAGCACAATCGAGAATTTTGCGATTTCACTGGGCTGCAGCGTGCCCAGCCCCGGCAGCACGATCCACCGCTTGCAGCCGTTGTATTCCGGCATGAAAAGCACGATGGCAAGCAAAAGCAGCGAGATCCCCAGCATCGGCCAGGCCAGCCTGTGCCAGACGTGGTAGTCCACCAGGCTGGCCGCGTACATAGCCAGCACGCCCAGCGCCGCAAACAGCAGCTGCGGGCGGATGTAGGTGTAGGCGTCGCCGCGGCGGTAGAGCGCCACCGCGTACCCCGCGGAGAACAGCATGATGAGCCCGTAGCTCAACAACAGCAGCAAGATCAGCAGAAACGGTATGTCGAACGTCGGCAGCGATGCCGCCCGCGCCCGAATCCTTTGTACAAGTGCAGCCATAACAAAGCCCCCTGCGCAGAGTGTACGCAGGGGGCGGCGGGTTTATGCTTTTGTCAGCGGTTCAAATCAAGGCTCAGCATCGTGTAGCCGTTGGCGCCGTTCTGGATGCTCTGGGCGCTGGCCTCATAGCAGGCCTGCAGGACCTCCATGTTGGGCTGGGGCGCGTCCGGGTCGGTGATGGTCCCGGTGGCAAGGGCCTCGTTATAATTCTCAATAACCTGGGCACAGATGCGGCGGCGATCCCGCAGCGGTGTCAGCAGGTTGGCCATCCACTGCTGGTACATGCCGTGGTAGTCGCTGCCGTGGTCAGCATACAGAAAGTAATATTCCTGCTCGACCTCCATGGGCGACGCCTGGCAGCGGTAGAAATCCCCCAGTGCCGCGCGCTTTTTATCGGTGGAGTATTGCAGGATGTCCGACAGACCATTGGGGAAAAGCTCTGGGTGCCGAATCCATTTGGAGTACGGCTCCACCTGCACTTTTAGCGCATCAAAGACGGCCAGAAAATCCTCAAGCGCGATCTTCATCTCGCCCTTTTCCCATTTCTGGATCGTGCGCTTATCCCGGCCCAGGCGGTCTGCCAGTTCCCGCTGTGAAACACCTGCTGCCTCCCTCGCAGCGGTCATTGCTTCTGCCACACGGTATCGATATGCGGACATAACATCTTCTCTCCCCTCAAAACGCGATTCACCGCCGGAAAAACAGCAAAGCGGCGGTGCAAAATGCGCCGCCAAAATTTCCGGCACTGGTTGTGTACTTTGCACACCGGGATATGCTATATTGTGAAGGGCGGCATCTATAAGTACACTAACACTACCACAATTTTACTCTAGTTACCATTTTTTGTCAATATATTTTGTTATGTAGCATAGCAGGAGTGGGTGAAAATCGTGTATACCTATCGCGTTGTCTGTCAAAAGCTCTCCGCGCCCGAGCTCGGGCCCTACATTACCTACGGCATTCTGGCCGCGCGGGACCTCTGCGGCTGCCAGCAGGTCGTGCAGTTTATCTCCGACGTATCGTTGGACCGCGCCCTCGTCGAGGCCCTCGCACGCCGCTGCACCGCCGCCCAACTCGACCCCTGCCACCTGCTGGACGTGGTCGAGGATGCCATCGGCGGGTAAAGCCTTCCGCCCCAAAGGCTCCGACCAGGGGCGAGGTGCGCCTCTTTGCCGGGTGTCCTATAGCGCAAGGGACACCTCTCACATGCTGTTCCCGGCAAGCGCAGTCCTTGCCCGGGTGTGTTTCCCGTGCGCCTTTTTATGCGGCCACCGTAACTTGATTGTCAGCCCCTGCTCATACTCCGGCGTGTCAAAAAATCACATTCGTGGCCTATTGAATATGTGGGGGCGACCATTGGTCGCTCGCCAACTTAGCGCAGCAACGTCTTTTCCGGGTAAGTTTTTTCACAGGCAAACAGGCACGGGCGAGCAATGCTCGCCCCTACAAGAGTTTTTTGACAGGCTGCATACTCAGGGAAAATATAAGGCAATACCGCATAATTCTAAGTGCCGATACGGCGAGCGAGGTGCGGCAGCTGCTAAGCCAAAAGCGCAGATAATACTGGATGTCTTATCGAGCATTTTGGCAACGCAGATGCCGTGCCGCACACCGAGCCGCAGCGAGGCGCTTCGGAGCGCAACCGCCGCTTGCGGCGGCTCTTGGCGCGGAGATCCGCCGGAGCGGTGCTTAAGCCGTAAGGCGGGAATTATGCGGTGTTGCCTAAAGTCCTTTCTGTCATGTGTGGTATTTTACCGGTGATGTTTTCCGTCATAAATCATCACCGCCGAAATCATCAGAGTCAAAGTCGTCTGAACCAAAGTCATCAGAATCAAGGCGTGAATTCGTGAATCATCTTGCAACTTCAAAAGAAGACATATTGGCTGCAAGCAGAGAACTGATCAAAGAAAGCGGATGGACTGCTGTGAGCATACGTGCTGTTGCGTCCCGATGTTCTGTTTCGGCTGGGACAATCTACAATTACTATGAATCCAAGGCCGATTTGCTTGGGGATACAATTGAGAGTATTTGGCGTGAAATCTTTTTCCACTCTGAAGATGAGCAGGTCTTTAAAGATGTTGCTGCCTGTATCTCATAGATTTATAAAAGACTGGAATATGGAAATGAGTAATTCCCGGGCTTCTTTTCTCTGCATTCGTTTGGATTTGTGAAGGATGAAAAAACGGGTGGAAAGAAGAAAATGTTGCAGACATGGGGACACATTCTGAATGAATTGTGTAATATATAAAGAATGATTCCAAGATTCGTTCAGATGTATTTGATCAGCAATTCACAGAAAAACAGTTTGCAGATATATTATTTTCTTTAATATTAGTATCAATGATTCGTTAGGATTATGATCCGTCTGCGATATTGATGCTGATCAATAAAACACTCTATTAAAATTCTCCCATCTTTGATTGTGGGGATTTTTTTAAGCAAAGTGAACAGCGTTCACTTATGCGTTTAAAGCTGTACCCGGTTGTAATTATGTGAAAGCTGCTTTAACAGCAAGACATAGTTCCATATAAAATTTCAGAATAAGGATGCTTATTATGCAGGCAATTGTTGAAATTTTATTTGATACAGTATATTTGTTTTCGTTAATCACAATCGGGATTTTAATGATCCGCAAAAGCAAAGGAAACCGTCAGTTTACCATGTTTGGAATTATGGCAGTTCTTTTAGGAAGCGGAGATGTATTCCATTTGGTTCCTCGTGCAGTAGCGCTTTGTACAACCGGCCTTGAGAGCTTTACCGTACAGCTGGGGTTAGGCAAGTGGATCACCTCTTGCACTGATGGGATTGATTATCATCGTTTTGTTCTATAAAAGTGCAAAAGAAAATAATGATAGCTCTTTCCGTTGGATGTGGCTGACAATCGTCCTGAGCTTTGCCTTCTATATTCAAGTTGTACTGTGGGCGGATGTAATTCCGATGATCGGCATGCTGATGATTCCAAAAACCTGTGCATACGTGTGGACAGTATTGATCGGCTACAAGGCAATAAAAAAAGAAATAGCGTAAAAATAATCTTTGCTTTTAAGAAAAAATCAGAATATAATTGCTTAAAACAAGCAGCAGGTGAGCCTAAATCCAGACACTCCCCCGCTGCTTGTTTTACATTTATTGATGCTTAATTTTGATTTGCAAAACCGGGTGCCGTCTTAATCGATCAATGTTCTTAGCCATGTCCAAAGCCTCAAAATAATAACGCGGTTTGCCCACGCTTCTTTTGCCATACTCGATAGCCTTCGATTTGGAATCGCATCCCACAATCGCAAAACAGAATTTTCGTCCATTTGTTCTGCGGGAAGGACACGCCAAATTTATGGGCACGGCCATCTTTTCCTTTTACAAAAGCAGCACGCTTGCTGCGGATCTGATTTGCAGGTTTCCCATAGCTCCTCTGAGACGATTGGCTCAAAGTCTCCCTTTACAAGAACAAAATCCTCCTCGCTGTGATTGATACGGTTATGGCTGAGGAAGTCATCAACATGGGATTTATTATAGGTCATATAGCTCTTGTAGCCAACACCAACCTTTGGTCTGACGATGATGGGCGTAATGATGACGCTCTCTGAAATGCTGTCTACCAATTCACTGAATTCCAGATCATGTCGGATATGGAACGGATAATTGGAGAATGGATGCAACTTATCTATTGGAATAGTTTCCTCTTTGCTTGCTCTGTAAGCAGGCGATGTTTTCCTCGTCATGCTACGTACTCCTGCGGTTTTTTATAGCTCTTAAGTACCCCGATTTGACCCCAAAAATCGTATACTTTTTGCTGAAAATGTACCCAAAGGGCATTTTTGCATAAAAAAAGCCCCTAACCACTGTAGTACAGCGATTAGAGGCTTGCTATGATTTATAGAAGAACCTTAACTGTCAGGTCTTTCCAATTCCCCGGCCAAAGTACGTAACCACGCGAATTTCGATAGGCGCGAGCCTGTTCGCAATTCAACTTAATGGTTATACTCGCTGGCAAATCAGCCGCGAGGCGACTTGATGGCAGCCTGTGCTGCTTTTGCTAAAACAAGTGCAATAGAAAATAGCTAAATTAAGTTGATTTTTAATATAAAACATGACGCATCCACTGCTGAATGCGTCCGTATTTGAGATATTTCAGATGTAAACTTCCACATTCAAATCCGTCCATGCCGCTGACCTAAACTGCGTCGGCATATTATTGGCCTTGCGGTATACCTTGGCATCTTCAAATGTGATTGTGAATTTGAGAATTGGTGTAGTTGCAATTTCGCACAGGTTTGTGCGGTCTTTTCGCTCGACCTTTTCACCAAAGTTGAGTTTCCATCTGTACGAGTAGTTTTCAACGGGCGTAACCACTTCCACAAAACGGTCAATCAGATTGTCGTCAATTTTAGGTGAGGAAATATCAACGATTTCCTCCAGCGCCCTTTGGATGTGGTTTGCGTTCTGTACACTCTCGTCCGGCTGCGGCATAGTGGCTGCACTCAGTTCGTCCTCCAGCTTGTGGATTTTTTCGTCTGCTTGCGCGACCATTTCCTTATATTCCTCGCGGGATAAGTCGCCATCGGCATACATGGTGCTGAATTTCCGCTTGCGCGTTTTCAACTTTTCAACCTTTTCTTCCAGCCCAGTTTTCTGCTCGGCGGCCATACTGACCGCGCCCCTTTGTGCTTCCTTTATCATTGCACAGGCTTTCATTACGGCTTCTTTTTGGTCGCCCCACACACAGTCAAAAATTGCTTTTGCCATCAATTCCAGTTTCCATTGCGGGATACTGATTGCATCGCAAGAGTTTGTCTGCTCCATGTTGGTTGCCAAAACAAAACTGCGGGTTGGATTCTGCGTCCGAACAGCGCATTGATAACCATAGACATCTGTTCCATCCGCCAAAGTACGCCACTTAAAGCGATTATATGATCCTCCACAACGGCAGCGCAGCTTGGACACCCATAGCAGCTTCGGCGCGCGTGTACCCTTGCGACGCTCCATGCCGTTCGGCATATTCCACTTTGTAATTCTGCCTTTGCGGATTTTCTCACACTTCGTCCAAAGTTCCTCGCTAATGATTGGCTCAAAATCCCCCTCTACATATTCAATGCTATCTTCATCAAGATTGTTGATTCTCTTTTTCTCCAGAAAGTTGTTGACCGCCGATTTCCGATAGCCAATCATCCCCATATAGGTTTTGTTGCGGAGAATACGGCTCACCTTTGCACAAGACCAACAGACCTTTCCTCTGCCGTCCTTGCAGCCCAACAACCCCAGTTCATTGACGATGGCCTTTTCGCCCAGCCCCTGTGAATACAGGGTATAAACGGTGCGAATCGTTTCGGCTTGTTCCTCATTGATAACATAAGTCGGCCCTACCCGGTCATAACCGATAATATTGCCGTTGCCATACAAAACATGGTTGGCACGGCTTGTGGCTTGTCCTGCCCGGACACGCTCGGAGATTTTGCGGCTTTCCTCCTGTGCCATTGTAGCCATAATAGTAAGCCGCAGTTCTCCATCACCGTCCATCGTGCGGATGTTGTCGGACACAAAGAAAACCTCTACGCCGTAGTTCTTCAAATCTCTTGTAACCATCAGCGTATCAACTGTGTTCCGGGCGAAGCGGCAGACCTCACGGGTTACAATCAAGTCAAACCGCCCGCGCTTGGCATCGTCTACCATTCTCATAAAGGCCGGGCGCTTTTTCGCCAGTGTACCGGTGATGCCCTCGTCAATATAGCGGTCAATCACTTGCCAGTTCGGATGATATTTCATTTGGTCGTCATACCACTGCATCTGATTTCCCAGCGCGTCGATTTGCGCTTCATGCTGGGTCGATACACGGCCATAGATTGCCACTTTGCGCTGGCGCTCTGGGTCGAGTGCTGTGTTTCCAAAAAAGTATGTTTGTGTGAATGCGTTCATGTCGCGACCTCCTTTCCGCACAGTATAGTGGTTTTCTGTTTTTATCGGTAGGCTGTCGTTTTAGTCCTTTTCAGCCTTGACAAACGCCTTGTTTTTTGCTTGTATCCGATAGTACAATTCGTGGTCGATAACGCCCTGCGCATAAAGAATATCTATCAGCGCCAGCGCCATAGCATTGCTTTCGGTCTCGTTCAAAGTTCTTTCCTCCTTACATCTTAATTTGATTTCACAAGGACGGCGGCCACATATTGGCTGCATTGCTGCGGTAAATGTGACCGCCGTAGTTTCTAAAATCAAAGTTATCCTGTTCGACACTACTTCCCGGATAAAGGCAGAGGTTTGGCTCGGCTGTTGGCAGCTCCCACTTCCTGTCCAAATAATGGCAGTACCGCCGTTTCCTTGAGGGTAACGCAACGGTGCGTATCGTTAGTACCGGCCCTTTCATCGCATAGATGGGTTCCATGCCACCCGCTTTGCTGCCAGCTATCGCTCTGCTGTCACCTACCGCATCACCTCCCTGTGGTGCAGGTATCTTCGCGCTGGCACAATGCCGTGCTGACCGACGCTCCTTGGGTTGCGGTCAGGCCGACTTTATGTAGTCAAACTTCTGGATATGCTGTTTTCAATGTACAGGGGGAAAGAGCATTTATTTTGCTCTCATTATATATACACACTTCATGTAGGCGAAAATTAGACAAGAAATTTTATTTTTTATAAAAAATTTCCGTAGGGCTCCCTATGCAGGATTCCCTACGGAAACTTGTTCTTATTTGGCAATCACGGCGTTTCTGCAAGATAAGGCTTCAGTATCTCGATTAACTCGTAAACTTTTGTTCCGGGTGCAGCTTCAGACGGCTTCCGTCCTTCATTTCGCTTGTCCAGCCTCTTTGCATTAGCAAGTGCATTGTCCATGTAAGGCCGTAGCACTTCGTACATATCCGGGCGGTTCTTCTCGTAAGCTCCCGCACCGATGTTCTGTAACCAATAGCTGAGTTTCAGCCAATAAAGCGTCCTATGAATATCAGTGTCCATGTACGCAAAATGAAGCAGATACCATAATTCTACGCATTGGTTTGACCACACTGCATGATAAGTCGTTTCCTGTGTACTGTAATCTTCACACAGCTGCACTACTTTATCAATATTTTCCGCCGGGAAGTCATCCGTGTCATAGACGATCCAAACGTGCTTAAACACAATGCCGTTATTTTGAACAGATTGGTGAACCTTTGTCAGCAAATTAACCGTGTTATCACCAATGCCCTCCACCCGTAACTGGATTCTATCGCGGTATTTGGCATTGATAATTTGCTGAATTGCCCCAAAATACTGTGGTTCTGTCTCCGTACCCTCAGATGCAATTAAATGGTACTCCGGCTGAACCATTCTTGGATTACCACGGCGGCCTTTCATCCAGCTTTTCTCACGGTCACTTTTTTTCGGAGGTTTCAGACTCATGCCCAGTCCCTCCCTGTCAGCATATTGGAGAGATAAGGATCTGCGCCATAGCGCCCCTCAAGATACTGCTTATCATAGGCCGCTGTATTCTTGACGTGCGTATTATCCTCCTGCCGGAAATCATAAAGCGAGTAAATCTCGCTTTCATGGTTGTCCTTCAGTGCTGCAAACCAAATCTCATCACGGCGGAAAACTGTATTTCTCATGGTGGTCAAATCGTGAGAACTGAACAGCAACTGCGCCCCCTTCTTATTCAATTCAGGGTTCTTGAACATTTGAATCACATACCGAAGCAGCTTCGGGTGCAGTTTTGCATCCAATTCGTCAATGACTACCGTGCGCCCTTCCCGCAATGCCACCATCAGCGCCGGCAGGGCCGCAATCAGCTTCTTGGTTCCGTCCGATTCTACTTCAAAGGGAAGTTCATAGACCTTACCATTGATTGTTCTCTGCGTAAACAGTCGCTTACTTTCCTCGTCATAACGATAGCCGGACAAATCAATTCCGACATCATTCAGCACCCGAATCAACTTTTCCCTTGTTGCTTCATTCTTGGACACAAGCACAATGTTTTCAGCTCTTGGGTCCGCATAACTCTGCGTAATGCAGGACTCAAACCAATTCTGCACTTCTGTAATCACAGGAATATCGTAGTTGATTGCCAAAAAAGAAAGATACGGCATCTTGGGATTTACTTTCAGATTGATGCTTGCCTTGCTTATGCTCGCGCCCAATTCAATCTTCTGACCGTCTCTTTCAAAAATCAGCCCTGTTTTCTTGCCCCCAAGGGTACGCCATGAAAGGGATTCAAAGACGATTTCTTCCTTAATAGAAATATAGTATTGGAATTCCTTTTCGCCCACACGGAAAAACACTTGAAAAACAGTCGGCTCATCCGCAGAGCTTTCATCCAGCATAAACGGAGCCACACTGCTGCTTTGCTGAAAGATTATCGGCTGTCGATTCTTTTCCAGCGTGTGAATCGGCTTTACAACAAGGCTAACCAAGCAAAAGAATGCTTGAAGCAGATTTGTTTTACCACCACCATTGGGGCCGTAAATCACGCTGACGGGAAGCAAATCTTCTGCCTTTTCCTGCCGAATCAAGGTATTTTCGAACTCTGTAAGTGCCATTGCACGGAAATCAAAGGTAGTTTCATCCTTATAAGACTTAAAATTCTGAAAAGAAAACTGGCAAAGCATTCTTTCAACTCCTTTCTGATATTAGTATACCTCATTTTTCGTTTTTATTCCAGTGTTTTAGAAAAAAATATTCTTATGCCGAATTTATAAATCCAGCATTGCGTTTTAGCCACTTTATTTGCTTACATAGAAGGAGAAAGGCATGGCCGAAGCCCCGCCTTTCCCTTATTAAACCTTAAACTTCGACAATGCGACTAAAAAGCTGATGGAAAGCACTTGATACAAGTCCTCGTCAAACTTGCCGTCCACATAGCTGTTCTTTTTCAGCGTGGCTTGATATTGCTTATACAATTTCTCCACGGCATCCACATTGCCCTGCTTTGCATGCAGCAGCAGTTCTCTAAATTTTCCCATTATGAATCCTCCCCAAGTTCTTTACGGATTTTGGCAAGTGCGCGGTCACGATAAATTGTCACCGTAGGCGGTGCAACATCCAGCTTTGCCGCTGTTTCCTTAACGGTAAGGCGGTTGATATACAGGCTGATCATCGTCTCGCACTCCTGCGGGGTCAGCCGGGGCAAATACTGCTTTATGGCTTCCCACAAAAGGCGGGTTTCAATTTCATCTTCCATCGCGCCGCCGTTCTGCTGCACGGCGGTTTCCTCCAGTTCCTCATAAGAGGTTTCTTTCGCTTGTTCTGCACTTTTGCGGCGGATGTAGTTCGCGCGGCGATTCTTCAGCACCTTGGCCAGATACGCGGTAAACTGCGCGGCCAGTGCTGCGTCCTCACCGTAAATCCAATACTTGTTGGCATCATTTTTTCTGGACATATTTACCTCCAAAATTTCGAGTTTCATTGAAAAGAGACTCAAAATCGGAGGTGCACGGGCAAGGCAATTGTTTCGTAATAACGAGCAATTACCCAAAGGCAAACACAAAGAAAGGCCCGACAGCCAAATAAGCTGTCGGGCCGAAAAATTAATGTAATTGCACTTACATCGTATTTCGATACGCTGGATTTGCCCGCCATTGGAAACTATGGCTTATTAGAAATCCGATGTATGGGTTGAGTTGCTGAATCCTACGATGCAATATAGCGAACAGACCCCTCTCCTACATTATTTTTACTATTGGTTCGTACTATTGTCACAGACGAAGTATTTTGTTGGGAAAGGGAGTGCAGACGAAAAGTTGGACCACTTTGAGAGCTGAAATGTACGGTAATAATGGCTTACAATACAGAACAGCGTAAAATGGCGTTTGATTTGCCACTTTAATAGGATTTGCAATCATCCAATGCTTCGTCTTCTGTTAGGCTGTACCCATCATAAGTGCCTTGATGGGCATTTCCGTCGGCATCCAGCCATTCGGCGGTGATGACCGGCTGCTCGTAAGAGTAGTCGTCGGTTGCCTTCTGGTCCAGCCAATGGAACTGCACCCAGACCTGCACATGATCTTCGCCCCAGGCTTTGTACTCGCTATCCTGCACGGTGTAGTCCTCGCTCTGGTCAGACAGGCTGAAATGCAGCTTCATGTCGTGTACGCCGGTGTCCATCCAGGCCACAAACTGCTCACAGTTCGTGTGCAGCATGACGTCCTCGGCCTTGGGGGTGCCCTCGGCGGGGGTCAGGTCCTGCATCTGGTCGGCGGGCACGGTATAGTCATCGGGGGCAATGTAGTTCAGCTTGATCGTGTACCAAGGGGAGTACGTTTCGCTCAGGTGCTCAACCAGCGGCAGGCTGTCGTCCTCGGCGGAGAGATACTCGTTCATACGCAGCATCACAACGCCGTTGTCGCCCACGATAGCGCCGCTGATCTCGCCTTCGGGCAGGTCGTACTCATGGCCGTTGCAGTCCACCAGCTCATACTGGTTCAGTTCCAGATCGGTGGCGGGGGTGCCGTAGGTCAGGGGGTTCTTGATACGCAGGGTCAGGCCGTCGGCGATCTGTGCTTCTTCCACGCGGTAGTTGCCGTCGCCGCTGGCGATGAAGTCCGCCTTCTGGCGGTTGGCGTTCATCACGTCAACATAGAACTGCTCGTAGCTCTCATAATCAGTCTCGCCCAGAATGTTGCCTTCCTTGTCGATGCGGTAGATGTATTGGCGGTACAGCATGTCGGTGTTTTCGGTGTAGTCGCTGGGCAAGTAGCCCTTGTCGTGGGCACAGATCAGGCACTCGCCGTTCAAAAAGCCCGTGCAGCTGTTCACGGTCAGATTGTCAAAGGCGGGCAGGTCGTCAAAGCGCAGCGCCCAGTCGCCGTTTTCATCAATAAAGCCCAGGACCGGGTACTCGGTGTAGGGGGTCCAGCCCATCTGCACATGGGTGCCGTTGCCCCAGACGTGGGCCAGCCCTTCGGAGTAGAAGGAATACATGTTGTAGCCCACAATGTCCAAGCCGCCCAGGTGCTGGCCGCTGGGCAGTGCGCGCCACTCCTGGGTAAACAGGTTAAAATATCCTTCCTCGCCGGTGGCCAGCTTCTCGCCGGGCATCCAGCCGGTGTTCAGGTAGATGTTGCAGGGACCCCAGTTCTGCAGGTCGTAGGCGCCGGTGGAGTCGTAGACAAGATTGAAGTCGCTGTCGTACAGCTGTACATAACGCTGGTTGTGGTCGTCACCCACCTCATGGGCAAACAGGTAATACCCGTTGCCGTAACCGAGGAAGTCGTAATCGCCCTCGATCGGCACGGGCTGCAGGTCGGTGGTGCAGAAATAGCGGTAGTAGCCGTTCGTGCCGTTGCCGCGCGGGTGATAGTCATAGGCAATATTCAGCACGCCGTCCTCGGCAAAATCGGTGCGCAGGATCATGCCAAGGTAGCCGTTGTCGTCCAACACCGTAGCCGAAATGTTGGGGTTGCGGAACGCGGGGATCGTGTCCTGGATCTTTTCGTAGCTCACTTCATACAGCGGGCCTTCGTAAGCAGGCTCCGGCGTGGCGGTGGGCGCAGGGGCGGCCTGTTCTGCGGTTTGGGCAGAGTCTGTCTGAGTACCTTGCGCGGCACAGCTGGTCAAAAGCATCGTTGCCATAAGCGCCGCTATAATCTGTTTTTTCATAACAACTCCTATATTACTTTTCCTAAAGTGCTAAGGATACGATATTCTCTTTTTCAGCAGGCTGTTTATCACTTCAGCCAGCTGAAAGGGGGTATGGGGGAAAACAAATCATTCACCACCATTCCCGCAAAATGGTACACTTCCCCCCTGTATGCCATAATTTTACTGTAAAAACAAGAAGCGCACCACCTTTTTACGGGTAATGCGCTTCATTTTAGCTATTCATCGGAGCGTTTTGTGCATATTTTGCAACAATTTTACGCCCTGGGATTTTTAATAGCAGCCTGCTTATTGGGTCGTCATCATAGGTATGTACCCAAAAGCGCGTACTGTTTGCATCCTCAAGTATCCTATTGACGGCCCCATCCCCTTTCTTCGCTTTTGTTTTTCCCGGCATGATTTTTTCCGCCGAAATCGAATGGTAATTGTACGTTCCGCGCACATTGCATTGAACAGTGCATGACTCTTGAAATAGATTTAGTTCCCAGATGAATTTCTGTCCATCGATGGAGAAGATTCTCGGCACAAATCTGTCCAGAAATTCCCGGCTGATTTCATCGTTTGGGAACGACTCTTGCCAGCTGAGTGCTTCCTCTACCTTTTCACTATCGGCAGCTCCGTTTTCTTGTTCCTGCTGGTATTCTTCTAAAATATCCTGCCGGTGATCCTGCCAAACGTTTTTGTAGATTTCTCGCGCCATCAATTCGAGCTTCCATGCTTGCACATTGGGGGCTACATTCCTCAGCGACCGCTGATAACAGATATATCGAACAATGCCTTTCTCTGCGCGGAACGCCCGCATTCTGGCTCCGCAGCCACAAAACAGGCGGCAAGCCCATTTGTCGGCGTGTTCGCTCTTTCCATACAAGTAAGCCTGCGTTATATTGCCGTCTTTGTACGACTGCCATGCATGTCTGCGGCGCTGACATTTATCCCATAGTTCCTCTGAAATGATTGGCTCAAAACTGCCTTTCACCAGAATGTAATCCTGTTCGCTGTTCTTGATGCTTTTATGGCTGAGGAAATCATCAATATGCGATTTGTTGTATGTCAAATACCCTTTATAAATCGTATTCTTGGTGATTGAGAGAACCTGACGCGCGCTCCATTGTGGCATTCCGGATTTATTCGGCGCGCCTTCTTGCGTTAGTGTCTGGGCTATCTCGGTGCCATTTATGCCATCAGCATACCAAGCAAAAATTTTTCTGACAGTCTCTGCCTGACTTTCCTGCACCACAAGCGTATGAGCCTTTTTATCACGCTTATATCCAAACGGTGTCGGTCCCGCAACATAGGTGCCTTTTTTCTGTGACGTCTGAATGCCCGCCTTGGTGCGTTCACTCATTTTACGGCTTTCATCTTGCGCAAGGCTTGCCATAATGGTCAGGCGAACTTCTCCATCGCCACGCATCGTCCAGATGTCATCATTGACGAAGTACACTTCAACGCCGTACTGTTTCAGCTCACGGGTCGTAACCAAAGTATCCACCGTGTTTCGGGCAAAACGGGAAACCTCGCGGGTCACGATTAGGTCAAACTTCTTTTTCCGGGCATCTCGCAGCATCTTCATAAAAGAAGGTCGGGTTTTCATGCCAGTACCTGAGATTCCTTCATCGGCGTATTGCCCAACCACCGTCCAATTCGGATGATGTTCTGCAAGCTCCAGATACCAGTTCATTTGATTTTTCAGTGCTGATATTTGCGCCTCAAGTTCCGTGGACACGCGCCCATAGAACACGACTCTGCGCGGGCAGTTTTGCTGGTCTGCTTTATCATATTGCATCGGTTTTCCCTCCTTCCCCATCAGTATAATACTGCATTCAGTATTTTCAAAATGTACAAGTCAATGACTCAATCATGGTATAGAAAAGCCGTGGAAGAAGGTTCCTTCCACGGCATGATCTTTATACTACTTTTTCAATAAGGCACTGATGTTTCTTCGTTTTCTTGTCATAGTTGATAGCTACCAAGAGAAGATTTCCTGTATAGCCACGCAGCGAATCCGGATATTTCTTTTCCTTAATCTGCTGCATCGCAGTCTCCGCCGTTTGGTTCCACTTCAACTCCACAACAAGCGCCGGATAGTCATTTCGGTACTCCGGTTTTGGTACGAAAACGAAGTCTGCGAAGCCCCTGCCTGTGGGCAGCTCTCGAACCGGCTTAAAGTAATATTGCATAGCGCTCAGGTATGCAATCGCCAAGACGCTGCTCAAGGAGTTTTCATTGTTGTACTGGATGGCAGAAACATAGTCATCATGGATTTTCTCAACCTGAGTGGCTACTGCATCGCCATCCATATCCAATGTCGCATCCAGCAACTTCTCAGACTCCTGCTGGAACAGCAACATCTCATTCCAATGCTTGCTTTCCACCGCAAGTGTCAATTCCTGCCGGATTTCCTCATTCGGAACAAACGCTGTTTTTCGGTTCTGGTCATATCCCAAGTAGCCAAGATGGATCATATATGTCAAAACATCATCTTTGCTTTGGATATTAACGGTATCGTTCTTGAAGGTAGCCGTGTTTACTTTAACTTCCCCACCGGAAAGCATTTCAATGATTGCCGTTTTCAGCCCATCATAGTTCATGTTGATAAGAGGAACGATTGCTTCATAGGAAGCCGTTTCCGACCAGTAGCTCTTAAACTCTCCCTTCAGCATAACGCTGACAACAGCTCTGGGATTATAAACTTGGTAATCCCGCAACAAGTAACCATCGTACCACTTTTTTACCTTGTCAAAGTCTTTGTGGTACTCCTCGCAAAGATTCTTAACTTCTTCTTCCGTAAAGCCAATGAAAGGTGCCAACGTGCTGGCACTGACCATGGTAAACTCATCGAAGTTATTCAAGGCCGACTGCGTTTTTTCCTTTTTGATTGGCAGAATGCCGGTGAGGTATGCAAGCTGAATGTATTTTGTCGGCTCTGTACCTTTGAATAAGCCTCTCAGGAAATAGATATATTCTTCTTGAACAGCCTTATTGGTTGCTTCATCTCGGATCAGAATATCCCATTCATCAATAATCACAATAAATTTCTGACCGGTCGAGTTTCTGATGCGCGACAAAGCGTCCGCCAATGTCAACACTTCGTTAGGAAGAACTTTAGGGTAGTACTCTTTTAGTTCCTCCAAAACCGATTGCGTAATGTAGGATATAATACTTTTGATGTCTGCACAGCTGGACAAAAACCATTGTACATCTATATGGATTACATCATACTTGTTGAGATGCTTTTTGAAGTCGCTACTCTTGCCGATTGTAAGCCCATCGAACATCTTTTCTGAATCGCAGCCTTTGCTGTAATAGGCTGCCAGCATATTAGCCGTATAGGACTTACCAAATCTCCGGGGGCGACTATTGCAGATATATGCTTCTGGTGTATCAAGAACGCTGTTGGTATATTCCAGCAGACCCGTTTTATCCATATAAATTTTTGAATTCAGTGCAACCTGAAACGCACTATTATCCGGATTTACGAATCTTCCCATTTTGCCAAAGCCTCCTTCAGAAGTCATTTATTTCTAACCATTCAAATGACATTAGTATAGTCATATAGTACCATTTATCGATACAAATAGCAAGTTGGAAATTTCCCTACCCTATATATAATAGTACAAAAGCGCCGCAGCAGGGATTTCTTTCATAGCATGATCTATCATCGCAGACACCTCATCTGCTATGACGATGATTAAATTTTGCCACATGGAATCCTGCTTTCTGCATATAATCTTCAAAAATATATGCAGATAAAACTCGAAAGGCGCAATAAGCCACAAATTGCGATAATTTCCCTTCGATGAACCTGTCAGATGTCATCTGTTTGAACCATTCGGAATTTCCGAATAGTTGCCATCACGGTCTATTCCTCATCCGAATTATAATATTACCATTTACTGATTCAAATAGCAAATCTAGCGTCATTCCATAACGACACAATAATGCCGTGGAAGTATTTCCTCCACGGCACGATCTGTCGTTATAGCTGTGCGTTTCTCTCCCTCTGCAAATTCCAGACAGGCAACCCTTCCCGGCGCTTTGCCTCGCATCGCTTTGCAGCCATGCGATATGTTTTCTCGCATCTTGGCACGCTCGTGGAATCCAGTCATGGCGCTACTTCCCCAATGCGGTACAGCAGAGGACGCTATTCACTTTTTCGGAGGTTTGGAACCTCCTAATACATAAGAGAACAGCGAATCGGATTTTTTCCACAACTTTTTCAATTTTCTTTTTTTACCAGAAATATATCCACACGCATATCTTTCCACAAACCGGGGTGGATCTTAATCCCACGCGCTTTCTGATACTCATAGGCTGTCACAAAGTCAACCGCAAAACTCAAAAGTGGTATCTTTTCATCCAGCACGCTCACCTGATTTTTTTGACAGCTTTCCAGCCATTCCACCAACTTACGCTTTCTTTTGGTTCGGCTCATGTTCAAAAAGAAATCCTGTGGACGACATATTGTCGCGCAATCGGGTCCAGCACTTTCTTTATCCTGCTTGCCGATTTGCTCTTGCTCAATATCATAGGGAACGCCACTTTTATAGGTAACCATCGCTATCGGCTGCCTTTCCGATTGGATAGGCATGATCTGCTGCACATTCATCAACTGCAACATCCAAATGTAGCGGTTATTGCTTTTTACAATCCGGTTGGCATACCTGTCCAGAAAGCCCGGCTCTATTTTACCATCCGGAAAAGAGGCATCATCGCTGAGTGCAGCCTCGATGCTGTGCATATCTAACCTTGCTTTAGGACGCTGTTCCTGTATGGAACTTTGCAGTAAGCCTTCGACATTTATAATCTCATTGTTGATTTCCGTACTTTTGCTTAAGAAATCATCCATAGTTATGCTTCGGCTTGCCCGCTGGCTGACAAGATCGTCCAATTCCTCATTCAGCGCAGAGAGCTTGTTCTCCAGCTGGTTTCCATCATTTGGTGTGCCGGTAGTGTTCAGATTTGCATCCAACATCCGCAAAAGACCCAGTATATCCTCGGCATTTTCTTTCCAAACTGTACGGAACACTTCCCTTGCCATCAATTCCAGCTTCCATTCAGATGCGTATGGTGCCGGACAAGGAATACCGTTCAGTGCTCTGGCGGCATCTTTCTTTTTGAACATTTTCGACCGTGCACAGATAAGCCGCATATTTTTCCCACCGTTGGCCGTTCTATCGTAGCCTTCGATTTGGAATCGCATCCCACAATCGCAAAACAGAATTTTCGTCCATTTGTTCTGCGGAAAGGACACACCAAATTTATGGGCACGACCATCTTTTCCTTTGACAAATGCAGCTCGCTTACTGCGGATCTGATTGCAGGTTTCCCATAGCTCCTCTGAGACGATTGGCTCAAAGTTTCCCTTTACAAGAACAAAGTCCTCCTCGCTGTGATTGATGCGGTTATGGCTGAGAAAGTCATCAATATGGGATTTATTATAGGTCATATAGCCCTTGTAAGTGGGCTTGCGGAGTACCCGTGACACTTTGCTGGCCGTCCAGCTCAGGCCACCGCCGCCATCCTTACGGTTTTCTTCTATGAGCATTTTGGCAACAGTCGTTTCTCCGTGCCCCTCGGCGTACAGATTAAAGATTCTGCGTACCGTTTCCGCCTGTTCCTTATTGATTACATAAGTTCCATCCACACGGTCATAGCCGATAATATTACCGCTGCCATAGAGTACACCTTTCTCACGGCTCATCTTCTGTCCGGCTTTTACGCGCTCACTGGTCTTGCGGCTTTCATCTTGGGCAATGCTCGCCATAATGGTCAAGCGAACTTCTCCATCGCCGTCCATTGTCCAGATGCCATCATTTACAAAATAGACTTCCACGCCGTATTGCTTCAGTTCGCGTGTGGCATTCAGTGCATCCACCGTGTTGCGTGCAAACCGCGACAATTCACGAGTGACAATCAAGTCAAAGCGGTGTTCCTTTGCGTGCTCTATCATCCGCATAAATGATGGACGTTTCTTCATTTGGGTACCGGTTATGCCTTCGTCTATGTACTGCGCTACAACGGTCCAGTTGGGATTGCGTAATGCAAGGTCTGTATACCATTCCATCTGATTTCCCAGCGCAGATAGCTGTTCCTCATGTTCTGTTGAAACGCGGCCATAAAACACCACCCTGCGCGGTCGATTCTTATAATTTCCAATATAGTCTGTCATTTCGAACGCCTCCTTGTTCTTTCATTGTACAAGGGGCAAATTCATAAGGGAAATGTACAAAAACACTGGTACACTTGCCATCCTTGTATGAGCGTTGCTGCTCTATACTATAAGAGTACGTTCTCTTGATTTTTTTCCACAATCACTATTTTTAGTTCATTGCACTTGACATACATCAAGTAGCCATGCCACGCGGATAGCATTTTTCAGAACATATCAACAAAAATGACCCTGCACGATTCTGTGCAGGATCAAAATATATATTCGTTTTATTTTCGTTCATAACTGGTTGATGGGCCGGCTCTGACTTTTTCAAATAACTATTTCGAAAAATCAGCCGGGCTATCAAACTGGAATTTGTTATTCTCCTATGGAGACACCGCTATCGTCTTTAAGGCCACAAATCGCAACTATACCATTATTTTTATAAGGCAACACCGCATAATTCCCGCCTTACGGCTTAAGCACCGCTCTGGCGGCTGCGGCACGGCATTATCAAGATGGGCAACAGCATGATACCGTTCTCCAATCTGGAACCCAAGGATACGGCGGTGTATAAGCTCATCACGACCAAACCGGGTGAGGCAACCGCAGAGAAATGATTTTGCATAAAGAAAAGGCGGGCCGAAGCCCGCCTTAGAATTAGTGGCAGTTTAGTGCTGCCAGATATTGTTTTCCAGATCACGCAGACGCGCTTTGTAATCCTTGATAAGCGCCTGCGTGTTTTCTGTATCCGGAAAGCTTACAATATAGCCGTCCTCGGATTAGTTTGTGTGTTTGACTTACTGTTTATATCTATCTTCTCTTAAATATTTTTCTAGTCATTGCAATATAAAATTGCTTATACAGTCTCTCCTTTAATAGTTCTGGTATTCTGTATAATATACAGAGCGACCGATATGACCATCATTATAGCGCACAAACCAATCAACAGATCTGATACCATCGGTGTAATGTGGAACCATATAATATGCACCGCTGCAGTTCCATATAATAAAAAGGTTACTATCTTTCCATGCCAGTCTGCACCATGTACTTTTCCTGTCTTTTGTATCACAAGACATCCACTGACTACCATATACAGCTCCTTACCTGCCATTATTACGATTAAAAGAAGCACATGCGGAAAACGAGTAAACAGACAGATTAACATCGCTGCCTGTGTCAGCTTATCAGCCACCGGATCAAGTATTTTTCCTAAATTACTAATCCTATGGAATCTTCTTGCGATATATCCATCAGCAAGATCCGTAAGACCAGACAGCAATAAGATTTCACCAGCTAACAGAGGATTTTTCTTTACACAATAACT
>OHAU01002081.1_pt1 | contig 20372 bp, 16 predicted proteins | sample 1577181 | NCBI WGS metagenome assembly OHAU01 (sample SAMEA3541472, study PRJEB24748) | human gut metagenome | biome: human gut; feature: human-associated habitat; material: faeces | place: China | collected 2012 | reverse complement strand
ACTTTAGGGTGTTCAAGATAGAATATTAAATATTGGCAACAGCGCCCTCGCAGCGGAGATTTGCGCTGGCCCACATCATCGTCTGTTGCGGCGCCAGCATTGTAGCTCACTTTGCTCGCAAAGTGAGGGCCACGAACACGTAGCGAACATGGCAGCGCTTCAGGGTCATGCATTTGTCGGGTTTTCAGCCCATGCTTGTCCGCTGCAACATTCGTCCCCCTCACTTTGCGAGCAAAGTGAGCTACAGTGCTTCGCCTCAGAACTTCGCCGAATGTTCGCGCAGCGCCGCTTGTTGCTATGTCGCAATCGCTATGCTATTTGGTCAAAACCGCGCAGAGATGTTTCTGGATTTTGAACACCCCATTCGCGAGGCCGCTCTTTTTTGTATGCGTAGGGTAGGTCATGGATACTGGCGGAATATGTGTTCTGATTATATTCCGAACAGTGGCAGGTTACTTTTCAAAATAATCAAAGAATTTGTTCATTTCGGATATGCCCTTTGACTTGGCTTCCTCCAATGAAAAGGGTATGGCGTTTTTGCGTGCAATCAGAATGCCTTCTTCTCTGCCCAGTCGGTCGTATATATTGGGAGATTTCTTGTAGTAGCCTTCGCTTTTGTCATATTCTTCCAGAGCTGGTAGCTTCCTCAGTGTGGCCTCCATGCTGCTGAAATCTGGGAAGAATACGCGGGTATTGCTGAAATGAAGCAAATACCAAAACTCCAGGCAGGGCGTGTTCACGATGAGCATCAGGCTTTTCATCCATCCGTATTTGGCTTTTTCCCTTGGAGTCAGTGTGCCTTGAATGGATTTCTGATATTTCTCATAATAAACTCTGAACCGTTCAAATTCCTGATGTTCCTTGATGATGCTGTCCATGTCCAAAATGAGGATAACTTGAGTGGATTCCATTGCAAGTTTCTGTTGTGCCAAAGCAAACAGTTCCTCTACGCTCTTTTTCTGGGGTAGGTCGGGCTTGATGGTCGCCTTTTTCATGGCCACATTGGGGTAATGCTCCTTTATCGTTTCCAGATACCATTTTTCATCCTTGCCGTCAATGATAACGGCAATGGACTTCTCAGCACTGCGTCGTTTGATTCTTCTCATGACTCTTTCGCTTGGTTAAGTAAATGTGAAAGCATAAGAAATAACTCCTTATTCCACAAAATTGGTCAAGGCTTTTTTTCACCATTACTAAATGAAACGTAGGTGTCTCCCAAGTGCGGAATGCCGCCCAACTTGCCTGCCCGGTAGGCATTGTAGCGGTTGGTTGTGTTGCGCAAGGTGTCTGTATCAAAATCTGCCAGGGAATATAGTTCCGTATCTCCTTGTTCGGATTTCTTTGTAATCCAGACGGAGTCGTCTCTGAAGAGGTCTCTGTCGGATAGAAATTCAGACAGGTGGGAAGAAAAGACCAACTGCGAATGGTGGGAGTTTAGAAGATAGGTGGTCACGAAATGCTGATACAGGTCGGGATGCAGCCGGCATTCCAGTTCATCAATAGCCAGAAAATGGGATTCCTTAATGATTTGAAGCAGCAAACCAGACAACTCGTAGTAGCGTTGCGTTCCGCCAGACTCCTGTTTGTAATCCATTGCCACCGTTCCTTGATGACCGTTGTGGCTCATGTGGATGTCAAACTCCAGCTGCGTAGGGTCTGACTTCAGTTCCTGCTTCATGCTTTCTGGAATTTGGTCACTGTGCAGCAGCAAGTCGAGTATGTTGGAGTTGAGCGGACGTTTGGTCTGTTCAACCACCAGATCGCTGATGCCGATGTCGGCTTTCATCAGTTGGCGCACCAGTTCACTCTTGTCAATCAGGTTATCCATCAGGCTTTGGCTGACGTATTTCTGCAGTTTCTGGTCGCCGGTCGTCACCATCGGCATGAAATATTCGCTCATCCAGTTCAAGATGTCTTTCATCCAGGGGATGTCTACGTTGCTGTTCAGGTAGGCACCGAAGAGAGTTCGGTTGTGCAACAGATTGCCTGACAAAATACGGGCGCTCGTGGTTGAGCGGTATCTGTCTCCCCATTTCATGGTGGAGACGAGAGTTTCTTTGTTAGTTTCACGTTCGTAAACCGTATGTTCGCGCACGGCATCGAAGGGCTGGCATTTCAGCACCTCGTGATATACAATCCTGTTGTCAAAGACGATTTCATATTTATACCTTGCTTCGCCAACAATGAAATTTACGGCCATTTCTGAAGAATGTTGCTGGCAGGCTTCATCCAGAAAAAAACGGTCGTATTCTATTTCCGAGGTCTTGTCTTTGCAGGGGCGGAGCATCAGGTCTGTAAACAGGTAAAAGGCTCTTAGCACATTGCTTTTCCCAGAAGCATTGGCGCCTAAGAGGGTCGCAATTTTTAGCAGACGGTATTTTCCGACCTTCATCACAAAATACTCTTCCAGGTGAGTACTGTTGGTCGCTTCAAACGAAAGCGTTTGCTTATCTCGAATGGAGCGGAAGTTGGATATTGAAAAGTCTATTACCATATTCTTGTGTTTAAACAACTGATTATTTTTGATAAGCACTTGATTTCTGTAAGTGATATGCAAATATAGGTCTTTCGTCTGAAATAAGCAAGGGTTTAGCGGTTAATCTGCCCACTTACTAAAATTCTTGGAGACCAGCGTAGTATATTTCTGAACGGTGGGGATTATACGCTTGTCAGAATTACTAAAAGACTGCTTTTAACGAGACGCATTATCACGAATAGGGGTGAGGCTTGAGCTTCGAATACGCATTTATCTGATACTTCTGTTTTTGCGTGTCATAGCAATCTCAGTAAAATCAGATGAATCTGTATTCTGAGTCACAAGCTCAAGCAGACCAGCAACTTATAACTTCCCGTTTCAATCCCTATTCCTCTCAGCGAATGTGGGACGAGATACAAGTGTACGCCGTCCCAGATTCGTTCGTCTCCGCTCCCAGATTCGTTCGTCTCTGTCCCCAGATTCGTTCGTCTCCGCTCCCAGATTCATTCGTCTCTGCCCCCAGTTTCGCTGACAGGCTTAGAATTTGGAATTTCGCAGTGCCTGCCTTGTTCTTGGGGTGGGGTGGGGCGGCGGTGGAAATTGTCCTTTGTTTTTGTCAGATACGTTATAAGTTCTGCGACTTTACCTTTCGTCTGGACAAACTGTAAAAAGAAATCCCCGCTACGGTTTAAAACCGTAGCGGGGATTTTCATATAGAGGCCTTATTCAGGCGATATTAGCCTTGTTTACAGGGATGAGACTGCCGTATGGCAGGCCGCGCTCCTTTGTTGGAAGAAATTAGTCGTGGAGCTTAGCCTTGATGAACTCGCGGTTGAGGCGGGCGATGTTGGCGATGGTCTCATTCTTCGGACATACAGCTTCGCAGGCACGCGTGTTGGTGCAGTTACCGAAGCCGAGTTCGTCCATCTTGGCAACCATTGCCTTTGCACGCTTGGCAGCTTCAGGACGACCCTGAGGAAGCAATGCAAACTGGCTCACCTTTGAGCTGACGAAGAGCATGGCAGAACCATTCTTGCAGGCTGCAACGCAGGCGCCGCAACCGATACAAGTGGCGCAGTCCATAGCTTCATCGGCATCCTGCTTCGGAATCAAGATGGCGTTGGCATCCTGAGGAGCACCTGTGCGAACAGAGATGTAACCACCGGCAGCCTGAATCTTGTCGAAGGCAGAGCGGTCAACCATGCAGTCCTTGATCACAGGAAAAGCAGCTGAACGCCAAGGTTCAACGGTGATGACGTCGCCATCGTTGAAGCGGCGCATGTAGAGCTGGCAGGTAGTGGCGCCGGCAGCAGTCTTGCCGTGAGGCGTACCGTTGATATAGAGTGAGCACATACCGCAGATACCTTCGCGGCAGTCGTGGTCGAAAACGAATGGTTCTTTACCCTCTTCGATCAACTCCTCGTTGAGGATGTCGAGCATTTCGAGGAAAGAAGTGTCGTCGGGGATGTCGTGCATCTCACGAGTGTCGAAGTGACCCGCATCTTTAGGACCATTCTGCTTCCAATATTTGATAGTAAAGCTTATATTTTTAGCCATTTTGGATTGTCTTTAGATTGTTGATTCTACCAATTAGTTCTTGTAGTTACGAGTCTTGACTTCAATAGCCTCGTACTTGAGGGGCTCTTCGTACTTGACAGGCTCTTTGTCTTCGCCCTGGTATTCCCAGCATGAAACGTAGAAGCAGTTCTTGTCGTCGCGCTTGGCTTCGCCTTCTTCTGTCTGGTGTTCAACACGGAAGTGGCCGCCGCAAGATTCTTCGCGGTGGAGCGCATCGATGGCGATGAGCTGGCCCATGGTGATGAAGTCGTTCAGACGGATGGCCTTGTCGAGCTCAACGTTGACACCTTCGAGCTGTGGAACGAAGAGGTTGGTCTCAAATTCCTTGCGGATGTCCTTCAGTTTGGCGAGAGCCGTCTGGAGGCCTTCCTTAGAGCGAGCCATACCTACGTATTCCCACATCACGTGGCCGAGTTCCTTGTGGATGCTGTCAACCGACTTCTTACCCTTGATGTTGAGCAAGTGGTTGATGTGGTCTTGAACGGCCTTTTCAGCAGCCTTAAATTCAGGCAGGTCGGTTGAGAAGCGTGGAACGGTGATCTGGTCGCTGAGGTAGTTCTGGATGGTGTATGGCAATACGAAGTATCCGTCTGCCAGACCCTGCATCAAAGCAGAAGCACCGAGGCGGTTTGCACCGTGGTCAGAGAAGTTACATTCACCGATGGCGAAGAGGCCAGGGATGTTGGTAGAGAGTTCGTAGTCAACCCAAAGACCGCCCATTGTGTAGTGGATGGCCGGATAGATCATCATCGGGTTGGTATATTTGATGCCGTCGGCACCTGTGCGCACCTCTTGACCCGGCTTAACGTCGGTGATTTCTTCATACATGTCGAAGAGGTTGCCATAGCGCTGGAGCACAACGTCGATGCCCAAGCGGCCGATAGCTTCAGTGAAGTCGAGGTAAACGGCCAAGCCAGTGTTGTTCACACCGAAGCCAGCGTCGCAACGCTCTTTGGCGGCGCGAGAAGCCACGTCACGAGGAACGAGGTTACCGAAGGCCGGGTAGCGGCGCTCCAAGTAGTAGTCGCGGTCTGCCTCGTCGATGTCAGTAGGCTGGATTTCGCCCTTCTGGAGTTTCTTGGCGTCTTCGAGTTTCTTCGGAACCCAGATACGGCCGTCGTTACGCAGAGATTCTGACATCAAAGTCAGCTTCGACTGCTTGTCGCCGTGAACAGGGATACAGGTCGGGTGGATCTGTACGTAGGCAGGGTTGGCGAAGTAAGCACCCTTGCGGTAGGCTGCGATGGCTGCAGAGCAGTTGCAACCCATAGCGTTGGTTGAGAGGAAGTAAGTGTTTCCGTAACCACCAGTTGCGAGCACAACGGCGTGAGCGGCGAAACGTTCGAGCTTGCCGTTGACGAGGTTGCGAGCGATGATACCGCGTGCGCGGCCGTCAATCATCACGACATCCTGCATTTCATAGCGGCAGAAGAGTTTCACTGTGCCAGCGTGAACCTGTGCCATCAAGGCTGAGTAGGCACCGAGCAAAAGCTGCTGGCCTGTCTGACCCTTGGCATAGAAAGTACGGCTCACCTGAACGCCACCGAATGAACGGTTGGCCAAAGTGCCGCCATATTCGCGTGCGAAAGGAACACCCTGGGCAACACACTGGTCGATGATGTTGGCGCTCACTTCTGCCAAACGGTAAACGTTGGCTTCGCGGGCACGGTAGTCACCACCCTTCACGGTGTCGTAGAAAAGACGGTAAACAGAGTCGCCGTCGTTCTGGTAGTTCTTTGCAGCGTTGATACCACCCTGTGCAGCGATTGAGTGTGCACGGCGGGGTGAGTCTTGGATGCAGAAATTCAATACTTTGAAGCCCATTTCGCCGAGAGAAGCAGCGGCAGAGGCACCAGCCAAACCAGTTCCGACAACGATGATGTCAAGTTTACGCTTGTTGGCAGGGTTCACCAGTTTCTGGTGAGCTTTATAGTTTGTCCATTTTTGAGAAATAGGACCTTCAGGTATCTTGGAATCTATGTTAGCCATGTTCTGAATAGAATTTATGAGATGATTTTATGTAAAAATCCTTGTTGCGTTTGTCTTGATATATATATGGTGTCTTATCAAGCAGCGCAGAAGAAGCCTTGGATGAAGAAGATAACGGCAACAGCCAAGAAGATGAGCATCACGAGTGATACGTAGACTGAGCCGATGGTCTTCCAACGGCAGAACCAAGTCTTGTTGTTCAAGCCGAGGGTCTGGAAGGCGCTCCAGAAACCATGGGTCATGTGGAACCAGATGGCAACGAACCATACGATGTAGAGAACGGTGAACACTGGGTTGCTGAAAGTGTAGGCGATGAGGTCTGCACCTTTGTCGGCCTTGACACTGAGGTCGTAAGCGTAGCCGCCATTGGTAAATTCAGCCAACATCATGTTGCGCCAGAAGTTCCACAAGTGGAGCAGAAGACCGAGCACGACGATGAAGCCGAGCACCAACATGTTCTGAGATGCCCATTCAACCTTTTCTGGTTTGCTGGTCACAGCGTAGCGGTTGTTACCGCGTGCCTTACGGTTTTGCAACGTCAAGATGATGGCGTAGATGAAGTGAATTGCCACCAGCGCTGCCAAGCCGACGGTTCCGGCAACAGCATACCAGTTAGCGCCCAATGCTCCGCACACCATGTCGTATGCTTCAGCGTCGATGAGGGCAACCAGGTTCATGCAAGCATGGAACGTAAGGAACAGAATGAGCGCAATGCCTGTTACTGACATTATGACTTTCCGTCCGATAGATGAGTTAGTTAACCACATAAATCTTTGAATTAAATTTTATTATTTGATGAATTATTTATGTCCGTTGCCTGGGGCGCTGCGTAAGTGTGGCTTAGCGCGTGTTTTTGAGGCCGTTCGGCTTTTCCCTGCAAAATTAAGACATTTCCTTTGGTCGGCAAAAAAAAGTGGTGAAAAAGTCAGGGACGGCGTTGAGGATTTGGCCCCTACTGGGTACTATTATAGTAATGTTGAACACCTATACTTAGATTTCCTTCGTTTGGTTTTCCAGCCATTGCTTGTCGGCCGCATCGCTGAGCAGCGGCATGAGGCGCTGTCGCACAGTGGCGTGGTAGTCGTTGAGCCATTGGCGTTCCGTTTGGTCCATCATGGTGAGATCCACGGGGCGGAGGTCTATGGGGCAGAGCGTGAGAGGTTCGAAGGTGAGGAAGGTGCCGAAATCAGTGGTTTGGGCGGGAATGGCGAGCAGCGTGTTTTCAATGCGCACACCGAAGCGTCCGGCCACATAGATGCCCGGCTCGTCAGTGATGGTCATGCCGGCCTGGAAGGGAATCATGGTGCAGCCACGCAGGTTTTTGCGGATTTGCTGCGGGCCTTCGTGAACGCAGAGGCGGTGGCCAACGCCGTGGCCCGTGCCGTGGCCGAAGTCATATCCTGCCTGCCACATGGCATAGCGGGCGGCGAGGTCGAGCTGAATGCCAGTGCTCCCTTCGGGGAAACGGCAGCGCGAGAGGCCGATGTGGCCCTTCAGGACGAGGGTGTAAACGCGGCGTTCTTCGTCGGTGACGGGGCCGAGGGCGATGGTGCGCGTGATGTCGGTGGTGCCGCAGTCATACTGTGCCCCGCTGTCAAGCAGCAGTAATCCTTCGGGGCGGAGCGTGGCGGCGCTTTCTTCTGTGGCTTCATAGTGGACGATGGCGCCGTGAGGACCATAGCCAGCAATGGTGGCGAAACTAAGGCCGCGGAAACCAGGCTGTTCGGCACGCAGGGCGGTGAGCTTTTCGTCAACGCCCACTTCCGTCAGGGTTCCAGAGGCCACGTTTTCATCCAGCCAACGCAGGAATTTAACCATTGCCACGCCGTCGCGCTCCATAGCGCGGCGGAATCCCTCTTGCTCTGCCGCGTTTTTGACGGCGCGGAGCGTGGGGATTTCCCATTCAACAAAGCGGAAGGGCACGTTGCAACTCTTGCAATGGTTGATGACGCGGAGATTCATGGCGCGTGAGAAGGCGAAGATTTCCCCTTCTGTGGCGTCTTCAATGGTGTTCTTCCATCCTTTGTAGCGCTTGACGGCCACGCCGGCGTTGAATAGGTGTTGCTTCACTTCGGCGCTGAGGCGTTTCTCGTCGGTGTAGAGCACCGAACGGCTTTGTCCCACCATCAGATAGCTCACAAATACGGGATTGTACATCACGTCGTTGCCGCGCAGATTGAGCGCCCATGCAATTTCCGTCAAGTCGTTGAGCAGGAAATATTTAGCTTCGGGACAGTGTTTGTGCTCCGCTTCGAAGATGCGGTGCAGTTTGTCGGCCGCCGAGCATCCCGCTGTTTCGTCGGGCATGATTTCGAGCGGTTCGTCGGGCAGGGCAGGGCGGTCTGTCCAAATGGCTCTGAAGGGGTCGTTTTCCGTCACGACGCATTGGTATTCCTCTCCCAGTTCGCCCACCAGGTCATCGGCCAGTTCCTGCGTCATGATTTCGCCGTAGCAACCGATGTTGCCGCCCTGCGGGAGGTTTTTGCGGAGCCATTCCGCCACCGATGGCGTGCCGGGCATACCGTCGCGCATCAGTTCAAATGGCGTGCCGCTGAGCTGTTCTTCGGCTTGAAGGAAATAGCGCGAGTCGGTCCAGAGCGCCCCGCTGTTTTCCGCCAGCACCACTGCTGTGCCGGCAGAACCATCGAATCCCGTGAGCCATTCGCGGGCCTTCCAGTGGTCGGGAGTATATTCGCTGTTGTGGGGGTCGATGGTGGGAACGATGAAAGCGTCGAGACGTTCCTCCTCCATCCATTTTTGCAGTTGCTTGACGCGTGTCGCAACCGTGTTTTTGATTGTATTCATAGTGATTTTGTATATTATAAATAGGTGTGCAGGAACCAGGACGTGAAAAAAGAAATGTCTGCCTGCCATTGCAGCGCAAATATACGATTTTTGCCCGGCTTCTTGTGGCGGGAGGGGCAAAAATAATCAATGCCCCATTCATGTGTTTTCACGTGAACGGGGCAAACCATTGGTTATGAAGAAAAATTACGATGGTTTTGGGGATTGTAAAATAGGTTTGTGTTCTTCCAGCGGCATACATCTGGATAGCGGCGCGTGGTCTGTGCGCCAATCATCTTGCGCAGTTCCTTTAGTGCAACGGCACCCCTCGTAAATGAATAGCAACCTCTTGTGTGTGGAGAGCGCTCTCATGTGTGTGCAGGGAACCCTTTTTTGTGTGGAGGGTAATAGTGCCGTTGCACGGAACTGTTGGCGATGAATCGCCGTCTGAGTTTAGTAAGTTAGAAGGTTTAGGTCGGTTAATGTTCTGTGTATCGTTTTCAGATGCAAAATTATAGATACTTTTTTACCCATACAACCTTATATCGTTGTGGATATAGATATAAAAGTTTTTAATACTCTGAAAATCAAATATATTATTTTTGCTAATAAAGGTCAGTATATAGGTGAGCGAAAGTGATATATAGTTTTGCCGCACTGCTTTCTCCTTGTTTTAGTCTGGTGTACACATGGTACACTCCTGTATTTTGCAAGAAAAACCTTCTTTCTCATATCGTGTTTTCCTTCTCTGCTCCCGCCTTCCTTTGAAGGGTGTGGTTCTTCCTTCGATGCGTAAGTTTCAGCAAGGAGTTGACGTATTCAAAAAACGTTCCGAACGCGCTGAGCAAAAGGGTCAGCATGTTCGGAACGCTTAAGGGAATCGTGTAGGCTGGGACTTGGATTTTTGGAAAATCAAGCCCCGTGTGCCAGCGGGTTATTTGGCTTTGGATGGTTCATCCTTGGCTGTAAACGATTTATTCTTGGCTGTAGGCAGCCTCTTCAGCTTGGCGCACGATGGCTTCGCGTTCGGCTTCAGCTTCGTTGCGTGGCGTACCGTCTACGGGAGGAAGGGCGGTGGCGCGGCGCGAGCGGCGTGAAGGACGGCGACGTGGGGCACGTTCCTGGCGCATGTCAGCGTCAGAGGTGTCCTGCAGAGTTTCGTCATAAGGTTCCGCAGATGTCGGAGCATTGTATTCCTCGCTTGAAGCGTTCTTCTTTCTCTGGGCGGCTTCGCCGTTTTTCTGAGAAGCGTCAGCGTTTCTCTGGGCGTTATCGGCCGACTTCTGGGTCGACTTCTGCTGTTTCTGCGAAGCGTCAGCCTCTTTTTGTGCAGCGGGAGTTTCCTTCTGGTTCTGAGCCGTTTCCTTTTGAGATGGGGCATTTCCCTTTTGAGGCTGTGCGTTGTCTTTCTGAGACGGTGCATTCTCCCTCTGTGAAGGTTCAGCACCTTGTTTCATTTCCTTCTGGGCGGCATTCTGCTGCTCCTTTCGGCCCTCGTTGCGTTTGGGCTGTTCATTCTGCTTTGCCGGGGCAGTGGTGGCCTCGTTGCCAGCGGTCTGTTTCGGAGCGCGTTTAGCGCCTGTTGCCGGTTTGTTGTCGCCCTTTTCCTCAGCAGTGGCCGGTTTGGCGGCATTTTTCTTCGCTTTTGGTGTGCGCGACGGTGCCAGTTTGGCATTGCGGCTCACATGCGGTTTGGCTTCCTGAGCAATCTCTTCCTCAATTTCGTCGATGCGTGGCACCACGCACACCTCATCGGCCTCCATCGCTGTGCGCTTCTCTTTGGCGCGGTAGATGCTGTCGAGGAATTTCGGTTCGCGGCGCAGTTTGGTGAGCGCCTCCTTCGCTGCAATCTGCTGGCTTTCCTTCTTCGAGTGTCCTTCGCCCGTTCCGGCAACGATGCCTTCCAGCACAACCGAACTGTGGAAGAGCTGTGTGCCGTTGTTTTCGTCGGCTTTCTCTTCGAGTTTGTATTCAGTCAGGATGCGGTTTTTCTGCGTCCATTCAAGGAGTTTGCTCTTGAAGTTCACTTCCTTGTTGGCCACGCCGTCGATGTCGAGCAGGCGGCCGATGATGCGTTTCTCGATAAACCATTGGCAGTGGTGGTAGCCACGGTCGAGGTAAACAGCGCCCATAAGCGCTTCAAAGGCGTTTCCGCCGATGTTGTTGCTGCGCGGTCCCGGTTGAGCCGTCGTCTTGATGAGGCGGTCGAGGCCGAGGTCGGCAGAGAGTTTGTTGAGCGAAGAGCGTTGCACGATTTTGCTACGCGTGCTGGTGAGGAAGCCCTCACGTTTGCGTGGGTAGCGGTGGTAGACGATGTCGCTCACAACGGCTTCGAGGATGGCATCGCCAAGATATTCCAGACGCTCGTTGTTGACAGGTTTACCAGCACGGTTGCGGTAGCTCTGCGATTTGTGGGCCAGCGCGGCGCGGTAAAATTCAAGATTGTGTGGATAAAATCCGAGTATTCCGTATAAAGCAGAGGAGAGCTTCTTGTCTTTGCTGAAGGAATGCTTCACTCTGTCGATTAGATTAACTACCATGGGAGGATGTTTTGGATGCAGGGATCGGGAGGGGGATATTCCGTTTAAGCTATGGTCAAACAACAACTTGAACAATTCTGAGGAGAGGAGTATGCCGATGAAATCTTGCGGAGAAGGGGTGGAAACTCGTGGAGACTGCGTGGAAATCCTTTGCAACGCCTTGAGCTATCGTGGAAACAGATTGGCGGCGCAGGGGAGTAGGGCTGTGCTTCAATAAGGTGCTACTGCGCTTCAATGCGTCAAGGCGGAGGATTTCTTCTTATATTTGGACTTTCTTCCAGACGGAGTGACCCTGAGTTGCCACAGGACTTGTTTTGGTAATCTCACACAGATTTCATGGGAAAATGCCGGGATTCTCTCTGGAAACCGGACTCTTTTCATGGGTTGTATGGCTTCTTTTTGGCAGGCTGGTGGGTTGGTTGTGGGCCATTTGCTGCCATTGGTTCTTGGAACTTCCTTGTTCCCGACTTCTGCTTAGGTAAAACAATAACTTCGGTAATTGGCTGATGGAAAAGCACGACACCAATTATCCGAAGTTACTGGGCAAATTAATTTATGTTCACTATGGGAATTTTCAGTCTTTAGTAATGGTCGCGACCATTACTAAAGGCAAATTACCCATCTACTTAAAGTCTTAGTCTTCAAACTTCTTGACGATGCAGCAGGCGTTGTGTCCGCCGAAGCCAAACGTGTTGCTCAAAGCAGCGCGGATGGGGCGCTTCTGTGCTTCGTTGAAGGTGAAGTTGAGGTTGTAGTCGATGCGTTCGTCGCGGTCGTCATCTTCGTGGTTGATGGTTGGCGGAACGATGTCGTTCTGAACAGCCAAGCAGCAAGCCATTGCTTCGAGAGCGCCGGCAGCGCCGAGCAAGTGACCCGTCATAGACTTCGTTGAGCTGATGTTGAGCTTGTAGGCGTGTTCGCCGAAGAGCTTCGTGATGGCCTTCACCTCAGAGATGTCACCAACAGGCGTTGAAGTGCCGTGAACGTTGATGTAGTCGATGTCTTCAGGCGTCATTTCAGCATCTTCGAGTGCGTTGCTCATAACGAGGTGTGCACCGAGGCCTTCCGGATGGCTGGCCGTGATGTGGTGGGCATCGGCAGACATACCAACGCCGGCTACTTCGCAATAGATCTTCGCACCGCGTGCCTTTGCGTGCTCGAGTTCTTCAAGAATGAGGCAGGCAGCACCTTCGCCCATAACGAAACCATCGCGGCTGGCGCTGAACGGACGGCTGGCGTGTTCAGGGTCGTCGTTGCGGGTTGAGAGGGCGTGCATGGCGGTGAAACCACCGACACCTGCGGGCCAGATGGCTGCTTCGGCGCCGCCAGTCACCATCATGTTGGCTTTGCCCAAACGGATGAGGTTGAAAGCATCAGCGAAGGCGTTCGTTGAAGAGGCGCAGGCCGAAGTGGTGGTGTAGTTAGGGCCGTGGAAGCCATATTTGATGGAGATTTCTCCGGCAGCGATGTCGGCGATCATCTTAGGAATGAAGAAAGGATTGTATTTCGGACCCATTTCTTCGCCGTTGATGGCGTAGTTGCCAGCTTCTTCTTCGAAGGTGTGGATACCGCCGATACCAACGCCGAGAACGACGCCGATGCGGTTCTTGTCGACTGATTCGAGGTCAACGCCGCAGTCTTTGACGGCTTCCATGGCAGCAACGAGGGCGTACTGCTCATAGAGGTCCATCTTGCGGGCTTCCTTGCGGTCGATATAGTCAGTTACCTTGAAGTTCTTCACTTCGCAGGCAAACTGCGTTTTAAACTTAGAAGCGTCGAAGTGTGTGATGGGGCCAGCGCCGCTGACACCTTTCAAAAGGTTTTCCCATGTTTCGGGAGCTGTGTGGCCCAGTGGGGTGAGCGCACCAAGACCTGTTACGACTACTCTTTTTAATTCCATATATATTAAATGTGTATGCTTCGCAGGTGTCTGTTGCTGGGCCGTTGGCCCGTCGGTTTCTTGTTTCCTGCTCAGATGGTTTAATCAAAAATGTTTGTTGGGAATGTATAGACCCCTTTCGCCTGCGTAATGGTTGAATGTCGTAAATTCATTCTTTCGCCATTAACATAGGAACTGGCGCAAACCAGTTCTGCGGACTAAAGCCTGGAGCCGTACATCGGTAGCGGATGATGGGCGAGAGGCCGGAACCGTTGGTGGAAAGTCTGCGTGAAACTTCATGCAGGGCATGGAAAAGTTTTAGTAATGGTTCATCATTACTTCCTGAATGTCGGGAATGCCCTTCGTTCGTTTTGAATGCCCTTTTGGAAACCTCAGGGTTTCTCTTTAAATGAAGCCAGAACCATTGGCATCCGTCAAATCCTGCCAATGTTCTGCCAAACCGTTCAACCAATGATTTCGGCAGTATGCTTTCTCCTCCGTCCACCCAAATGCCACTGTCGCGCCTCGCGTCAGATGGATGGCAGACGCGCGGCGCCACAATGTGAAGAGTCAGGCGCTATTCGGCAACGGGAAAAGAAGAGGGGCAGTTGGTGCAGCCTTTTTTCGCCATTGCTCAGCGAATATGTCTAAACATTCCAAGGGAGGGAGGACACAAAATCCCGAGACCGTCGTTATGGCCGCCGTGAAGTTTGCAGTCCTCCCCCCCTTGGGGGGATGAGAGGTGTGCTCTCAAAAAGCAATGGAAACCATTACTTACTTGATGTGCTCCTCGATGTAGCTGATAGCATCACCTACAGTAGAGATCTTCTCGGCCTGATCGTCGGGAATAGTGATCTTGAACTGCTTTTCAAATTCCATGATGAGCTCTACAGTGTCGAGAGAGTCAGCACCGAGGTCGTTGGCGAAGCTTGCTTCGTTCGTTACTTCAGCTTCATCAACGCTCAATTTGTCACAGATGATTTCTTTTACTTTTGCTTCAATATCAGACATAGTTTCTTAATTTGAATTTATTAGTGAATGTATTAGTATCCTTCTTTTGGCTGCAAAAATAGTCCTTATTATTAAGACGGCCAAGTATTTGCGTGAAAAATTGGCTTATTCCTGCACATTTTTCCCTTTTTTGTGCTCCGATTGTAGGGGGGAGTTGGTTTTTTAGGGACTTGGCAACGGCGGCTGGCTGTTGCGACGGCTTGCCAGCGATTATTGCTGCGGTCAGCGTTTACGAGAGAACTGCTTTTCCTTTCTTCGGAGAGACATCCTTGCTCATTCCTTGGCCCATTGGCCTGGTTGCTTGTCCCGTTGCCTTTGCTGCGCAGTCTATGGATTTTACTCCTTTTCCCATTGGCTGTATGGCCGTATGCGGAGCGAGGAATTATAATAGCGGCGGTCGCCGGTCACTTCCTTTCCCAGAAAATCGGGGCGTTCAAAAGCTTCGTCTTCGCTGCCCAGTTCCACTTCGGCCACAACGAGGCCTTCGTTTTCGCCGAAGAACTCGTCCACTTCAAACGTGTGGCGGCCTGCTGGCACGAGCCAGCGGATTTTGTCGACGATGCCGGGTTCGCAGAGACGGAAGAGCGAGAGCGCTTCGTCTTTCGATATTTCGTGTTCAAACTCATAGCGCGAGAGTCCTCCGTTGTTTGAAGGTCCCTTGATTGTGAGATAGCCGCGTTCGTCGCGTAGGCGGACACGCACAGTTCTCCCGCGTTCGCTGCAGATATAGCCTTGAACGATGCGCGAGTGAGACGTGGCGAGCGATTTATAATCGCCCGTCACCAAGAATTTGCGTTCTATTTCCAGTGCCATTTTTTAATGTCGTCTTGCTGGCAGGCAGCGGCAACCATTTTGCGGTGTCTGCCCATTGTTGTGGTTGGCTGTTGAGGCCGTCTGCATCCTCACCTACAGATCATCCGAAGAAGAAATAGTAGCAGAGGAGGAACAAAATCATGAGGACGATGAGGCCGATGAAAATGCCGTTGATGACGCGACGGGCCTGGCGTGCTTGGCGTGCTTCGCGGGCCTTGAGTTTTGCTTGGTGTTTTTGGTTCATGGTAATAAATGGTCTTTGTGCACATTGGCAGGCAGCGGGCGGCGTGAAGCGCGTTTCAGGAGCGCCCTTCCTGCCGTTTCGCCTGTCCAGTTGCTTGTTTTTAGATATAAGTAATGGTAAAACAGGGTGAACTATCCTTTCACCATTACTATGTAAGTCACTTAAGGAGCGTTCAGAACAGTTCTTTAAGCCTGTTCAGCATCCGTTTCGGCATATTCCATGAGGTACGCCTTGATGAATCCGTCGATTTTGCCGTCCATCACGCCGTTCACGTCGCTCGTTTGGAATCCCGTGCGATGGTCTTTCACGCGGCGGTCGTCAAACACGTAGCTTCGGATTTGGCTTCCCCATTCAATCTTTTTCTTTCCCGCTTCAATCTTGGCCTGTGCCGCTTTTCGTTTTTGGAGGGCGCGGTCATAGAGTTGTGAGCGGAGAAGTCGCATGGCGTTTTCGCGGTTTTCGAGCTGCTTTCGGCTTTCCGTATTTTCGATGAGGATTTCTTCTTCCTCTCCCGTGTCAGGGTCTTTATATTGGTAGCGCAAGCGCACACCCGTTTCCACCTTGTTGACATTCTGTCCGCCGGCGCCGCCAGAGCGGAAGAGGTCCCAAGAGATTTTCGACGGGTCGACATACACTTCGATGGTGTCGTCCACCAGCGGTGTGACGAAGACAGAGGCAAACGACGTCATGCGCTTTCCCTGTGCATTGTATGGCGAGACACGCACGAGTCGGTGGACGCCGTTTTCGCTTTTGAGGTATCCGTAGGCATAGTCGCCCTCCACCTCCATCGTGACCGTCTTGATGCCGGCTTCGTCGCCGTCTTGCAGGTTGGAGATGGTCACTTTATATCCCTGCGCTTCGGCATATCGCATATACATGCGCATCAGCATCGATGCCCAGTCCTGGCTTTCCGTACCGCCAGCGCCAGAGTTGATTTTGAGCACGCAGCTCATCGGGTCTTCCTCCTGTCGCAGCATGTTCTTGAGCTCCAGTGCTTCCACGGTTTCGATGGTTTTGGCATAGGCTTCGTCAACCTCCTGTTCCGTCACCATCTCCTCCTTATAGAAGTCGAACGCCAGTTCCAATTCGTCAACGAGCGTTTTCACTTCCTTGTATCCCTCAATCCATTTCTCGAGCGACTTCACCTTCTTCATCTGTTCCTCAGCCTTTTTGGCATCGTCCCAGAATCCCGGTGCCTGAGTGCGCAGTTGCTCTTCTTCGAGTTGTATTTTCTTGGCGTCGATGTCGAGATAGCGGTTGAGCGCTTCGACGCGGTCCTTAGCTTCTTTAAGTTGTTCGGCGGTAATCATTTATTTCTTCGTTTCTTTTTCAGCGTCAATATAGATTTGTTCGATCTCCTTGGCGTATTTTTCGTAGACCACGCGTCGTTTCACCTTCAGCGTATTGGTCAGTTCCCCAGTGGCGATGGTAAACGGTTTCGGCAGGAGGATGAAGCGTTTCACCTGTTCATAGTGTGCGAGGTCTTGCTGCAGGAGGTCAATGCGGTTTTTAATCATCTCGTGGATTTCCGGTGAGGCGCAGAGCGCTTCGCGGCTTTCGAGCGCCCCAAGGCCGTTTCCTTCGGCATATTTGCGGAGCAAATCGTAGTTGGGCACGATGAGCGCGGAGACGAATTTATGTTCGTCGGCCACGATGACAGTCTGGTCGATATACTTATCGATGACGAATTTCGACTCGATCATCTGCGGCGCGATATATTTTCCGTTAGATGTCTTGAAAAGGTCTTTAATGCGTTCCTTGAGGAAGAGTTCCCCGTCTTTCATATATCCGGAGTCGCCCGTGTGGAACCATCCGTCCTCGTCAATCGTTTCGCGCGTCACGTCCTCCTTCTTGTAGTAGCCCGGTGTGATGCTCTTTCCGCGCAGCAGGATTTCGTCGTTTTCTCCAAACTTGATTTCCACGCCTCCGATGACGCGTCCCACGGAGCCCAGCGTTGTGGGCTTTCCGATGAAGTCGCAGGAAACGGTGGCCGTCGATTCCGTCAGTCCGTAGCCCACCACCATGCAGATGCCAGCGGCGTGTACGAATTTCTCCACCTCCGGAGACACGGCGGCGCCGGCCGTCGGGAAGAAGTTGGCGTTTTCAAGTCCGAGCGTTTTGCGCAGGAGTTTCACCACCGTTCGCTGGTAGAACGCATATTTCATGCGCAGCAACGGCGGCAGCGTTTTCCCCTTCGAGAGATATTCCGTCCAGCAGCGAGCTCCCACCTTCAGTGCGCCCTGGATGAGGCGGCGCTCCAAGGCCGATGTCGTTTCGAGACGCTCCATGACGCCCTGGTACACTTTTTCCCAGAAGCGCGGCACACTGCTCATGCAAGTCGGGTGGACCTCCTGCAGCGATTGCAAGACATCGTTGGGACGCAGGTTGATGGCCAGCCTTGCACCTTCAGCGAGGCAGAGATATGACCAGGCGCGTTCGAAGATATGGGTGAAGGGCAGGAAATTCAGAATGACGTCTTTTTCCGACAGGGGAAGAACGGCATCATTTTCAGGGATGGCAGCATAATACATGCCGTGGGTGATAATCACGCCCTTGCTGTTGCCCGTTGTTCCCGAGGTATAGAGAATGTTGGCCGTGTCTTCGAGCGTGCTTTCAGCGGTGAGCGCGTCCACCTTCGGCGTCAGTTCGGCTTTGTGTTTCTCCGCTTCAGCGAGAAACTCGTCGAAGTAGACCGAGAGGTGGTCGTTTTCGTGTCGCACCACGTCGCGCGAGAAGATGATGATTTTCTCGAGCGTCGGGCAGACAGAAATCACGCTGAAGGTCGTGTCGTATTGCTCCTGTTCGCCAACAAACACGAAACGGACGGCGGCATCGTTGACCATGTAGGCCACCTGTGCGCTGCTGCTCGTTGCATAGAACGGGATGGTGACGGCACGTATGCCAAAAGCCCCGAAGTCCACATAGAGACCTTCGGGCTTGTTTTGTGAAAAGACGGCAACGTTCTCCTGCACTTTCACGCCCAGCGTGAGGAGTCCAACGGAGGTGAGGCGCACCAGTCTTGAAAATTCATTCCACGACACGGGCTTCCACACGCCTTCTTCATAGTCGCGCCATGAAAGGGCGGTGCGTTGGCCGTATTTTGCGGCCTGCTCGTGTATCAGTCTTGATAGATGAGAATTATTCAGCATATAGATTCGGTTTTTCCGATAGCACAAAGGTAGGTCTTTTTATTCAATGCGAGGGCGTAAAATTCACTTTTTTTGTGATGGGGCGGCAAAGCCCGTCGTTGCGAGGAAATCCGCCGCTTGGAAAACGGCCGTTTTGCCGTTGTTTGTTCCGCCAGATTTTCCACGGCGTCCCGATATGGTCATCGATTTGCGGCCGCCGTTCGCGCTACTCGCGGCCGCAAGCAGCATTACTCGCGGCCGCGAGTAGCATTACCAGCGGCCGCGAATCGATAGTTTGTAAGGCATTTCGGGAAAAGGGATGCGCTGGCAGGCGCTAAAGCAGCCAGTTAAGTAGGGTGTTCAAAAAGAAATATTAAAGTTTAGCGGCAGCGCCCTCGCAGCGGAGAATTGCGCTGGCCCGCATAATCGTCTGTTGCGGCGCCAGCATTGTAGCTCACTTTGCTCGCAAAGTGAGGGCCACGAACACGTAGCGAACATGGCCAGCACGTCGGGCCATGACTTTGTTGGAATTTCAGCCCGTGCTTGGCCGCCACAATATTCCTAATAGCCTATTTAAAGAGGCGAATGAAATTAAAAAGAAAATTAATCTGAAATAATAGACAACGACCATCTGGTACAAGCGCATCCTTCGCTTCGAATCGGGTAGGAGGTAAATGCTAATCATAAAAGGCAGTTGCCTCCTATTTTCACATTTACCGACCTCCCACACCAGGCTTATTAGGGACTTGCACCCATTAGGATAAGCTCATGCCGAGTATCCCCCCCATAAAGAGGGTGTACCATGTACTTATGGCACACCCTCTTTTGCATCTTGATAAAGATTAGATTTTATTTTCAAAACTCAACATCACCAATTAGTATATTTTTGATAATGCATATACGACATTGATGCCTGATCGAAAAGAAGAATATTATCTTTGTAATAATAAGTTCCAAAAGTAAAATATAAGTCCATATCACCCTCTGTATTTTCCTCTAAATACAAATGGCAAGCGGACACTTTCTCGTTTGCGATTTTATTTCCGTAATGGAAAGTATCATAAAGATGTATTACAGCACCATTAGTACCACCACGTTCTGTCATTATTTTACCATTCTTCACAGTCCATTTGCCCCAATTGTTTTCATCAATATATGAAAAATAGAGCCTTTTGCCTTTCAACTCTGCATTTTTACAAGTTATTATTTCACCTTCGGACTTTATACGAACCACAAGTTTGCCATCCGCCTCTATTACCTTAATGTTACCAAAACCACCAATTGGAGGTTCACAGTTCCACACTCCCAAGAACTTTTTGTAACCATCAGGCAATTGCTGTGCGTTGACATCAACACAACAGACTAAGCCAGTAACGACCATAAAGAGTATTGATATTATTCTTTTCATGATCACACGAATTTAGAATTAACTATTTGTTTATCAACATGATGATTTTCTGCAATATCTTGGTCATATCTACCATATCTTCAACACACGTCCACTCATAGATGCTATGTTCAGCTTGTTGACCACTGAAAAGACAAGCACCTCCACGCAAGCCCTTGGCAGCTATCATTGCCGAGGTTGTACCACCACGTTCACTGCGTGGAGAAACTTTTTTGCCAAGACTCGCATAAGCCTTCTTGATGATGTCTGGCAAAGTAGGATACATCGTATATGCTACATTCTCGTACTGCAAGTTCTCTGCCGAAGCTTCTACTTTCACAAAGGGGAAGGCCTCTATAGTTTTCCCTTCGGCATAATCGAGCATCTGCCGCAAAGTATCACCTTCCAACTTATCAAAATAGCGCAAACGTACTTTCACTAAATAATCGTCAGAGATAACCTTACCTGTGCTATCCTTTGGATGACTAATGGTAGGTTCTATTAATTCATAAATTCGAGTGGAAGCCGTTCCGTCAGATACAA
>OHAU01002080.1_pt1 | contig 20373 bp, 18 predicted proteins | sample 1577181 | NCBI WGS metagenome assembly OHAU01 (sample SAMEA3541472, study PRJEB24748) | human gut metagenome | biome: human gut; feature: human-associated habitat; material: faeces | place: China | collected 2012 | reverse complement strand
GCTACGGCAACTGAATTCGGGCAAAATATACCGCAAAGTGGGGCGTGCAGATTGCAGGAATGATTTTTCAAACACGCTCTAAGCCAATCGATGTTCTGACAGCCTCCAAAAGGATACTCCCTTTCCCGGGAAGAAAAGGAGGTGCACTTGCAGCAGGCACCTCCATAATAGTATTATATGTATTTTTCAAAGATTCATTCACTTCGCAAGTTTTTCGCTTTTTTTCGTAACGCAGCACCGGCAGTAATTAGACGCCGATAAGATCCAGAGAAAAGCAGGAATGATAATAGCAAGAACGCCCGTATTCCATACCATATGAAGCAGCATGGCTACCAATGTGCAAAAAGGAAGTACCTTTCCAGTCAGCAGATAAGTCTTATAGCTTGCTTCGTAAATTTCTTCCTTCTCTGCTTCGTCACAGCTTGCAAGCCACTGCTCCTGAAAGTTTATAGAAGTAGGATCACCTTTCTTATCCGGATAAATTCTCTGAACCAGCTTTATATAGCGAATCTGCCACATACCAAAATATCCAACCATTCCCACAAACACAACCAGTCCTGCTAAGAACATCCATATCTCACCGTCACTCTGGCTCTCAATATATTTCATAGAGTATCCTGGTGAAATAAGCAGCATCATAAGAACAGTTCCCACTGTACTCGCAATCATCCCCCAGCTAGAGGACACTTCAATATGATACTGCAATTCATGATATTCTTCATCCTCTGCATCCTGTATCTGGCTTCCCATTCTCTTCATCTTTCCAAAATGGATCTCACAGATCATAATACAGATCGCACCGCAGATACATTCCAGCAGCACTGTATGATCACGTACAGCCAAAAGAAATGCATTCATCCCATGCCCAATAGCTGCTATAGAATTCTCCCCAGTGTATGATGTAACAAAGCCAAAAATTCCTCCAACAACACCACCAGCCAGCATAATCAGTACCATTTTTAAATAGGAATTCATTTTCTTCTTAGATTTTCCCTTATTCATCTTCTCCATCCTCCGTATAAGTAAAAATATCTTCCACTGTCACCTGACAGATCTTCGCCAGCTTCAAAGCCAGCGTCACTGAAGGTGAATAGTCTCCCCTCTCAATCAGGCTGATCGTCTGTCTGGACACACCAGCCAGTTTCCCCATGTCCGCCTGATTGATTCCACGCCTGGCACGATATTCCTTCAATCGATTCTCCAGCGCCATTTCAAAGGCTCCTTTCTCATTCGTAGTGTATTCATTTTTTTGAAATGACTTATTTCATTGTCATTATGACAAGTTTATTTGTCATTCCTTGTATTTGCATAATATCATTGACAACTTTACTTGTCAACAGGTTTTTTATATTTTCCCAAAACAACCTTGCAATCCTGTTATATCTCTACTGAAAACCGCTTTTCCAGTCTTTCTTCTGACATTATGCAAAAATATTTTCGAAATTTTCTATATTTTCCATCTATTCAACAGCTCTCACAATTGATATAATATTTTCAACAAATATGACAGCCGGGCTGGCATGTCAACTTGAAAGGAGAATCACAATGGCAGACGAAAAGAACATTGGTACCCCAGCAGAAGAGGAAATCGAGATCATCACCCTCACCGACGAAAACGGGGAAGACATGGATTTTGAGTTCCTGGATCTTGTTGAGTATGAAGGAAAGCGCTACGCAGTTCTTCTCCCACCTGTAGAGGACGTGGAAGGTGAGGACGAGAACGAAGATGAAGAAGTACTGATTCTTCAGGTTGAGGACGACGGAAATGAAGAAAACGAGAGCTATGTTTTCGTTGATGACGATGACATTCTCACCGCTGTTTTTGACATTTTCAAAGAGAAATTTAAAGACGAATTCGACTTCGCAGAAGAGTAAATTCACAAAAAGCTTTTAAGCAGCTGTACTCTATACAGTGTAAAAAGTTCCATCCCCCAACTTTTGACAAGATGTATGTCAGGATTTATGGGCGATTGTCGGAATAATTTTTTAAAACAGAATCTTGAGCAACAGAAAAAAGGTACCTGAAACCATTTCAAAGTACCTTTTTTCTGTCATTTTATTCTCATTTATAGCTTAAAATCAACCTACACTGCTTTTTTAGTGAATCTTTTTTAATTTTCACCTGTTTTTTCACCAAAACTCCAGCTCTGATTTACGCCAGACATTCATCCAAAATCTCCGCCATTTCATCGATATCCGCCTTGGTAATCACAAGCGGAGGCACAATACGAAGCACGTCGCTTCCTGCAGAAATAACCAGCAGTTTCTTCTCCAGAGCCTTCTTAACAATCTCTCCTACAGGTCGTCCTGCAATGACGATTCCCTGCATGAATCCCATACCTCTTCTTGCTGCAGCACACTCATGTTTTTCCACAAGTTCATCCAGTTTTTTTTCAAGATATGGGGTTAATTCCTGTACATGAGTAAGGATCATATCCTTCTCATAAATGTCAAAAACCTTGCTTACAGCCGCACATACAAACGGATTTCCGCCATAAGTTGTACCATGGTCTCCCGGCTTCAAAGAAGCCTGTGCAACCTTCTTACTCAACACAAATGCACCAACAGGAACACCGCATCCAAGCGCTTTTGCACAGGTCATAATATCCGGCTGTACACCGTATGCCTGCCATGCAAAATAATATCCGGAACGTCCCATTCCGCACTGGATTTCATCCAGAATAAGGAGAATATCTTTCTCATCACACAGTGCGCGAACGCCCTCCAGAAACTCTCTTTCCGCTGGATAAATACCGCCTTCTCCCTGTACAGTCTCCATAATAATTGCACATGTTTTATCTGTAACCTGGGCTTTTACACTCTCAAGATCATTGAAATCAGCAAATTTCACACCACCCATGAGCGGCTCAAAAGGCTCACGGTAATGTGCATTTCCAGTGACAGAAAGTGCTCCAATAGATCTGCCATGGAAAGAATGATTCATGGCAATGATCTCATGATCTGCATGTCCGTCACGTTCATAAGCATACTTTTTCGCAGCCTTTAATGCACCTTCAATAGCCTCTGTACCACTGTTTGTAAAGAAAGCCTTGTCCATGCGGCTTGCATTTACCAGCTTTGCGCCAGCTTCGATAATTGGCTCATTGTAATACAAATTAGAAATATGAGTCAGCTTATCAATCTGTTCTTTCAGTGCTTCATCATATCCAGGATAATGATATCCAAGCGAATTTACAGCAATTCCTGCTGCAAAATCCAGATATTTGGAGCCTTCAGAATCAAAAAGGTGCACACCCTCTCCCCGTTCAAAAACAACAGGAAAACGATTATATGTATGAAGAATACTGGACTCCGCTTCTTCCATCTGATTATTCATGTTCATGGTAATATTTCTCTCCATCCTCTCTTAAAATAGCAGTTCCGATACCTTTGTTTGTAAAGATTTCCAACAGTAAACTATGAGGAATTCTTCCATCAAGAATATGAACCCGGTTAACACCATGCTCAATTGCTTCAATACAGTTATTCAGCTTCGGAATCATTCCGCCGCCAACATATCCATCCTCGATCAGTTTTCTGGCATCCTGAATATGAAGCTCAGAAATCAGAGATGACGGATCATCTTTATCCCTATAAACTCCCTCAATATCAGAAAGAAATGCAAGCTTCTCTGCATGTACAGCCTCTGCAATTGCGCAGGCTGCATCATCTGCATTAATGTTATAGCTGTCATAATTATCATCAAATCCGATTGGAAAAACAATCGGAAGAAAATCTTTTTCCAGCAGATCATAAAGAATTTTCGGGTTTACTTCTGTAATATCCCCTACAAATCCAATATCCTCTCCATTGGAATATTTCTTCTTACATTTCAGCAATCCACCGTCTTTTCCACTGATACCAACAGCCTGTACGCCAAGAGATTCCACATGGGAAACAAGTTCTTTGTTTACTTTGGCAAGGACCATTTCTGCTATTTCCATTGTCTGGGAATCTGTTACCCGAAGACCATTGATAAACTTAGCCTCCATGCCTACTTTTCCAACCCATTTGCTGATTTCCTTGCCGCCACCATGTACGATAATTGGCTTAAATCCAACCAGTTTCAGGAGAACTGCATCCTTAATTACATTCGCCTTCAATTTTTCATCCAGCATAGCACTTCCGCCATACTTTATTACAACAATTTTACGGTTAAAACGCTGTATGTAAGGAAGCGCCTCAATCAGTACCTCTGCCTTATCAAGATATTTCTGATTTACCATTTTTTCTCTTAACCTTTCTTTCCTATATCTTTATGTTACAAAAGTCCTACAACTGCATGCCTTTCAGTCTTCCTCTGGCATCTAATTTACACACTCTCAAGCTTTAATATCAAGAACGATAATCTGCATTAATTTTCACATAATCATAAGTAAGATCACAGCCCCATGCAGTTGCTTTTGCGTCACCCATCTTCACATCTGCAATAGCTGTTACCTCATCCTCAGACAGGATTCTGGTTGCCTCTGCTTCATCATATCCTGTTGAAACACCGTTCTCAATAATCTTTAATTTTCCTGCGCGGCTCTCAAAATACAGGTCAACTTTTTCCGGATCAAACTGTACTCCAGAATATCCCATAGCGCATAAAATCCGACCCCAGTTTGCATCGTGACCATAAATTGCAGCCTTTGTAAGAGAAGAAGTTACTACGGATTTGCTAAGCGTAACTGCATCTTCTTTTGTCTTAGCGCCCACAATTTTCACTTCAAAAAGTGCAGTCGCACCCTCTCCGTCACCTGCAATTTTCTTTGATAAACAGGTATTAATATAATTCAAAGCCTCCATAAATTTATCAAAATCAGCACCCTCTTCTGTGATCTCAGGGTTGCCTGCCATGCCGTTTGCAAGGAGCAAAACAGTGTCATTTGTGGAAGTATCGCCATCTACAGAAACCATATTAAAGGTATCTTTAATATTTGCACTTAGTGCTTTTTGAAGCATTTCCTTGGAAATTGCAGCATCTGTTGTGACAAATCCAAGCATGGTACACATATTAGGATGGATCATTCCGGATCCCTTGCACATACCGCCAACTGTTACTGTTTTTCCACCAATTTCGATCTGTACAGCAACCTCTTTTTTTACGGTATCTGTAGTCATGATAGCCTTGGCTGCCTCTGTTCCGGCCTCTAAAGAACCGTCAAGCTTCGGAGCCATAGCCTTTACACCATTTACAATTCTGTCAATCGGAATCTGCATTCCAATCACGCCTGTAGATGCAACCAGCACGCTATCTGCAGGGATTCCAAGTATCTCAGAAGCTGCATCAGCAGTCGCCTTACAATAGCCATATCCTTCTGCTCCGGTACATGCATTTGCAATACCGCTGTTGCAGATCACAGCCTGTGCAGATGGGTGATTATAGACCACATTCTGATCCCATTTTACAGGAGCTGCCTTCACCACATTTGTTGTAAAAGTGCCAGCTGCAACACATGGAACTTCACTGTAAACCATGGCCATATCTGTACGGCCTTTGTATTTAATTTCTGCTGCTGCCGCAGCTGCTTTAAACCCCTTTGCTGCGGTAACACCACCTGTAATTATTTCCATATTGATACTCCTCCTTTGCCCGATCAGGCAAATTATATGTTTATTTTTCAATGTAACTCAGTCCTGAAATCAGGCCCGGAGCCTGTCTCCAATTTCACTTTTACGGATACATCGGAACCTGTAATAATCCTTCCGCTTCATCAAACCCAAACATCAGATTCATATTCTGAACTGCCTGTCCGGCAGCACCTTTTACCAGGTTGTCAATAGCTCCCATCATGATGATTCTGTGGGTTCTCGGATCGATTTTGAAATTCACATCCACGTAATTACTGCCCTCTACCCACTTTGTCTGCGGACACACATCCTTATCCAGAACCCTCACAAATGTCTCATTCTCATAGCATGCATCATAAGCAGCTTTTACTTCTTCGTAGGTCACATCCTTTGTCAGGGAAGCGTATGCTGTAACCAGAATGCCTCTGTTCATTGGAACAAGATGCGGGGTAAAATTAATGGTCACTTCCTGTCCGCTGGCATATCCTAACTGATCTTCGATCTCTGGTGTATGTCTGTGTGTGGCAACACCGTAAGCCTTGATATTTTCATTTACTTCACAATAAAGATTATCAACCTTAGCCCCTCTTCCAGCACCCGTCGTTCCGGATTTAGCATCAATAATAATCGTGTTCGGATCAATCATTCCAGCCTTTAACAATGGGTAAATAGAAAGTGTAGAACAAGTTGGATAGCATCCCGGATTCGCGATCAGACGAGCTTTTTTGATGTCCTCACGGTTAATCTCACATAATCCGTACACAGCTTCATCAATAAACTGAGGGGATTTGTGCTCAATTCCGTACCATTTTTCATATTTCTTCACATCTTTAATACGGAAGTCTGCACTTAAATCAATTACTTTCGCTCTGGAAAGGATTCCCTCATTTACAAGAGAAGCACACAGCCCCTGCGGTGTTGCAGTGAAAATCACATCAACCTCATCTGCCAGAGCTTCCATGTTATCGTCCATACATTTTGCATCTACCAGCTTAAAAAAGTTCTGATAAATTCCTGCATATTTTTTATCAATGTAGCTTCTGGATCCATACCATGCTACTTCCACATTTTTATGTCCCAGAAGGAGACGTACAATTTCATTTCCCGCATAACCGGTTGCTCCAATAATTCCAGCTTTTATCATTTTAGTGTCCTCCATTATTATGGTGTCAAAAGCATGCTTTTTCAAACAGGCTCTAGAACTCATACTTGTTACTCTGTTCACTGGCAACAATGTCCGTTTTGTGAACGGAGTGAACAGTAACATGTGCTTTATAAACAATGATGAATGAATTATACATCTTCTTTGCATATTATGCAATAGTCATTTTTTCCTTATTTTCCATTCAATCTATCTTTTTTTGTGCATTTCAACGCGTATTTACCTATTATATGATGCATTTTTATGCAAAGTTTTTATAAATTTTTTTCAAATTTACTATTGCATATTTATGAGTATTGTTGTATATTATTCTTTGTGAATAACGTACAGAACGTAAGAGCCGTTATCACGATGAATATTTATTCAAAATTTAATATGCTTTATAACCCTATCTGTTTCAGAGGGATAAAAGAAAAGAGGTAAATATTATGAAAGAAAAAGTTGTACTTGCATATTCAGGCGGACTTGATACCACAGCATTGATTCCGTGGCTGAAAGAAACATTTGATTATGATGTTGTCTGCTGCTGCGTTAACTGCGGACAGGGAAATGAGCTGGACGGACTTGAGGAAAGAGCAAAGCTTTCCGGAGCTTCCAAATTATATATTGAGGATATCGTAGATGACTTCTGCGACAACTATATTATGCCGTGTGTTGAGGCAGGTGCTGTATATGAGCACAAATATCTTCTTGGTACTTCCATGGCACGTCCTGCTATTGCCAAGAAACTGGTTGAGATCGCAAGAAAAGAGAACGCTGTTGCAATCTGTCACGGCGCAACTGGTAAAGGAAATGACCAGATCCGTTTTGAGCTTGGAATCAAAGCTCTTGCACCAGACATCAAGATCATTGCTCCATGGCGTATGACAGACGTTTGGACCATGCAGTCCCGTGAAGACGAGATCGCGTTCTGCCAGGCTCATGGTATCAACCTTCCATTCGATGCAAAACACAGCTACAGCCGTGACCGTAACCTGTGGCACATCAGCCATGAGGGACTTGAGCTTGAGGATCCGGCGCAGGCTCCAAACTATGATGATATGTTAGTACTCAGCGTAACACCTGAGAAAGCTCCGGATAAAGAGACCGAAATCACCATGACATTTGAGGCAGGTGTTCCAAAGACCTTAAATGGAAAGGCAATGAAGGTTTCCGAGATCATCACAGAACTGAACAAGCTTGGCGGCGAGAACGGAATCGGCATTATCGATATCGTTGAGAACCGTGTTGTAGGTATGAAATCCCGTGGTGTTTATGAGACTCCTGGTGGAACAATCCTTATGGAAGCACATGAACAGCTTGAGGAGCTGATCCTTGATCGTGAAACTCTGGAAACCAAGAAGAAACTTGGCAGCCAGCTGGCTCAGGTTGTTTACGAAGGAAAATGGTTCACACCACTTCGTGAGGCAATCCAAGCATTCGTAGAGTCCACACAGAAATATGTAACTGGTGAAGTAAAATTCAAACTTTATAAAGGCAACATCATCAAAGCCGGAACCACTTCTCCATACAGCCTTTACAATGAATCTCTTGCTTCCTTCACAACAGGTGATATGTACGATCACCATGATGCAGACGGATTCATCACTCTGTTCGGTCTGCCGCTGAAAGTTCGTGCAATGAAGCTTGCAGAAGTAGAAAGTCAGAAACAGACCAACGACTGATCTTCATAAAAATAAGCAAAAAATATCTCCGGAAGTTCTTAATCCTCCCGGAGATGTTTTTTTGCAGCTTTTTTGTTTTATGTAAACCAATTATTTTCCAGCGCTTATTTTATTTAGCATCCAGCGCTCATTAAAAATTTTCTCAACTGATTTTTACCTTCTTCTGCTCCAGCCTCTCAGACACCCATTCCTTAAACAATGTATAAATTACAGACACCAACGGAATAAAAATCAGCATTCCCACAATTCCCATAAGATTTCCGCCCAGAGTCACTGCAACCAGTACCCAGATTGCCGGCAGTCCCACAGAGTTTCCAACTACGTGAGGATAGATCAGATTTCCCTCAATCTGCTGCAGGATCAAGAACAATATAAGAAATGCCAAAGCTTTCAGAGGACTTACCATCAAAATCAGGAAAAATCCCACCCAGCATCCAATAATTCCGCCAAACACAGGAATCAGCGCCGTAAAACTGATCAGCACTCCGATCAGCATTGTATATGGAAATCTTCCGATCGTCATGGAAACAAAGAACATGCTTCCCAGGATCACCGCCTCTATGCACTGCCCGGTAATAAAGCTTGAAAACACCTTACTTGCCAGTGTACAAACATGTCCCAGATATTCCACTGTTTTCACAGGTAAGATCGCATAAGCCGCTTTCAGGACCTGCCCGCCCAGCTTCTCTTTCTGAAGGAGCACATAACAGGAAAACACAAAACCAATTGCAAAATTCATAGCCATGCTCACCAGTCCCATAGTCACGGTAATAGTGGAGGATACCAGATTGTCCGCCCCACTTCTCAAAACGCTCACAATAGAATCAATAATTTTCTGCGGATCAATTTCTATGGTAGATGCCCATTTCACAATTTCAGAATCACTCTGGAAGGTATCTGTCAGCCATTTCTGAACTAACGGAATATCTTCTTCCACCTTTTTCACAACATTTACCAGAGTTCTTCCAAGCTCCGGTGCCACAATCAGTACTACAACGAGAATCGCCATCACCACCAGAACAATGGAAAAGATCAGACTAACCGGTCTTGCAAATTTTGCTGCTGCGCGTCCCTTCCTGTCTTCTTTTTCCTTTGCTTTTCCAAAAACATGTCGCTCAATAAATGCCATAGGTACATTCAGCACAAACGCCATAGCTCCACCCAACACAAATGGCAGAAGAAGTCCCCACACAATTTTCACATACTTCAGCACCACATCCAGATTCTGCACTCCCAGATACAGAAGCACTGAAAAAGCGATCAGCCACCTTATCTTTTTCATATTTTCCTTATTTAGTTCCACTATTTTCAACCTCCTCCTTTCTTTCTCAGTACACTTTTGTTCTGCATATCTTACCACAAAATCCACTTTTTGACCAGTTATCCCTTTCTTTTTCCCACCTCTTTTAATTCAACGTGTTACTGTTCCCTCCGTGACCAGTAACACGCTTCGCGATGCAAAAGAATCATGCTTTGCATGATTTCGCGCCGCAATTCTCTGGTTTTCTGTGAACTTTATTGACACTTTTCCACGTTAACGCTATAATATTGATTAAATATCGTTTGCTCTAGAGCGTGTTTGAAAAAGGCTTTCTGCAAGATGTGCGTCACAACTTGTGGGAGATTTTTTTATAATTATATTGTGGGGTTTTTCCCCGGCGAAAAGGAGGTATCTTCACTAAATGAAACAGATATCAGGCAATAAGCTGCTGGTAAAAGCACTGAAAGAAGAAGGTGTTGAGTACGTTTTCGGTTATCCCGGAGCATGTACCATCGATATCAGCGATGAATTATACAAACAGGATGATGTCACCGTAATCCTTCCACGTCACGAGCAGGCACTGGTTCACGCAGCCGATGCTTACGCACGTACCACTGGAAAAGTTGGCGTATGTCTTGTAACAAGCGGTCCTGGTGCTACCAACCTTGTCACAGGCCTTGCTACAGCCAATTACGACAGCGTTCCTCTGGTGTGCTTCACCGGTCAGGTAGCACGTCATCTGATTGGAAACGATGCATTCCAGGAAGTTGATATTGTAGGAATTACCCGCAGTATTACCAAGTATGGAGTCACTGTACGCAACCGTGAAGATCTTGGACGTATCATCAAGGAAGCCTTCTATATTGCACGTACCGGACGCCCTGGACCGGTTCTTATTGACCTGCCCAAGGATGTAATGGCTGAACTTGGCAGTGCAGAATATCCAAAGAGCGTAAATATCCGCGGCTACAAGCCAAACACCAGTGTCCACATCGGACAGCTGAAACGTGCGATCAAAACACTTTCCAATGCAAAGAAGCCTCTCTTCCTGGCAGGCGGCGGAATCAATATTTCCCATGCCAATAAGGTATTCCAGGAAGTAGTGGAAAAGACCGGTGTTCCGGTTGTAACTACTATTATGGGACGAGGTGCAATTCCTACCAACCATCCGCTTTTTATCGGAAACCTTGGCATGCACGGTGCCTATGCAGCCAATATGGCTGTAAGCAACTGTGACGTACTTTTTTCCATTGGAACACGTTTTAACGACCGAATCACAGGAAAGCTTCATGAATTTGCCCCTAATGCCCAGATTATCCATATTGACATTGACACGGCCTCTATTTCCAGAAACATCCAGGTAGATATTCCAATCGTTGCAGATGCAAAAGATGCCCTTGCAAAAATGTCCGAATACGTTTCCGACTATGCCAGCAAAAAATGGAACAGTGAGATAAACAGCTGGAAGCAGGAACATCCTCTTGTAATGCGTCCAAATGACAGATTAAGTCCGGTTGACATCATTAACCAGATCAACTGCCAGTTTGAAGAAGCCATCATTGTCACGGATGTCGGACAACACCAGATGCTGGTTTCCCAGTATGCTGAGATCACACCAGGCAAGCAGCTTGTTATGTCCGGGGGACTTGGTACCATGGGATACGGTTTTCCTGGTGGTGTAGGAGCAAAGATCGGTAATCCGGACAAACCGGTTATCGTTATTTCCGGCGACGGTGGAATGCAGATGAATATTCAGGAATTTGCCACAGCTGTTCTGGAAGAGCTCCCACTGATTCTTTGTGTATTTAATAACGAATATCTTGGTATGGTTCGTCAGTGGCAGAAGCTTTTCTATGGCAAACGCTACAGCATGACCAATCTTCGCTCTGGTGCCCTTTCCCGCCGTACAAATGGCGAGGAATACCCGAAATATACACCGGATTTTGTAAAGCTGGCAGAAAGCTACGGTGCCAAAGGGATCCGGGTTTTCAATAAAAATGAGGTTGCCGCAGCATTTGAAGAAGCAAAGAAAAATACCAAAGTTCCGACCCTGATCGAGTTCATCATTGATCCTGAAGAAATGGTTTATCCGATGGTAAAGCCTGGCGGAACACTGGAAGATTTAATTATGGATTGTTAATTAACAGGAGGTTTATCCAATGGCTGATAAAGGCATGAAAAAGAGATGGATTTCCCTCTACGTAGAAAACCAGGTAGGTGTTCTGTCCAAGATTTCCGGACTTTTCTCCGGCAAAAGCTATAACCTGGACAGCCTTACCGTTGGTACTACAGAGGATCCTACCGTTTCCCGAATGACCATCGGGACTGTAAGCGATGATGAAACTTTCGAACAGATCAAGAAACAGCTGAACCGAATGGTAGAAGTCATCAAAGTTATTGATTTCACCAATATGTTCGTCCGCATGAAAGAGATTCTTTACATCAAGGTTTTTAACTGCTCTTCTGAGGACAAGGTTGAATTATTCCAGATTGCTGAGACTTTTAAGGCCAGAGTCATTGATTACGGTAAAGACAGCCTGCTTCTGGAATTCGTACAGACAGCGACCAAAAATGATGCAGTTGTCAAACTGATCAAAGAAGAATTCGGCCGCATTGAAGTAGTCCGAGGTGGAAGTGTAGGAATTGAATCCATCAGCATGATGGAAAGATAATTTAAACGATGATGCCCCTCCTGTTAAAGGAGGGCATTTTTGTAAATTTTACGAGGGGATAATCCATTATGAAAAAACAACAAATACCATTAAAAAATTCACTGATTCTCCTTTTGACAGCAACGATCTGGGGAATCGCCTTTGTAGCACAAAGTGAGGGCGGTGAAGCTGTCGGCCCTCTCACTTTCAATGCCACAAGAAACATTATCGGTTCTCTGGTGCTGATCCCGGTTATTTTACTGCTCAATAAAATAAATCCACAGAGCAATTCAGCTGATTTCACAGAATCCGACAGACAGCCAATGGCATCCAGCGGTTCAAATCCATTTTCCCGCAACAAAACCTTAATTGCCGGCGGCATAATCTGCGGTATCTGCCTGTGTCTTGCTTCCAACTTCCAACAGTTTGGCATCCAGTACACCTCCGTTGGAAAAGCAGGTTTTCTCACTGCATGCTACATTATCATCGTCCCGATCCTTGGACTTTTTATGAAAAAGAAATGCAGTCCTTTTATCTGGGTTGCGGTTGTAATGGCACTGATTGGTCTCTATCTGCTTTGCATCACAGACGGCTTTTCCATTGGAAAGGGAGACTTTCTGGTCCTGATCTGTGCTTTCCTGTTTTCCCTGCACATTCTGGTCATTGATTACTTTTCACCAAAGACAGATGGAGTAAAAATGTCTTGCATCCAGTTTCTGGTCTGCGGAATCCTCACTGCTATCCCAGCCATAATTCTGGAGCATCCCAATCTTTCTTCATTCAGTGGTGCCTGGGGCGCTACTCTCTATGCCGGCGTTATGTCCTGCGGTGTCGCCTACACCCTCCAGATCGTGGGCCAGAAAAATATGAACCCAACCGTAGCCTCCCTGATTCTCAGTCTGGAATCCTGCATCTCTGTCCTCGCCGGCTGGATTATCTTAGGACAGAAATTAAGCACCCGGGAAATCATCGGTTGTGTGGTAATGTTCGGGGCTATCGTTCTTGCCCAGCTGCCGCAGAAAGAAACTGCCAGTGAAAAATAACGCGCTCTAGAGCGTGTTTGAAAAATCATTCAAAGCCCAAAATAAGAGGTAACGCTTGAACCTTCCAAACGTTACCTCTTACTTATTTACCCCATATCACCCATTATACAGCTGATAATATTTACCTTTCTGCGCAATTAACTCATCATGAGAGCCTCTCTCAATAACACGTCCCTGTTCCAGAACCATAATACAGTCACTGTTTCTGACTGTGGATAACCTATGTGCAATTGCAAATGTAGTTCTGCCTTCCATCAGCTTATCCATACCATCCTGTACAAGCTTCTCTGTACGGGTATCAATAGAGCTGGTAGCCTCATCCAGGATCAGAACCGGCGGATCTGCTACTGCCGCCCTGGCGATTGCAAGCAGCTGTCTCTGTCCCTGGCTTAAATTAGCACCATTATTGCGAAGCATAGTATAATAACCATCCGGCAGTCTTCGGATAAAGCCATCCGCATTCGCCAGCCTGGCAGCTGCAATAACTTCCTCATCTGTGGCATCCAGTTTTCCATAACGGATATTCTCCATAACGGTAGCAGTAAACAGATTAGTATCCTGAAGAACGATACCCATGGAACGTCTCAGATCACCCTTTTTGATCTTATTTATATTGATGCCATCATAACGGATCTTACCATCCTGAATATCATAGAAACGATTCAGAAGATTGGTAATTGTCGTCTTACCGGCACCCGTGGAGCCGACAAATGCAATTTTCTGTCCTGGCTTCGCATACATCTTCACATCGTGAAGCACGATCTTGTCATCACGATATCCGAAGTCAACGCCATCCAGAACAATATCACCTTTCAATTCGATATAATCTGTTTTGCCAGTGGCTTTGTGAAAATGCTTCCATGCCCAGCGTCCTGTACGTTTCTCGGACTCAACCAGCTTACCATTCTCTTCTTTCACATTTACCAGGGTCACATATCCGTCATCTACCTCCGGCTTCTCGTCCAGAAGGTCGAAGATACGCTTCGCTCCGGCAAGTGCCATAACAATACTGTTAAACTGCTGGCTTACCTGGTTGATCGGCTGGCTGAAGCTCTTGTTAAAAGTAAGAAAACTTGCCAGGCCGCCAAGAGTAAATCCACCCACACCATTTACTGCCAGCACGCCGCCAACAATGGCACACAGCACATAGCTGATATTCCCAATCTGTGCACAGGTGGGCATCAGCACGTTTGCAAATTTATTGGCATTATTCGCGCTCTCAAACAGCTGGTCATTCAGCTCATTAAACTTCTCAAGGCTTTCTTCCTCATGGCAGAATACCTTTACAACCTTCTGGCCTTCCATCATTTCCTCGATGTAACCATTTACAATACCAAGATTCTTCTGCTGCTCCATGAAATACTTGCCGCTGAGTCCTGCAAGATTTTTACTTGCCACCAGCATCACTCCAACCATGACCAGAGTCACGATGGTAAGAGGCACATTCAAAATAATCATACTTACCAATACACTGACAATGGTAATCACACTGGAGATCAGCTGTGGAATACTCTGGCTGATCATCTGGCGCAGTGTATCAATATCATTGGTGTAGATAGACATGATATCGCCATGTGCATGTGTATCAAAATATTTAACAGGAAGTGTTTCCATGCGCTCAAACATCTCATTTCGAAGATTGCGTAGGGTGCCCTGACTGACATAGATCATCAGACGGTTGTACGTATATGTGCACGCCACCCCAATTGCATAAAAACAGGCTACACGAAGAATTGCCATTGCAAGAGGATGGAAATCCGGAGTCTCAGATTGAAGCATAGGCATGATATACTGGTCAATCAAAGTCTTCATAAACATGGTTCCCTGCACATTGGCAAGAACACTTACCACAATGCCGATCACAACTACAATAATATGGATCCTGTAGTTCTTAAAAATATACCCCATCAGTCTTCCAAGCATCTTGCCCGGATTCTCTACCATAGGGCCTGAACGGAAGGCTGCCCCGCTGCGGCCTGGCTTCTTTATCGGTCTTTCATTGCTCATGCCTGCTCACCTCCTCTATTCTCATCAAAATCTCCACCACCCTTTATCTGTGAATTATAAACCTCCTGATAAATGGCATTGGTTTTCATCAGTTCCTCATGAGTTCCAAATCCGCTGATTTTTCCCTCATCCATGACAATGATCCTGTCCGCACTCTGAATACTGGAAATACGCTGTGCAATGATCAGCTTGGTAGTATCCGGAATTTCTTCTGCAAAAGCTCTTCTGATACGTGCATCTGTGGCAGTATCTACCGCACTTGTGGAATCATCCAGAATCAGTACTTTGGGTTTCTTAAGAAGAGCTCTGGCGATACACAGACGCTGTTTCTGACCGCCGGAAACATTGGTTCCGCCCTGCTCAATATAAGTATTGTATTTGTCCGGCATTTTCTCAATGAAGTCATCCGCACAGGAAAGCTGACACGCTCTGCGGCACTCTTTCTCCGAAGCCTCTTTATTTCCCCAGCGCAGATTCTCCAGAATGGTACCGGAAAACAGCACATTCTTCTGAAGTACAACTGCTACCTGGTTACGCAGACTATCCATATGGTAGTCACGCACATCCACGCCGCCAACTTTCACTGATCCGGAGCTCACATCATAAAGACGGCTGATCAGGTTTACCAGACTGGACTTGGCACTTCCGGTTCCACCGATAATACCAATAGTTTCTCCTGCGCGGATAGAAAGATTGATATCCTTCAGCACCGGCTCCTTACTGTCCTTCTTATAGCTGAAATCCACATGGTCAAATTCAATACTTCCGTCTGCAACTTCCATAACCGGATCCTGCGGATCATGAAGATCTGCTGTTTCATTGATAACCTCAGTTACACGCTCTGCACTTGCTGCGCTCATGGTGACCATAACAAATACCATGGAAAGCATCATAAGGCTCATAAGAATATTCATACAATATGTAAGAAGACTCATCAATTCACCTGTAGTCAGACTGCCACCAACGATCATATTCGCACCAAGCCAGCTGATTCCAAGAATACATGCATAGACTGTAAACTGCATAACCGGCATATTCATAACTACCAGTTTCTCAGCTCTTACAAACATTTCGTAAACTTTATTGCAGGCTTTCTGAAACTTAGTGGTCTCATATTCTTCACGTACATAAGCCTTCACAACGCGGACTGCGCTGATATTCTCCTGCACGCTGGCATTTAAATCGTCATATTTCTCAAATACTTCCCGGAAATACTTAGTCGCCTTTTTCATAATAAATACGAGAAAACATCCAAGAAAAATAACGGCAATAAGGTAAATGCTGGCAATTCTTGCATTGATCATAAACGCCATCGCCATGGCACAGATCAGACTGGCCGGGGCACGGGTACACATACGCAAGATCATCTGGTATGCATTCTGCAGGTTGGTCACATCTGTAGTCAGACGTGTGATCAGACTTGCAGTACTGAACTTGTCAATGTTTGAAAATGAAAATGTCTGAATGTTAGTATACATTGCTTTACGAAGATTACGGGCAAAACCGGAGGATGCGTATGCTCCGTATTTTCCCCCAAGAATACCGGTAACAAGTCCTGCAACTGCAAGAAGCGCCATAATGGCACCTTTTCTGTAAAGATAACTGATATTACCGGCTTCCACACCGTTGTCGATCATATCTGCCATTACAAGAGGAATCATTGTCTCCACCACAACCTCCAGTATCATAAATACCGGTGTGAGGAAGGAGGCCTTCTTAAACTCCTTTACCTGGGCAAGTAATGTCTTTATCATCAGGTTCTCCCCTTTCTTTTTTGTTAGTTTTCATCCCGCAGACAGCACTCTCTTTGGGCATTTTCCCGGATCATGTCCAGAACTTCCAGGAAGCATTCCAGTTTTTCCTGGGGAATATCAGACTTTAACACATCCTGGATCCTGTCAAAATTCTCCATAATTTCCATCTGAAATTCCATCCCCTTTTCCGTAAGCACCAGACGCTTCAACCTGGCATCTCTTGGAATAGATTCTCTGGTAATAAGCCCTTTCTTCTCCATTGCCTGAAGGATTCCTGACGCAGTAGAACGCGCCATCTGAAATTCTGCTTCCAGGTCTTTCTGAAAAACAGCTTCTTCTGAATGCCGGTACAGATAACCAATGATCCAACCCTGCATGCGGTTAATTCCGGCTTTCTCATCCACCTTGGACTGATATGAATTCACCAGACGTCCAATTACCTGATTGAGAGTCCGAACCTCATACCCTATATGCCGTTCCGCCCTGCAGCACTCATCAGGACCCATTTTTTTCTTTTTTTCCATATTTCCCTTCTTTCATATACTTCCGAACAAAAATAGTTCATACATAAACTGTTCGAGTCCGAACTGTTCGTATGCGAACTAATTATAAGGGGAGTGTTTCTGATTGTCAATCCTTTTTTAATATCTGCTTTGCTATTTGCTCCAAAAAAATACCAGAAGCAAAATTCTCTTCGCTCCTGGCATCCCATTTCACTTCATTTCGAATAAAAGCTCCACTCCCTTTCATCCACAGGCAAGTCTTCCATCTGATAATTCTCAATCCGGATGAAACTTCCCATCTCGATTTCCTGAATCATACGCTCAATTCCGGAAAGCTCTCCCTGAACTTCCATTTCCACTCTGCCATCCCACAGATTGTCCACCCAGCCAGTAAGATCATTGGCTCTCGCCGCATTTTTTGCACGGTAACGAAATCCAACACCCTGCACCTGCCCGGAAAAATATATGTGTTTTCTCACTATCGCCATCTTTTGTCACTCCTTATGTTCCTTATGATATACGTCAATGCCAGCAGATGCAAGAATTTTTATTATTTTCCCTCAAAAATCCGAGCAATAGGGGAATCCGATGACAAAATAACGGTCTTGTTTTCTCCTTGCATAGAAGTTTTCAGGGCTTCAAGGCTTCTTACGAAGGAATAAAATTCACTTCTCTCATCTTCCCCATAAGCCTGGGAAAGAATTTTCATATATTCCTGTTCCCCTTCTGCCTTCAAAATCTCTGCCTGCTTCTTCGCATCTGAAATCTGAATGGTCACTTCCTTATCTGTCTTATTCTGGATTACTTTTGCTTCTGAATCACCTTCTGCTTTATATGTAGCAGCAATATTATCACGCTCTGAGATCATTCTCTCATACACAGCTGCCTTATTATCGTCCGGCAGATCCAATTGCTTTGTTTCAAATTTAATCAGCTCTATTCCATATTGTTCCATATTATCTCCAATGGCTTTCATTACCATATCCGATAATTCTCCGTCCCGGCTTGTGATCACTCTGTCCTGGGAAAGACTGCTGATCACATTTTTTGTGGCATTATATACGGCCGTATTAATTCGGCTTTCGCTGTTTTCCAAAGAAGAGTTCAGAGTCTGTGCAAATTTAAGTGGATCTGTAATTCTCCACAAAACATAGCTGTCACTGATCATGGTTTTCTTGTCCTTGGTAATCACATCAGATGCTTCCAAATCATATAACAACGTTTCCTTTGGTAAAGACTGTGTTCTTTCTATCAATGGAATTTTAAAGCTGATTCCCGGTTCGCAGATCACTCTGTCAACTTTACCAAACTGACGGATCAGCTTGTATTCATTTTGTTGGGTTATAGTTATGGAAGAGCCGATTATTACTGCTCCGAGAATGCCAGTTATAAGTGCAGCTTTTTTCATTTTCATAATTTTTTTATCCTTTCTGTCAGATACTTATCTTAACTTCACTTAGTTTCTTCTTTTGTACCGTCTGCTGTTTTCCAGTCTCCGGCAAAAGAATCCAGCGGCAATATCTTTTCCACGCCGCTTCCGTTGTCAATCACAATCTTCATACCAGGTAACACATCTTCCATGGTTTCATAGAACATTCGCATTTTTGTGGTCTCAGGATTCTTCATATATTCCTCATACATTGCATTAAATCTTGCCACCTCAGCTTCTGCCTCATTGATCCTCACCTGTTTTTGTGCCTCCGCATCCTGAATAATCTGATCTGCCTGGGCCTGCGCTTCGGGAAGCTTTTCGTTCCTGTATTTATTAGCATTGTTAAGCGCCGTTTCTTTTCCCTGTTTCGCAGTTTCCACCTCTTTAAATGCTTTCATCACTTCTTCAGTAGGCGGCTCGGAATCCTGTATTGTTATGTTGACCAATTGAATTCCCAGATCCTGTTCCTCCATCTGATTCAAAATCATTTCTTTGATCTTGCTCTGGATTTCTCCTTTTCCGGTGGTCAGAACCTCATCCACGTTATAGCTTGCTATTACAGTTCGGATACAGCTTTGCGCAATATTTTTTAAAATCTCTTCCGGCTGCTCAGAGGTGTAAAGGTATTTTACAGGTTCTGAAATTCGATATTCTACAAAGAAATCCACATCAATAAAATTGTAATCCGAAGTGATCATGATTCCTTCATTTTCCACCACCTCATTGTTCCCCATACTGTATCCGATTGGAAATCCCTGGATCGTGGTATTTACCTTCTGCACCTGCTGTACAAAAGGGACTTTGAAATGTAATCCCGTTTCATTCACTGCCTTTGGCACTCCAAAGGTTGTGAGTACTGCCTGTTCCTGCTCCTGAATCTGGTAAGTTGTATCCAGCGCTAATCCCCCTGCCACTATAAACCCGGCAGCACCGATTGCCAGATATTTCATTTTTCCATTTCGCTTATTCATTTTTCTCCTCCATCTCTCTTACTAACAATAGTTGTAAAGCGTTCAAAAAGGGAAAAAAAAGACTTTTATCCCAGGCACTGTTATAATGCCTGAAATAAAAGTCTCGCTGATTATCTCATAATGCGGGTAGTTTCATCTACCGTTCTGACGCATTTATGCACCATTCAGAAAAAATGGATTTCCTTTTATCTCTTCATGGCCGCTACTCCCTTTTCTTTGAGCGGTATCATATCATAAGTATTCATGAAAATCAAGATGTTTTTTTATGTTTTTCAGTTCTTATTAATGCCTTGTTGCTGTTCAGGGGCTAACCCTGTGTTACTGTTCACTCCGTTCACAGTAACGCGCTTCGCGATGCACAGAAATCAT
>OHAU01002079.1_pt1 | contig 20377 bp, 16 predicted proteins | sample 1577181 | NCBI WGS metagenome assembly OHAU01 (sample SAMEA3541472, study PRJEB24748) | human gut metagenome | biome: human gut; feature: human-associated habitat; material: faeces | place: China | collected 2012 | reverse complement strand
TCTTCTTTGATGACACAAGAAGTTAATAAATTGTTTGATATGATGCTAACTCCAGCAAGCAGTACATGGCACAGATTCGTATCGCCAACGAAGTCATGCACAGCCGCCGTCACTCCGATGACATCAAAAAGCTTGTCAAGGGCTTCATGATTGAGAGCTATCTAGAAGACGGCAATCAGAAGATCGGTGAAGGCGTATTTGGCAAATCCATTACTGACCCTTGCCTTGGCTGGGAAAAAACGGAGGCGCTGATTTACAGTATTGCGGAGCAGTTGTAAAATATAGGGCGGCTGCATCAGTATACAATAAAAAAATTGCAGCTTGTTCTTCAGTACAGGCACGTTTGCACTGCCAACCCCTGGCAACGCTACTAAGGCAGCAAAATACGCTGCCTAAGGAGCGACCGGTGTTGAAGCACCTGTACCGAAGAACAAGCTGCAATCCTTTTTTGAAGTGTGTTGATGCAGCCGCATGATATTCTTCTCAATATGATGTTAATTTTCAATCTGAAGCTATACTTGCAATGATGTAAATCAGCAATTAATAAAATGTATTGCTCACAAATGCACATTAAATACTTACCATTCCAACAATGCACCACACAGGCGTCCGATATGGAAGCATTTCCGGTGTCTGAACATGATAGACAGGCGTTGGAGATTAAGGTCGGAGTGTTCGACTTCCCGAGCGTAACTATGAGCGGCATCAGCGATTGCCTCAAAGGAAAGCTGACCTTTTTCTGCGGCTTTGGCGCAGACCATGTCTTCGATGAGCATAGTGCTGATGACGGCCAGTTTGACTTTTGAATACGGCATTCCATCATAGACAGCGCCCGCAAAATATACATAAATGAAGTAACTGAGCAGCTGTTCTGCTATTTTGTCCGGCATCCGGTACTGGTGCAGGGCCTCATACTTTTTCCTGCCGCCGCCAAATAAAACCTTCTCATAATGTCTGACTTTCTTCGGCCAGTCTGCTGACAGGACTTCCAGTTTGTGCAGACAGGCAAACATCTCTTTCATGACATGGTAGCGACTGCCCGGCTTTTCCCATCTATCCTTCAGATAGACCTGCATCCGACCGGCTGCGCCATCAGAAAGATAATGCTCATAGATATGTTCCAGTCCAAACAGCTGACCTTCGCTGATATTTGTCTGCAAATGATGGCCCATGGACAGCATCTGCATCATCCGCACTGCCATCGGTACGTTTTCATTTTCTATCAGTTTCCAGAAAGCATCCCGGCCATCTAAAAGCTGTGAAAAAAGCAGTTCATCAAAATCCCCATAGTCCTCTGAATGCCCTTTTTTTTCATCATAAATGAGATTCAGTCTGTCCTGTGACAAAATCATCCGCGCTGCCTCCGGGCATGACAGAGACAATGACAATTCCCTGACATTTTCATATTCTTCTTCATGCCTCGGATACTGTCTACATGTTTTACAAAACAGTTTTTCCCCGGCTTCCGTATAAATATCGCAGAGATTTTCCTCATTTAGGAAAGCACATCTTCTGTCATACTGCTTAAAACTTTTTCTCTTAAAATTAATTGAATTGCGCAGACGATTACCGAAACCGCCGGGATATTTCTTATACTTTTCAAGGGTTTTGTCATCAATGACAATCTCCCATCCCGCACAGCACGTATCCGGACATTCTCCGCCGATACATGTAAACTGCCGGTAATAATCCGGATATACATACTCCATTGTCGTCACTCCCTGTTGTCTTTTTATTATTTATTCATTTCGGCCACATTCTATTAAACGCAGGATTCCATATCATTTGCTTCAATTCTACATGGTCCTGTCAATACCCAATTCTTATATCGTGCATCCATCCACACTGCAAACAGTCAGCCGATCACCATCCACCTTAAACTGCACATTTCGCCCGGCAAAATTAACGCCATACACTCGCTCCGGATCATTCTGATAAGCCGGTCTCGGATCCTGTGCCAATACACCAAGCAATGCCTCTCTTTTGTCCGGCGGAAAACATACCAGAAGTTCCCGGGCGCATTCCACTTTCAGCCTGTAATCCTTGAACTGTCCGCTGAAGCCGCCAAGTGCCTCCGGATGACAGTCCACATGAGGCAGATAGGGTTTAATATCATAAATTGGCGTGCCGTTCATCATGTCAATACCCGAAACGATGATCACAGGTCCTTCATCTGTCTGAAGCTGAATGTCCTCTATTTTCACAGAAGACATGCCTACCGGATTCGGCCGGAAAGGAGAACGTGTGGCAAAAACACCCGCTTTTTTGTTGCCTCCCAGCCTTGGCGGACGCACCGTCGGTGACCATTTATTCCTGGGTGATTCCGAAAATCCCCACAAAAACCACAGCCACGAATAACCCTCTATCCCGGAGAGTGCCTCCGGCACACGATATTCCGGCTCAAATATTATCTTCCCGGTCAGTTCCGGAACCAGTCCGCTCTGCCTCGGCACACCAAACTTCTCGCCAAAATCCGTATAAATTCTGGCTATAACTTTTAATGTTAAATTGTCCATTTAGATTTTGCTCCTGCTTCTCATACCCTTCAGAACCTGGCTAATCGCACTGCCCTTTAATGGCTTGTACGGACGTCCCTGCAGCAGAAGCTGCTTAACCTGAATATCCCGGAGATTTTTGACATCTTTCTCATAAGGATTCTCTGATAAAATAACCATATCTGCGATTTTACCGGTTTCCAGGCTGCCTCGTTCTTTTTCATCGAAGGTTGTATAATAACCGTTATACGTGCACATTTTAAGTGCCTCCTGTACGGTCAGGGATTCTTCCGGGACACTATGATTGCAGGCACGATACATCCATTCAATCGGATCCGGGTCGGTACACGGTCCATCCGAACCGGCACTCATCATGATGCCATGTTCCGTAAATGTCCGCAGCGGATTCAGCCGCTGACTTCTCTCGCCAAGAATATCTTCCAGGTATTCATCCGGTTCCTGAGGCCAATCTATAAATGCGCTTTGTACCGGCAACAAAATATGATATTTCTCACAGATATCGATGCCTTCTTTCGTCGGCAGGCAGGCATGGATAATGGCATGTCTGTGATCTTCCCGCGGATAATCATCCAAAGCCGCTTTCAAAGCTCTGGTGGCCTGATCAAAAGCCGCATCACCGATGGCATGCATCTCTATCTGCAATCCGGCACGATTGGCCTTTTTGCAGAATTCTGCCACCTGCGCATCACTGTAGTACAAAACACCTTTGCTGTCGCTATTCTCATAAGGCACACGAAGCGCTGCATCCTTTGAACCAAAGCAGCCGTCTAACGCAGTGGCAAAACATCCGCCCACTCTCGGCAAATGCCGTTTCTGTACTTTCTTCACATCCATGGTCTGGAAAAAGACACGCATCTGCATACCGTTATTCAGCCCACGTCCAAACCATCTCTCCAAATCCACATCCAGATCTCTGACAAACCCCACCCCACTTACCGTGTGGATCATTCCGATCCCGTTGGAGGCCATATAATCAATGGCTTTCTGCATATTCTTTAACAACTGTGGTACTGAAATCGAATTCGTCACATAATCCGAAATGGCAAAAAAGGCTTCCTGATTCATTTCACCTGTATCCACATGGCATCCACGAAGCCCCGACACTTTATCCTTCACCTGCTCATAGAGTTTCGTATTCACAACGCAGGCATGTCCATCATATTTCACCATGAAAACCGGTTTATCCGGGCAGACCCGGCCCAGCTCATTTCGGTTGACAAGCCGTCTTTCCTTAACCGAATAGGGTGATGCACCAAAACCGATCAGCATCTTCTGGTCACTTTTCTTTGCAAAAGCAGACAGCATCGAAAGAATCTCTTCATTACTGGCAGCATTCATGACATTCAGTCCTGCATGAAATGTCGAAAAACTCGCAAAGTGAATATGGCTGTCCGTGAAAGCCGGAATCAGTGCTTTCTTTCCAAGCCGCTCATGACGAACAGAGATATATCTTTCCGGCAATTCATCTCCTACATATAAAATTCTGCCGCCGTCTTCTACAAGATAACGTGCCACCTGATCATTGGCATCGCATGTCAGAATCGCACCTTCATAAACCTTCATATGAATCCCTCCTGTTCGTAACCATTACTGCTTTTATTTTAGCACGACAAAAGATGCCTGACAACATTCCGCCATCAGACATCTTTTGAAATATTCACATTTTAATTATTCGCTTGTTTATTCCATTCAAATCCATCTAAAATCAGGCGTCTAAACGCTTCTTATAATCCCATCTGAGCAAGAAGGATGAAAAGACCACAGGTGATAAATGGGATAATAATCTGTGTAATCGCGATATCAAAGTAGGCTTCCTTATGTGTCAGCTTGCAGATACCAAGCAGTGTAATCTGAGCACCCTGGTGAGGCAGAGTATCCAGTGTACCTGCTGCGATCGCTGCGATACGATGAACATAAGGTAACTTTGCACCAAGTGCAAGATATGTATCTGTCAGAGCGTTAAATGCAACACCCATACCGCCTGAAGCAGAACCACAGGCACCGGCACAAACGGCAACAGTAATCATAACGAATACCAATGGAGACATAGACATTCCCTTTAAAGCAGCAACCAGGTCTGTGAATCCCTTTGTATTCTGAACAACACCACCGAATCCAACAACGATAGCTGTATTCAGAATAGCAACACCAGAGTCAGCAGCACCTTTATTGAATACTTTTACCCACTCATTCAGGCCGCCCTTGACATATTTAAACATCAGGATAGCTGCCAGTGCAACACCTGCAAATACAGAAGGAACAACATTCCATTTCAAAACGTTAAACAATACAAGGATCAGAATGATTGGCAGAAAAGCAATGCCCCAATGCGGCAGATCTTCACGGCCTTCCGTATTCAAATCCTCTGCTGTCAGCTGTGTTTTTAATCTGGCATCATCAAAATAATATCCGTTCTTTGTGAACTTGCGGGCACGATACTCAAGCCATACAAAGATCAAAATAAATTCAATAATAGATACAATCAGAGATGGTACAAATGCGGCAGTTGATGGTGTACCAAGACTGTTCATGGCAATAACGTTCTGAATAGATGGAGAACCCGGTGCTGTCATGGACCATGTCCAGCAGCCTGCTGAAATCGCAGCCGGAATCAGACGTCTTGTCAAATTAGATTCTTTAAAAAGGTTCAAAGCGATCGGATAAATAACAAAGAAAACAACGAAGCCGCTGACACCGCCAAATGTCAGAATACCGGTGATGATCATGATGATCGGAGCAACAAACTTGCCGTGGCATAAACCGCCGATAAAGCGTGCAATCGCTTCAGCAGCACCCGTAAACTGATAAACTGCACCAAATAATGCACCGACAAAGAATGTCAGAAAATACTTAGAAACATAATCTGCTGCCGCCGGCATGAACATGTTCTGCAGACCTTCCATAATCGGAATCTGCGAACATATCAATACAAAAATTGTAACCAGTGGCGCAAGAATCAATGCACTTAACTGCTTAAACGCCAGCAATGCAAAGAGAATAATGGCAATTAATAACACAAGAATACCAAAATTCATAATAGCAATCCCCCTTTTATTTGTCTGGTTGTGATCATTCACTCTCTTTTTGAATAATCACATGCCTTTCTTCACAGAATGCCTGCCCTTCACCTGTGAAATAGTTTCTTATACCAATTATTGAGCAAATAATATGCCAACTTTTTAACATGCCGTAAAACAGGGATTCTCCTCTATTTTTTTCCTTATTTTTGTGTCATAATTTATAATTATGTGTCCTTTTTGACACATAATTTATTTTCAATTTCTTATATATACTGAGGTTTCTTCTCATACACACATCATTTTAGGGGTTTTATCGATTCTTTTCCGCCTGCAATTGCTTTCTTCTGACAAGGACATAACAAAGAATATGCACACCACCAGTAATAATCCAGGTAATCGGATAGGAAATGTACAGCATCCAAAGACTTCTGTGAATCTGAAACGCAGTAAAAATCCACACAATTCGCAGTCCGCAGGCACCGATCAGAGAAACAATCATTGGCAGCAGCGAATAACCGACACCTCTGAGTGCACCAACCATTGTATCCATAATGCCGCATAAGAAGTAAGTCGTACAGATCACAGCCATTCGATTTTTACCAAACTGAATCACATTGAGATCCGATGAATAAATGGACAGCAGCTTGTCTCCGGCAAGCCATGCACCCACACCGAAAATAAGACCTACAGATATCACCAGTCCCTGACATATAAACAGCACCTTGTGAATTCGTTTTTCCTCGCCGGCGCCATAATTCTGGCTTGTAAAACTCATAGCGGTCTGCTGAAAAGTATTCATGGATATATAAATAAAGTTTTCGATATTCATAGAGGCGGTATTGCCTGCCATGGCCGTGGAACCAAAGGAATTGATGGATGACTGAATCAATACATTGGACAGTGAAAAAACGACACCCTGCATCCCCGCCGGAAGGCCGATCTGCATGATCTGACGCAATTTACCTTTAACAATTCCCAGCTGATGCAGATCCAGATGGCAGCACCCCTGGCTTCTCATCAGACAGCGAATGATCAATGTCGCAGAGATATACTCCGCAATCACCGTTGCCAGTCCGACACCTGCTACACCCAGATGGCAAACAATAACAAAAAACAGATTAAAGAAAACATTAATAATCCCTGCCGTCACCAGATAGAACAACGGCCTTTTCGTATCTCCCACTGCACGAAGGATAGAACTGCCGAAATTATACAGCAGTGTCGCCGGCATGGCCAGAAAATAAATCTTCAGATACAAACTGGACTGATCCAGAACATCATCCGGTGACCCCATCCAGATCAGAAGTGTTCTTGTCACAGTCACGCCAAGAATCAACAGAAAAATACCACTGATCATACTCAGAGTAATAGCTGTATGTACCGTTTCATTCACTTCATCATCTCTTCCGGCACCATGAAAACGGGCCACAAGAACATTGGCCCCCACAGAAAATCCGATAAAAAGATTAATCAGCAGGTTGATCAATGAACTGGTGGATCCCACTGCAGCCAATGCCGTACTGCCGACAAATCGGCCAACCACAATAATATCTGCTGCATTAAACAGCAGTTGTAAAATGCCGGACAACATCAATGGAATGGAAAAGCGGATAATCTTTCCAAACAGCGGTCCGTGACACATATCAATTTCATAAGACTGACTCATTTATTCACACTCCTTTTTCAGCTTTAAAACGTACAAAAGCAGCCCACCTCAGGACTGCAATCGTATTATAGACCCGTCTTATGCGAAATACAAGCACTCTTTCAGAAAAGTCATGCTCATAATTGTATACAAAGTGCTAAAAAGCCATTGACATACGCTCTATAAATGTTATAATTCTAATTGTTTGAATTATAACATTTTATTTTATAACTTTTTATAAAGGAGTCATGATTCATGTCCGACTATTCATTTCATTATCTATCCATGGCGATTCATTCCATGGTGCAGAAGAATTTTATGGAGCGTGTGAAGCCATCCGGTCTCACCCTCGGCCAACCGAAAATACTGGATTATCTCAAGGATCACAACGGCGCCAACCAGAAAGAGATTGCCGCCGCCTGTCATATTGAACCAGGTTCTCTCACCTCAGTTTTAAACCGCATGGAAGAAAAAGGACTGATCGAACGTCGTATCTTAGACGGCAACCGAAGAACGTTTTATATTTTCATGACAGAAGAAGGGGCTCGCTTAAAAGACGTTGTTGAAGCGAACTTTCTCACGATTGAGGAAAAAGTCTTTAAAGATATTCTAAAAGAAGAACAGGACGCATTTATGCAGACGTTCTCAAAAATATACGAAAATTTAAGTAACAAAGGAGAGACAATAAATGAATAAGTTAAAGCGCTACATCATCTTTCTGGTTGGTCTGTTTGTCAATTCTCTCGGCGTCAGTCTGATCACGAAAGCGAACCTCGGTACTTCACCGATTTCTTCAATTCCTTATGTACTGAGTCTGAATTTTCCACTGACACTCGGTAATTTTACAATTATTTTCAGTATTCTGCTGATCATTCTGCAGTTATTTATTCTCCGTAAGAATTTTAAGCTGGAACATTTGCTACAGATTCCAATTTCTATTTTATTTGGTTATTTTATCGACCTGACAATGTTACTCTTTTCATTTGTCAACCCGACTGCCTATATTGCCAAACTGATTTATCTGCTGATTGGCTGCGTGATTCTTGGTTTTGGTGTATATATGGAAGTGCTGGCAGATGTGGCAATGCTTCCCGGCGAATCTTTTGTACGCGCCATCGTTCAGACATGGCATCGTGAATTCGGCAGTACCAAAGTCTGTTTTGATGTTTCTATGGCCGTGATTGCTGCTGCGCTTTCCTTTATTCTGGCGCACCGGCTGGATGGTGTCCGTGAAGGTACCGTCATTGCAGCCCTTTTAGTTGGTTTTCTTGCCAGACAATTTGGACGTCTGCTTGCTTTCGTAAAACCAATGTTATTCCCGGAAGATTACAAGACATCCGAAGGAAAGGTCGATCAGACCACACCTGCTTCCAACAATTCTGATTATGTCTCTGTCATTACCATCGGCAGACAGTATGGCAGCGGCGGCAGTGAACTGGGACAGATTCTGGCTGACAAACTTGGTTATGCTTTTTACGATAAGGAAATCATTGAAATGACAGCCGGAACAACCGGATACTCCTCCAATTATGTGGGCGAGCATCAGGAATCTCTGACTAACAGTCTGATCTACGACTTGGTCAACCATATGTACACCTTCCCTGAAACGGAGTCACCAAAAGATAAAATCTTTGATGCCCAGTCCAAAGTTATCAAGGAGATTGCCGAAAAAGGCCATTGCGTCATTGTCGGCCGATGCGCAGACCAGATTTTGAAAGACCGCACTGATTGCCTGAACATCTTCCTGCATGCACCATTAAAGAACCGAATCAAGCGTGTCATGGGCAAAAAGAATTTAAACGAAAAAGATGCCAAGCAACTGATCCTCCGAGAGGAACGCCGCAGGGCAGACAATTACCATTACTACACCCGTCAGATCTGGGGTGCTTCTGCCAACTATCATCTTTCACTGGATACATCCCTTGGATATGATTATGTCCTGGATGTCATCATGCAGACTGCTAAAAAGATGAAATAAGCATCCTTGTATAAATACCCCGAGCAATCACCACCATATGATTACTCGGGGTATTCCTTTGTCTATTGATAAACTTTAAATCACTTTCGCTGCTTTTAAAGCTTCAAACTGCTCATCCGTAAGACCTAACATGCCTTTATACACTTCTTCATTGCTTCCGCCAAGTGCAGGACTACATTCATATTCTACATGATTCTCACTGAGTTTTGGTGCAAAACCAGGTACTTTAACCTTACCTCTCTCCGGATGCTCAACTTCTACCATAATACCACGTTCGTAATACTGTGGATCATTCGTGATATCCGCACAATCAAGCAATGCACCTGCAGGAATATCCGCCTTACACAAAATATCCATTGCTTCAAACTTATCATGATCTTTCAACCAATTTTTAATTGCATTGTCACAAATATCTTTATGTTCATAGCGACTGCGAGGTGTTGCCATTTCAGGGCATACATCCTGCTTCAGATCAGGACGTCCAATCACATCGCAAAGATTATCCCATTGTTTGCTGCCAGGATGACGGCTGCAATAAATATGCACATAATCATTCTTTCCAAATGGCTTACATGGATAGGTATCTGAAGGTGCAACATCTTCAAGCGGCATACCATTGCAAACACGACGATTTGGCACACCATTGTTCAGATATGGCTCCCACTGTGAACGGCTGAGTCCGATCATAAAATCCTGCATTGCCACATCCACACGCTGACCAATACCTTCTTTCTCTCTCTGAAGAAGTGCTGCAATAATACTTAATGCAAGTGTGATACCTGTACCTGAATCCGCAACTGAAATGCCACATTTAACAGGCTGTTCCGAAAAACCTGTTGCAGACACCATGACACCTGTATGTGTTGCAATTGGATCGAAGGCCGGATAATCTCTGTATGGACCGTCCTGTGCAAATCCTTTCAGGCTGGCATAGATAATCTGTGGATTAATGGCCTTACACGCTTCATATGTCAGTCCTAATTTATCCATGGAACCTGGTCCCATATTTTCAACAATGACATCACATTTCGCTGTTAAATCTTTTAACAACTGAAGGCCTTCTGGTGTTTTTGCATTACATGTAATGGATTTCTTATTCATATTCATTACAACAAATCCATAGCTATCTACACCCGGATTCGCCTGAGAATAACGGCCAAGTTCACCTTTAACCGGTCTTTCCACCTTTAATACTTCTGCCCCCAGCCATGCCAGTGTCTCCGTACAAACTGTACCGGATTCGAATTGCGTCATATCCAAAACTTTATAACCTGTCAACGGTCCTTTACATGCCATGATTACACCTTTCCTTTTTCTTTCTTTTCTTTATTTGGAATTACTCTTTGTTCGATAAATTCATCTACCAGTTCTGTCATTGTATCCGCATTCCATTTTCTTGCGTCCACCGGATCTGCCTTAAAAATCAATACAGGAATACCCGCATCTTCCAGGGCTTTCTTAATGAAATAACTACCTTCAACAGCCTGCATGCAATTTTCAGGTACCATATAAACGACACCGTCGATATCATTCTGGGCAGCCTGCTGCAAATACCATTGACTATTCCAAGGCGGCATATGTAAAAAGTCTTCCATGCCGATATATCTGGCTGCTAATGCACGAAGCGGATCTTCCTCAACATGATGGCGAATATACGCATCTGCCCCCATTGCCAGGTACATACTCCACATAAAGACCGCACCATATTTTTTCTCGAAACGCTGATAAAAGCTGAAGTCATGCCAGATACCACGTCCCAACCACATCAGACGGTACTTCTCATTTGGAACTGCGGCAAATCCCTGATCTGCAAGTGCTTTTACTTCTTCATAAAGACTCTTGGCATGATCAGTTGCCCACTGTGTACCACGCTGCCACTGCGCCTGCATGACTGCATTAATGGTATCCACAACTGTAACCGGAACCGGATGACAGGCTGCAATCAGATCTCTTGTCTTTCTATACCACATTTCCTGTTCATTAATCAGATTCATCACATGCTCAAGTGCATTGATATCGAACATTTTACCCGCCTTCATTTCAAGGAAACGAATCAGCTCTTTTAATTCTTCGACGGCGGAATCTAAACGATCTGTATCATATAATTCTTCCCAGTCATCGATATCCATCTCAAACCACTTCAAAGGCACCTTTCTGGCAACTGTATTTTCCATTGCATAGAAATCCGCACCGTGATTATTGGCAAATAATTCAAAGATTTTTCCCTGGCAATCGCATGTCAGACGAGTGATTGCTAATGTTGGATCTGGCAGCCCGCCCCATGGTCCTAATGGTTTACCATTTTCATCATACGCATGATCATCCGGGTCAAGACTTTCGGAAAATGCTGTTGCGCAATAACTACATAAATCGTCACGATATCCCGCTTCTCTGAGCAATCCATAATACTTTGGTGTCATCCGCTTTGCACCACAGATCGCTGCCCACCACTGATTCACAACAAATGGAATATCCATTGCACGGAGGACTTCCATTGGCACATCCGCATTCAGATAACCAAAGTCTTCACCAGCTTCAACACGACTCTTCAGTCCTGCAAACCATTCTTTCTGATAGGCACTGGCAGCCGCTGTTGCTTTCAGACGTTTGACAGCCTTTGATTTCGAATTCTCTGCCATCTTATTTGCCTCCTTTCAAATCATGTATAAATGCTTCGATATCCGCTTCTAAATTTTCATTTTTCTTTAACGGCCACTGCATTTTTGCAAAACAAGCCGTCTGAAGACCTCTTTCTTCAAGATGCTTCTTCTGACTCGGATAATCCCAGCTAGCTGCTTCTTCATAAATATTCGTATAAAATAAAACAGCTTCTGCTCCTGTTGCTTCTGTCATTCGATTTAACGCTGCTACACGCTGACTGACAAAAGCTTTCTTACTGCTTAATTCTCTTAACATATATCGATCCACAATCGCCCGGATTGGCGTATAATCCATATTATAATCTCTGTTATAATAACGATCACCCCAGTCATGATCTTCTCCAACAATAACAGCGCCTTTAGATTCAACCAGGTCATATAATGCTGTATCTTCCTGATTACTGCCGGTCATGAAAATTCTCGGGCCTTCAATCACCGGCCACAATTTAGCATCTTCTGTCACCTGACGTACCAGTGCGGTATGTGCTTCCCTTTCCATGAAAAAAGCACTGCCAATAATCACTAATGCTTCACTGCCACTGATATGCACGTCTTTGCCATGACGAAGCGCTGTCATTTCCCGTAAAGCCTGTCGATTTTCGTTACAGATAACCGCTGCTTTTTTGATGGCTTCATCTGTAATCGGATGACCTGCCCATTTTTCTACTTGTTCACGGAAAATTGTTAATGTCAGTTCGTTCCGTACCTGATGCATTCTATTCCGTGTAAATAACCAGTCAATAAATGCGGTTGGCGGCACTGCTTTCTCAGGCTCTACTCTGTGAAGTTCTCTTAAATATAAATAAATACGAATCACGACATCTGTACTATTAGAGACAGCCAAGGCATCGATCAGATTGTCATAGGTTCCATCTACGATTTTCTCAAACTGCGCACGGACAACCGGGTCAAATGCATATTCCAGATATTTATCTGTTTCCTTTAATTCTTTAGTCTGATCCGCATATACATGAATTGGCAGCATGCCTGCTGCAATAATTAATTCATCCGGCACATCACATCCAAGCTCACCAATTACCTTGCCGCCCTTTTCACGCCATTTAACAGCTTCCATTTCCCGGTGATCATATATTTCTTTTAATGCTAAAAAAGCTTTGCTTTCTAATGCACATTTTCTAATCCCCATTTACCGGCACCTTCCTTTCTTTTCTTATATTATAACGATACCATATCCATTTATTGCTTAACAGAGATGCAATGCCCACAACCTTTATGGCGCTTATGTGCATAATGCACATAAGCAATATGTGCTTGTCCTTCTTTTAATTTTCATCTATAATGTTCTTAATGAATTGTGTTATTGGAGGGATTCATATGGGACTTTACACACCATCCATGCTGGCTTTCTGGCTCGGAAATGCTGTTACTTTTTTTCACAAAGGCATAACACACCCTGTCTGCCACGGCGGTATCCAATTGCTTGACGCTACCATATCACTGCAATCTGACTACTTATATGTCGGTAATGCTGAGACAGCCACACATCTGTTGACATCTTCCATTCTTCCGGAAAATGGTCTGTTCTTAATTAATTACTAGCGGAACACCGACATTTCCTGAAGATTTCAAATTACCCTCAAACCTGAGTTTGATCGCAACCAATCTTTCACTTGTTCCGCTGTACAATCTTGTCCAGCATTATGTTCATGCATTCTTGCAATGGGACACGCATTTAAGAGAAATCATTTATCAAAGCGCCGGTCTTCAGTCGCTCCTTGAACAAGCATCAGAACTGATTCCTGTCACGATTCTGCTTGTGAATGCCGGTTTTAAGCACATGGCTGCTGTCTATGCACCGGATATCCACGATATAACTGCAGATGAATTAAGAGTCAATGGTTATCAGACATTTGAAACGATCCAAACCATTCAAAATGAACACATACTGCATTCCTGCAATGATAATGCCATGGCTGAATATATCTCAAGTGCTGACCACAATTATACTTATGTTCATTTGATCCGTCATCAGCATAACCTGGTTGCCCGTTTATGCATCATCTTAAACGGTTCTGACAAAAATGACTGCTATTCCGATCTCAGCCAGATTCTTGCTGACTATGTATCTGAGTATCTGCTCAGTCATCAAGGCGCCGATTACGGTCGTAATGCGGCTTTCGGATCTCTTGTCGCTGATTTGATCGAACAGCGTCTGACCGACCAAAATGAATTGACGCAGCGCTTAAAGCAAATTCAACTTGCTATCCGCCACTACTACCAAATCATGCTTATTTCATTTGAAAGCCTCCAACAGTCTCATGATATTCCGTGGAATTATGTCATTAATCAATTGGCTTACATATTCCCTTTCAATAATATCACCACCTACAAGGGTGATATTCTTCTGCTGATACGTAAAATCAAAAGAGGCACACACCTTGATTTTAATCAACAGCATCTGCTTGATCTGCTGAATAATTATAAAGGCTACGCTGCCATTGGCAATTCTTCCGAATTTCTGACGTCACTGCCACCGACATACCATCAGGTCCAAGACGCCATCCGTCTTGGTCGCACCATGCATCCCGAGAACCGTATTCTGTATTACGAAGACTACAGCATGTTCCATATTGTAGAACTTGCCGCTGCATCTTCTTTCGAAAAACTTGGCAGCCACAACCTTGTCCATTTGTGCAACAACGAATTCATTGCGCTTATCATCTACGACAAGCAAAATGACACTCATTTTGCTGACGAACTTTTTGTCTATTTAATGAATGAGCGTAATACAGCCGGTACCGCACGCAGTCTTTACGTTCACCGTAATACAATGCTTTATAAGATCCGCAAAATGGAATCAATTATTGGCTCCAGTCTTGAAGATCCACAATTGCGCGAACGATTGATTTTCAGTCATTACGTATGGGAATACGCAACACGTTACCTCAAAGAAGATATTCTCTAATTAAAAAAATCTCCCGGTGAAATACCAAAAGCAGGGAATGAGTCTTAAGTACTCATTCTCCTGCTTTTGGGAGGGTATTTATTTTGACAACAAACTGTCGATAATTATATAATTTTTTTATCCTGCATCTTCTTATATTCTGTTTCACTTAGTCCCAGTTCCTGAAGATAAAAGGCATCATTATGATCTCCTAATGCAGGTGCCATTTCATACGCTATATGATTTTCACTCATTTTCGATACAAAACCGGGAATGACCAATTTTCCTCTCTGCGCATGCTCCACTTCAATCATCGTTCCACATGCTCTTAAAGTCTCATCATTTGTAATATCTTCACAGTCTAAGACAGCACCTGCCGGTACACCGGCACTGCTAAGCAGTGTCATTGCCTCTTTTTTATCATGCTGACGTGTCCACGCTTCGATGTAAGAATTTAAGATGTCTTTGTATATATATCTCGATTGCGGTGTTGCAAATCGTTCATCCTGAAGTAATTCATCATGTCCGATTACATGACACAATTTTGCAAACTGATTACTGCCAACATGTCTTGAACAGTAGATATGCACATAGTCATTAATCCCAAACGGCTTGCATGGAAACATATCCGCCGGTGCAACATCTTCCATCGGCATACCATTACCAACTCTTGCCGGACTCTTTCCTTTAATATAATAAGATTCCCAATTGGACCGCCCAAGTCCTACCATTACATCCTGCATAGAAATATAACATTTCTGACCAACGCCCTGTCTCTCTCTTTGGAGCAGTGCCGCAATGATCGACATCGCACACATATAACCGGCATCCGAATCTGCCATATTTACACCAGGCTGAAGCGGTGGGCCTCCCGCAAATCCGGAGCAGGCAGGTATCCCACCCATTGCCTGCGCAATCGGCGAAAACGACGGGAACTTTTCATATGGACTATTTTCTGCAAATCCTTTAATCGAAGCATAGATAATGGTATCATTCACCGCCTTAAAGTCTTCATATCCTAAACCCAGCTTCTCCATGACACCCGGACCGAAATTTTCAACAATGACATCCGCCTTTTTACCGGCCTCCAGCATCATCTTTCGTCCTTCTTCTGATTTGAGATTGCATGTGACAGACTTTTTATTCATATTGAGAATGATAAAACCATATGTATCAATTCCTGGTTCTGCATACGAATAACGACCTGTCTCACCTTTTTCCGGCTTCTCAATTTTCCAGACTTCCGCTCCCATCCAGGCCAATGTTTCTGTGCATACTGTTCCTGATTCAAATTGACTAAAATCAAGAATTTTATAACCGCTTAAAGGTCCCCTATTCTCCATACTCTTTTCCTCCACTATCCGTCTTTATCTTCTTTATCCATTTTCCACTGTGCAATCTGAACAAACAAAGTATCGTCTTTATCACATAATCACTTCGCAGACAAAATAAAATCCAAAACGGTGGCCATTTCCAGACTAACCCTGCTGCTGCGCCAAGAGGAACACTGACAATCCACAGGAAAATACCATCTGCAACCATCAAATAAGTTGTGTCTCCACCGCCTCGTAAAATTCCTTTTGTCAAAACACCACCGGAAATCATGAAAATCAATACAAAAGCGACTGCGTGCATCAAAGATAATGTCATTTCTTTTGTCTCCGGTCTGATATGATAGAAATTAACAATCACAGGACTTATGATAAATGCTATAACAGCTGCTGTCACACCCAAAATGAAAGAAACACATACCAAAGAGACACTCTGCTTTTGGGTTTGTTCAATTTTACCTTCGCCTAATGAATTACCTGTTATAATTAAAGCCGCTTGTCCAAGTCCGGAACTAAAAATTGTTGCCATTTGCTGTAGCACCATTGTAATTGTATTGGCTGTCATAAACGTCCGCCCAATATGTCCGGCCACCATCATCACTGCACTATTTCCCAATCCGAGAATTGTATCACTCACCATTACCGGAAGCGAAAAATGCAGATATTCTTTCAAAATACTGCCGCATGGCATGCACATATCTTGCAGTCGAAAGCGAATCTGTTCTTCCTTGAAAATAAAATAACCACAAATAAATACAAATTCAAAAATACGGCTAATCACCGTTCCCAGGGCTGCACCGGCAATCCCCATCGCCGGTGCGCCTAATTTTCCAAAAATAAATATCCAGTTAAAAAAGATATTCACCACAAATGCACCTATTGATGCATATAATGGAATATGCATTTTACCACAATTACGTAAAACAATCGTCGTTGTCAATGAAAATCCATACAGAATAAAACACGGCAATGCCCATTCCAAATATCGAACACCTTCCCTGATGACGTCCTGATCAGATGTCAGTATGCCCATGATTTCATTCGGGAAAATGCCTACTACCACAGTAAAGCAAAGGGCAATAATCAAGCAGCATCGATACATCAATACCAGTGCCTTTTTCAAGTTCCTGCTATCCCGTGCTCCCCAGTAACGGGCAATTAACACTGCGGCTCCCATACCCATTCCCATACACACATAATTAAACATTGTATGCACCTGAACGGCCATCGAGCTCGCTGACAATGCCGTTTCATCCAACTGTCCAAGCATAATGTTATCCATCAGATTAATCCCAACTGTAATCACCTGCTGTGCAGAGATAGGGCCACCAATCAAAAATATTTTTTTATAAAACGATGCATCTTCGACCAGTAACTTCATTATAAACCTCCCGCATTTATGATTACTTTTATTATAAAGGCCTGCTATTGGTCTTCCAAGATTTCTTATGCCTACAAACAATCATAAAAATATGTGCAGAATGCCGTAAAAATATCTCTTAAAAGCGAATCCGCCCAGCTTACCTACCGGACGGATTCAATGTTATCATCATTTTGGGATAGTAATAACCGTATTAAATTAATATTATTTTCTTAATAAATTGTTGGCAATAACCACGCGCTGTACCTGATTTGTACCTTCAAAAATCTGATAGATCTTTGCGTCTCTCATCAGTTTTTCAACTGGATATTCTCTGGAATAACCGTATCCTCCAAGAATCTGTACGGCATCTGTCGCAACTTTCATTGCCATGTCACCTGCATAGCATTTAGCAATCGCAGCTGCTTTGGAATAATTTTCATGATCATCAATCATCTTCATCACTTTATAAACCATTGCTCTTGCAGTTTCAGTCGCAATTTCCATATCTGCCAGCATAAACTGGAGTCCCTGAAGTGCCGCAATTGGTTTACCAAACTGAACACGTGATTTCATATAATCTGTACAGATATCCATACAAGCCTGCATAATACCAACCGCACATGCACCAACAACAGGTCTTGCCATATCCAGTGTCATCATCGCAATCTTAAAGCCGTCACCTTCTTTACCGATCAGGTGATCCTTTGGAATTCTTACTTCATCTAAGAAAACATCGCATGTATTTGATGTACGAATACCCATCTTGTCTTCATGATTACCAATCGTGATACCTGCTCTGTCTGCTTCTACAAGGAAAGCCGATAATCCTTTCACACCTTTGCTCTTATCTGTAGATGCAATAACTGTAAAGATCTTTGCATACTCCGCACATGTGATAAAACACTTTGAGCCGTTCAGTACATACTCGTCACCATCAAGTTTGGCTGTTGTCTTTACGGCACCTGCATCTGAACCAGCCCCAGGCTCTGTTAATGCAAAAGCAGCAAAGCCACCATCAGCTACAAGATCCGCAAACATCTGCTTCTGCTCAGAAGAAGCCGCCACAAGCAATGGTTTAAAACCAAGACCAACCGCACCAATTGATACTGCAATACCTGCATCATATTTTGCAATTTCTTCAAAAATCATGCCTGTTGTCACTTTATCAAGCCCAAAACCGCCATATTCTTCCGGAATATCTAACAAATGAATCCCCATTTCAAATAATTTGTTATATACTTCCATTGGGAAATAGCCTTCACGATCCCACTGGGCAACATTAGGCTTAATCTCTTTTTCACCAAAATCATGAATCATTTTCACATATTCTTTTTGTTCTTCTGTCATTCCCATCTTTTTATTCCTCCCATTTTTCTGAGTACTTTATAGTTGAACAAATACCACCAACAGTCGGCCTTGATGAGCAGCATTTTTGATTAAAAGGGAGAATGCTTAATGCATATTTGACAACTGAAAGGGTTCAAGAACTTCTACTGGCGATATTTATTCAGCTATAAAGTACTCTTTTTATTATTTATAATTTTCCTGTAAACATGTTTATTCAAACATGTTTTATCTGTAATCTCATTATACAATCATTGTGCATATCATTCAATATCTTTTGATTATAAAAATCTTTTTTGTCCACCATGCACATATAACTGTTATAAAATGTTTCACAGTGCACAGTCTCTGTTTATTTTTCCATACGGTCTTTCAACCCACCCCAGGTTTCCTGGAAAATAGCTGCATCCATCAATTTCAGATTGTCTGCAATGGCTGGTTTGAAATCCATATTCGCAAGAATATCTTTTTCAAGATCGACACCCGGCGCAATTTCTGTCAGCGTCAATACACCGTCAATAAGTTCCATCACACATCGCTCTGTCACATATAATACTTCCTGACCGGATTTCGCTGCATATTCACCCGAGAATGTAATCTGTTCCACTTCTTTAAGGAATTTCTTATTCTTACCTTCTGCATCAATGACTAACTTGCCATCCTCTACATGCTGTTTACCTTTCGCCATAAATGTTCCTGCAAAAATGACTTTTTTGGAATTCTGGGAAATGTTGATAAAACCGCCAGGACCTGTCAGACGATAGCCAAATCCCGGTACATAGAATTTGCTGACATTGATGTTACCTGCTGCATCCGCCTGTGCCAATCCAAGAACAGCCACATCAATGCCACCGCCATCATAAAAATCAAACATATAGCCATGATCTACACTTGCCTGGGCATTGTAGGAACTTCCAAAATTCGGAAGGGCTGCCGGCACACCACCAAAGTTACCACTTTCTGTTGTCAGTGTGATCTGGTCAGTACAGCCTTCTTCAGCAACAATGCTTGCCACATCTGCAGGTATACCCACACCAAGATTGACAAGGTCACCTTTTTTCAGTTCCATCGCGCATCGTCTCTCAATAATTTTTTTATCACTTAATGGAACAACCGGCAGCGCATCCACTGGTTTCTTTAAATTGCCTGCAAAAGACGGTTCATAATAGACACCTTCTGTCTGCCAGCAGGCATTCTTGTCAGTTGCGACAACCACATAATCAACGAGTGCACCCGGAATCTTAACTTCCTTCGGATGAAGTGTACCGCGAATGGCTGTATATTCTACCTGAACAATGACAATACCGCCACTATTCTTTGCTGCCTCCGCAACAACCAGTCCTTCATTAATCGGTCCTTCTTTTTCAAAGGTAATATTGCCATCTTCATCAGCTGTTGTACCTCTTAAAAGTGCAACATTCAGAGGAAATGATTTATAGAAAAGATATTCTTCACCATTAAAATTCACCAGTTCAACAAGATCCTCTGTCGTCACCTCGTTCATCTTGCCACCTTCAATACGTGGATCCACAAATGTACCGAGTCCCACTTTCGTCATTAAACCAGGACGATGTGCGGCAATCTCTCGCCACAGATTGACAATCACACCCTGAGG
>OHAU01002077.1_pt1 | contig 20380 bp, 19 predicted proteins | sample 1577181 | NCBI WGS metagenome assembly OHAU01 (sample SAMEA3541472, study PRJEB24748) | human gut metagenome | biome: human gut; feature: human-associated habitat; material: faeces | place: China | collected 2012 | reverse complement strand
CGAGCGTTACCTGACCTTTGCGGTTGGTGCGCCCAATGTGGATGCCGCTGTACCGAAGCTCGCCCGCATGAGAAACGACTGCGTGCAGACGCTTGCGCGCATCAGAAGCGACGCGACTGTGGTGCGTGGAGAAGAGCGCCTGGCTGCTATCCATTCGCAGCTGCGTCCGGGCAAGAAGCTGACTTCTTCCGTGTTCGATGAACTGTCATGCAGAAGCGGTCTGTGCACCAAGGATTTTATCGCTCCGGGTGTGCTTGACTTTAAGCCGCAGGGACGCGCCGACTGCTTCTATTCGGACGGCATGTATGGCCAGGTGCTGGGATTCCGTCGTTTCGGTAGTGAGCTGTCCGACCGCGCCTTGGCTGACATCATCGACTTGGCCCTGCCGCTCAACGTCACGCTGCACATCCAAGCCATGGATAAGGCGAAGGCCGTTGCCTACGTGAAGCAGCGCCTTGCCTGGATGGACAAGGAGATCATCGACGAGCAGATGACGGCAGTGAAGAAGGGCTACGACTTTCAGATCCTGCCCTCCGAGCTCAAGTACTCCAAAGAAGAAGCCGAAGACCTGCTCGATCATCTGCAGAACAAGAACCAGCGCCTATTCATCTTCACGGGCCTGGTATACACGTATGCCGAGTCCTTGGAAGAACTTGACGAGCAAGTGCTGCAAATCATGAGCACGGCGCGCCGTAACTCCATTGACCTCGATACGCTCACTTACCGCCAGCGCCAGGGCCTGAACTCGGTGCTGCCGCTGGGTCACAACCATGTTGAGATGAGTCGCATGATGACCACCGCGCAGGTGGCTATCCAGATGCCGTTTGCCTCACAAGAGCTCAATCAGCCGGGCGGTGGCTACGTGGGACAGTCCAAGCAGTCGGGCAATCTGGTCATTTGCAACCGCAAGGATCTGGCAAGCCCCATGGGGTTCGTCTGCGGCAAGCCGGGTTCCGGCAAATCCTTCAGCGTCAAGCGCGAGATTATGAACACCATCTTGGCTTATCCCGATGACGAGATTATCATCTTCGACCCTGCAGGCGAATACGCGCCCGTGGTCGAGCCAGCCGGTGGCACGTCCATCCGCTTCGCGCCCGATTCGTCAACCTACATGAATCCGTTTGACTTAGGCGACGTTGCAGACATGGGTAATGCGTCGCAAATGGCCTTCAAGATAGAGGCGATATTGGCCCTATCGTCTGCCACCATGGCAGAAGGCGCTCAAGGCCTGCCGGAGTCGGACAAGTCCATCATCAGCCGTTGCGTCGAGGCGGCCTACGTTGCCGCATCCATGCATGACAGGATGCCGACGCTTGGTGACTTCTATGACATCCTTACGCGCCAGCCCGAGGCTGAGGCACGCGACATTGCGCTTCGTTACGAGCGCTACGTGAAGGGTGCCTTGTCGTTCTTCAACAACCAATCCAACGTCGCATTCAAGAACCGCATCACCAATATCGACTTCAAGGACCTGAACTCCAACATGCGCGTCTTCGGCATGCTCACGGCACTTGAAGCGGTGCGCAACCGCATGTACTACAACTTCGAGCGCGGCGTTACCACCTGGCTCTACATCGATGAGGTGCAGAGCCTATTCAGCCATCCGGCCATTATCAGTTACTTCTCCAAGTTCTGGGCCGAGGGCCGCAAGTTCAACCTCATCTGCACGGGCATCACGCAGAACTCCATCTATATGCTCGAACACGAGGAAGCACGCAACATGGTGCTGAACTCCGACTACATCATGCTGCTGAAGCAGTCTCCGCTCGATCGCCGCGAGTGGGTGCGCCTACTGGATCTTTCCGCCCAAGAAGAAGCGTGCATCGATGAATCCGTGAAGCCAGGCGAGGGTTTGCTGGTGGCAGGTGCTGCCCGCATCGCCATTACCGACGACTGGCCGAAGGGCTTGCTCTACAACACCTTCAACACCAAGCCCGAAGAAATTGCAGCGCTCAAGCGTGCTGCTCGCTTCGAGTTTGGCTTCAAAGAAAAGACCGAGGGATAGGCTCATGTCGAGCAACCTTGCCAAGCATACCGATACGGCGAAGGCTACCGAGTTCACTCGGGGCGAGTCCGACAATGCCTTCGAGGCCAAGGCGGGGCGCACCGATGCGGTAAACGCCGGCATCGTCAAGAAGGCCGATGCGGTTGCCGAGGCTGAGCTGAAAGGTGCGCGCAAGGGAGGCGTTTCCGTCAGAAACGTGCTCGGTCGCGCAGTACGCCAGGCAGGCGGACAAGAAGGTGCAGATGCCGGCGATCAGGCTGCACGCAATGTCACGCGGCAGACGGGCGTCGCCCTGCAGAAGAGCCGCAACATGCGCTCGGCGATATTTGCTTCCGCTGCAGCAGAGATGGACGAGGATGACGAGACAAGCGGGATGTCGGATGCTTATCAGAAGGGCTCCGACGCAGCAGCGCTGGCCCGCAAAGCGAAAGCCATGCGCACCTCTAAAGATGCGGTCAACACTACAGCAAAGGCTACTGGGACAAATTGTCCCAGTACTGCCAAATCCGTTGAAGATCGGGCTCGCAAGGCTGTTTCCAAGAAAACAAAGGAGAAAGCAGCGGAGTCGAAGGTGCGCATGCAGTCACGACGTACCTGGCTCAAGGCACACGGCGCGCAGGCAAAGGCAGCCCAGGCTGCCGGGGAGACTGCCGCAAAGGCAGGCGGTACAAAGACGCTTGCCGCAATGGCCTCTGGTGCACTGGCACCCGTTGCTGGAGTGATCGCGGGCATCATCGCATTCGTGCTTGCCATGATGGTGGTATCTCAGCTCATCAGCGCCCTTTTCGGCTTCTGGGAAAACGAGGCTGCAAAGCAATCAATGGCAGGGCTGCCTCCCTATATCACGCAGGAAATGGTGGTAACCGCGCTTGAATGCCAAGAGAAATACGGACATCCCGCAGGATGTACTATCGCGCAGATCATCTGCGAGTCGGGCCAGGGAGACCATCTGTCCGGATTGGCAACGCGCGACAATAACCTGTTCGGAATCAAGTGGGCCTCATCCTACGGGTTAGCCGAGGAAGTGTCGGGGCATTCCAGTTGGCAGACCGGTGAGGAGTATGGCGGGCAGCACGTCACAATCACCGCCGAGTTCACCAGCTTCAAGTCGCACAAGGACTGCATCGTCTTCCGCAGCCGCGTCTTCTTGCAGAACTCCCGTTATTCGGAAAACGCGCTTATCAAGGAAGCAATGGCTACGCATTCGTCCGACAAGATGGCGGAAGGCTTGAAGGACGCCGGCTATGCCACAAGCTCAAGCTACGTTGAATCGCTCAAGAGCATCATGACCACCTACAACCTCTACCGCTTTGATGGGATGACCGTCGAGCAATTCGAGTCTATGACGGCAAACGGGGACGTGATTGTGCAGGCGGCATACAGCCAGCTTGGGGTTCCCTATGTGTGGGGCGGGTCTACTCCAGGTGTCGGTTTGGACTGCTCGGGTTTGACCCAGTACTGCTATGCGCAGGCAGGCATATCCATTCCTCACTACACCGAAGATCAGAAGAGCGCGCTTACCACAGTTCTTCTGTCCGAAGCCCAGCCTGGTGACATCCTCTACAGGCACGGTCATGTGGCTATCTACATCGGCGGAGACCAGTACATCCATGAGCCGCAGACCGGTGACGTGTGCAAGATCTCTTCCGGCATCAACTATTTCACCTGCGCGTTGCGCGCGAACAGATAGGAGCGTTGAAGCAATGAACAAGAAGGGCAAGATCCTCATGGCACTTGCTATAGGAGCCGTTGTCATCCTAGTCGGGTCGAGCGTCGTGCGTTGCACGCTCGTCCACCAGGATGAAACGGTGGGACAAATTGTCCCAGTAGAATCAGAAGACAACCAGGCACAGCCGAATACCTTGGATACTTCCAGCCAGAAGCTGCCTGCAGACGAGAAGAACGCGCTGGCGATACTGAAGAGCAGTGTGTGGACTGCCGACGGCGGCAAGTCGACCATCGCGTTTAAGGATGGCCGCTATGCCGAATCTGACGGCGTTGCCAACAACATGACCGCATTCGATGTCAAGTCGGTGACGAAGGAAAGCAGCCAGACGTCGATCATGCTCAAGCTGGATTTGCCAGATGGCACGACCAAGGATTCCCTTGTGCTTGTACGCCAAGATGCTGCAGGTGCCTATACCGTATTAAGCGATGATTTCACGCTGGCGAAAACCTACAGCCAGGGAGCGCCTAACGCTGGTGTCGTTGAGGTTATAGGTGTTAACGATGAGTTCCGTGAACTCTTAGGCGGCACAACTGAAGGGTTCTCCAAAGCCGTGACCGATTACGCGCATGCGCATGTTCCCACGGCGACCAAGGCAACGTGGACGCAATCGCTTGTAGTCGACTACGCAAGCGGCACGGTAAGCGCCAACTTCACCTGCGATGATGCCGCATCGACCGTGCTTACCGTTGAATACGCACGCGGCCCGGCTACGTTCAAGGTCATGGGGTGATGCGGATGCCGGTAACTATCAAAGACAGACGCTTCGTCCTAGCGTTCGCGGGGACATTCCTGATCTTAAGCTCGCTCATGCTGTTCCCGGATTTCGCCTTCGCGTCGATTGCTGACGACATCAATAAATGGCTTTGCGGGGTGCTGCGCGACTGCTGCAACTGGATCTTCGCGAACCAGATAAACATGCTCAAGTCCATCGGCTACGATGGCATCCTCGCCGCCGGTTTTGATTCTATGCTCGGCACGGCGGGCAACACCACCATGTACTCGCTCGTCCATGGGGTGTGGCAGGTTGCTATACTGCCCATTGGCTGCGGCGTGCTCGGGTTCGTGTTCACCATCAAGCTCATCCAGATCTCGCAGAAGATGGATGGCAATGCGAGCCTGCCGGGTGTGAAGGAAGTCGTGTTCCTGCTCGTTTTCTTTGCAGTCTTCCTGTTCCTTATTCAGAACAGCTTCGACCTCCTGGAGTCCATCTACTCACGCACAAAACTCTCCGACGAGCGCGTCATCAACATGTTCGGCACGGGCGGTGCCATCGACCTTAATGCCGTATCAATCGTCACCACCGACGACGACGTAGCGGCGCTCGTTGCCATGCTCATCGTGGCGCTTATCAGCTGGGTTGTGGTGCTAGTGGCCTATATCGTTGCGCTCGTCGTTTCTTGGGCGCGAGCCATCCAGCTCTACCTCATGGCGGCATTTAGCCCCATACCGCTCGCGCTCATGGGTACCGAGGATACCCGCCAGATAGGCATCGGCTACGTCAAGAATTTCGTGGCAGTGTGCCTGGCAGGCATCATCATCCTCGTGCTACTTATTTCCTTCCCGATAATCCTTGGCGGCCTCAATGCGGCGAACCCCGGAACGGGTACGCCCATAGACGGCATTGCCAACGGGCTCACCTATGCGCTCCAGTACCTGGCGATGTGCATCCTGCTCATCTTGTCCTTGGTAAAGAGCGGAAGCTGGGCCCGCGACATCGTTGGCGGATAGAAGAGAGGAGGTGAACCGTTATGTATGACTATGATTCCTGCCCTTGCGAGCAGGCGGCTTGGCGCGTTTACGACCTGATGTGCGAGCACGAGCCCATGTACTTCGAGGCGCACGTTACTGACGACGAAGAAAGCCCTAACGGTTTCGGCTGGTATTTCTCGTCGCATTTGCGAAACGCCGATGGCACTTGGTCCGAATACGACGGCGGCCAGTATTGGGACTACGAAAGCGCAGAGGAATTCGAGGGCGTTATCGGAGAAGCAGTACCCTTTGCGGCCTTCGAGGCGAGGCCCGTGGAATACGAGGAGTTCGAGCGCGTCGCTTTTCAAGTGCCCCGATCCCTATCCGAACGTGAGGCAGCTGCGCGCGCGTTCCATGCGGGTGACCAACGCGGCCGCAACGATCCTGTAAAGGAGGCTCAAGTGAGCAGATGAATGATGCAGTTAACAACGGCGCGGTCTTCCACAACACCCCGTCACCGCCAATGTAAAGGAGATTGAGACAATGACCGAAACAGAGAAGAAGAACGTCTTTTTGACGCTTCACAAGAACTTCGTCCGCACGGATATCGAGTATACCGACAAGACAACCGGCGAGCTGAAGACGTTCAACCAAGTGACGCTGCCCAAGGGCACCACCATCGATGGCATCGACGTTGGCTGCTATCAATTCAGCCCGCTATTCGTCAATGCTTCGCGCTTCAGGGGTGAGAACTTCCGCGATATCCCCTTGCTTGCCGATAGGGAGGTCTGGCTCAAACGAACCGTTCTTGATGGCGAGGGCAACCCCGTTCTCGATGACGATGGTAAGCCCGAACGCGACACGGTAAAGGTTATGTCGCAGGAAATCAAAGATGCGGTTGATAAGCAGCGCAGCGACTACCTCCAGGCGCACGCCCACGACCGCGAGTCCCGCACACAGGAGGCAGATCTAAGCGGTAAGGCTCAAGCCGCGCGCAACGGTGCCGGCGCACTTGAGGAATCCTCCCAGCCACAGCGCAATGCTCAGACGCGATAGGCGGGTTGATCATGGGAAAAGCAATCAGACAAAGCGGTTCGAAAACGATGCGCATCGTGCTTGCGGTGCTTATCGCCCTTTCGGGAATAACGGGCCTACTCACGACATCGCGAAGCGCCTACGCCGTTGAGGCAACGCTTGTCGATACGGGCTGGTCGTTTGACTTCTATCAGTACGACAGCCACACCGGCAGTCATTGGGCAGACAGCGCATTCGAACTGAATGGCAAGCCGGCTTACTGCATCGACATCACGCAGGTCGCCTCGGCAGGGTCATCCTATTCGTCCTCTGCCATGCCGGCGAATATGGCGCTGAAGATTGGCTTGTACGAAAAGTATCTGAACGAGGCGCATGTCAACTGGAGTTCACTCAAGCGGGCCGGCTATCTTCAGTTCATGATTTGGTGCGAGTACAACACCAGCTACGTTGCTGCCAACGTCACACCAGACAACGATGATTTCTATGGTGTCTACGATGCAGCCAAGAGCTACTACAAAGACAACAAGAACCGTTATGAGGCAACGGGCACGGAATGGACAAGCTCGAATTCGCAGAGCATGTGCGTCGCGCCGCAGCTTATCGAGCACGGCAACATCGACCTGACCAAAACTTCCGGGAAGCCCGACATCACCGCCGGCAATAAGTGTTACTCGCTGGCAGGTGCGGAATATACGGTGTATTCGGATTCCGGCCTCAGCAAGAGCGTTGGCAAGATCGTCACCGACGCCAATGGCTACGGCAAGCTTGAAAACCTCAAGGCGGGCACGTACTACGTAAAGGAGACGCTGCCTTCGGTTGGCTATATGCTCGATCCGAACAAGTACACCGTAGTGGTGAATCCAGGGAAAACAACCGGTGTGAACGGTGGTAAGGTCGCCGAGACACCCGGAACTGACCCGGTTGGCATGCTGGTTGGCAAGGTTGATGCGACCACAAGCGAGCATAGACCGCAAAGCGTGGCCGACCTCTCAGGAGCGCAGTTCAGCGTTAAGTACTACGACGGCTACTACAACAGTGCTGCCGAGGCTGCCGCATCGGGTAAACCTACGCGCTCATGGACATTTGCCACAGACGCGGACGGCTACGCCTACTTTGCCAATGAGTTCAAGGTTGCCGGCGACGACCTGTACTATCAGACCAATGGAACAACGGCTTGCATGCCACTGGGTACCGCCATCATCGAAGAAGTGAAGGCTCCTGTAGGATATAACCTCGATGACGGCGTGAACCCCAACAATCCGCCGAATAAATTCTGCGTGCAGATTACGAGCGATGGCGTCATCGGCGAGAGCGTATATTCCTGGAACAGCCCCGAGGTTCCCGACACCATTAAACGTGGTGACTACCGATTGTTCAAGGAAGTCCCCACGAACAACGATGATGAGAACCAGGAGCTGACTCGCATCGCAATTGAGGGCGTGCAGTTCCAGATCATCAACGAGAACGAGAATGCGGTCGTCTCACCTGATACCGGAGCCGAAGTCGCAAAGGGTGGCGTCGTTTGCACGCTTACCACTGACGAGAACGGATTCGCCACCACCAAGACCCATGTGCCTGTCGGCTGGAGCGCTGCTTTGGCTTACGGCGAGTACACGGTGCATGAGATCATTCCCGATGACGTGGCCGAGCACGTGAAGGCGGAACACGGCATCAAGCTCATCGGCGTGGATGACTGGAAGATTGTAATCGGCGAGGAGGGCCAGTACAGCCCCGTGCAGGTAGTGGCAAACCATATTCCGCAAACCCCGCTCACCATCCAGAAGGTCGACAGCACAACAGGCAAGTCCATCCCGCTCGCATGTAGTTTCCAGATCTTCGATGGCAACGGTAAGCTTGTCACCTACACCGACCACATGAACGAGACGGTCATCGACACCTGGACCACCATCGGCAAGACGGGGCATGTGACGTTGCCGATGAAGCTCGATGAGGGAACCTACACCATCCATGAGGTGGCGGCACCCGATGGATACGTGCTTGGCGACAAGGACATCACGTTCACGGTTGATGAGTACCGCACTTGGGACGACCCCATCACGCTCACGTATGCTGATGCCCCCATCCGCGCGGAGATTCAACTGCTCAAGACCGATGGCACCACCGAGGTGCCAGTCGAGGACGCTGAGTATTGCATCAAGGCCGAGGGCGACGTCGTCACTGGCGACGGCACGGTTCGCTTCGAAGACGGCCAGGTTGTCGGCTATGTGACCACGGATGCCGACGGTAAGGCCTCCATCGAGGATTTGTTCCTGGGTAACTACGTGGCCTACGAGACCAAGAGCCCCGAGGGCTGGGCGCTTGACACCGATGAGCACCACATCAATATCGAAACTCAGGGCCAGCTCGTTCCCGTCGTGGTGGAATCGCTTGATGCCGTCGACATGCCCACCACCTTGCAGCTGCTGAAGGTTGACTCGACCGATACGAGCAAGGCGCTTTCCGGTGCGACGTTCCGCATCATACAGACTGCGCCAGCCGTTACCGATGAGGTAGACTCTGGCTTCAACGTCAACTGGGAATGCGAGCTGACGACAGGCGAAGACGGCACGGCAAGCCTACCCTACATGCCGCACGGCACGTTCGAAATCGTTGAGATCAAGGCACCTGCAGGCTACTTCATTCCGGCAGATGCCGCACCCGTCTCCTTCAGGGTGGATGACCAAGGCTTCATTGGGCTAGATGTGGAAGGTACTCAGTTCGGCGACACCCTTGAGCTTACGTTCGAAAACACGCCGACCATCCTCGATATCACCAAGTCCGACGCGACAACTGGCAAAGAATTGCCTGGTGCAACGCTCGTGCTGACCGATAAGGACGGCAACGTCATCGAGGAATGGGTATCTACCGACACCGCTCATCGCATCATTGGCATCGAGCCTGGCTGCTACGTGCTCACCGAGACCATCGCGCCCGAAGGCTACCTCGTGGCAACGTCCATCGAGTTCACGGTCGAGGAGACAGGCGACGTGCAGAAGGTGGAGATGAAGGATGACTACACCAAGGTCGACATCTCCAAGACCGACATCGCAACCGGTGATGAGCTTCCTGGTGCACACCTGCAGGTAATCGACAAGGACGACAAAGTGGTTGCTGAATGGGATACCAACGGCAAGGTTCACCGCATCAACGGCCTTGAGCCCGGCGACTACACACTTCGCGAGACCAGCGCTCCCGATGGCTATGAGATCGCCGAAGACGTGAAGTTTACGGTAAAGGCCACGGGCGACGTGCAGAAGGTCGAGATGAAGGACAAGGCTACACCTGAGACTCCCGGAACCCCTAACAGTGACTTGCCAAAAACCGGCGATAGCTTCCCCTGGTGGGCCTTCGCAGCCTTAGCAGGTGCAGCTGCTTGCGCTGGTGGAGCAATGTATCTTGCGCGCAAAAGCGGTACCTCTGTTGATGAAGACAAGGACACTGAATGATTGCAATAGCACTTTGGCTTCTCGGCTTCGTGTCGGGGCTGTTCACGCTAATCGCGCTTGCTTGCGCAAAGGTTAGCGGAGACTGTTCCCGCATCGAAGAAGGATTCATCAACTAAATGCAGCGGCTGGGTTCATCCCCAGCCGCTGTTGTCATAAAAAGCTAATTGCAAATAATAAAACCAGCGACGCTATTATGCTTTGGAGGTCGGATATAACTCTTCGACTAGCTCAGAAAATTGCCGAGTAATTCTATAGCGTTGAGCTTCCATGATTAGGGCATTCATTTCGTCATGATCGTGCATCTTATCAATAGCATCCTGCACATCTAAATACGCATCAACCAATTCAGGATCATCCTCGCGTTTAAAGTCTTCATTCTCATAGGGATCAAAATCAAATGCCCTATTCAGTAGAGCAGCGGCATGCTTCTTTTCGAGTTTATTCCAAATATTATCCGATAATCCCGGATCGCTGTAGGCGAAATCAAACCGCTGCATTTCTGAGATTAGGGCAAAAAAACTCTTTGACTCGAACAATGCGCTCATGATTTTTCTTGCTTCAAAATTTGACATTTGCACGGCATGGAATGCCGATTCGTAGCTCGTTGCAAGTCGTATTTTTTGTAGCGCCTCTTCGGTCAACCCCATGAAGGAAACGGCGTCTTCCATTTGGAAAGTCTTCGAATCGGTCTCTCCGAGAAGGTATCCGAGGTCAACTTCAAAAAAATCTGCAATGTAAATCATTAATGTTGGACTTGGGAACGGATTGCCCGAACCACATCTAGTTCTGACGTTTTGCCATTTGCTTATATCAGGTTGCCCAATATGCTTTGGTAATCTGTCTCCATATTTTGATTCAAAATCCTGAGCTATTCGTTCTAAGCTTAACTTGCCATTTTTTCCGTGATCAATCTTGTATCGCTCTATGCACTTGCTGAGTCGTTCGTTCCAGATCACTGCTTTTGTAAATTCTATGCTCTCCACGGATATCCCTTCGTCAATATTGATAAATATATTCAGTTTCATGCGTTGAACGTATAAATAATAGCCGCCATACTTAATTCATGCAAGAGATTCTGATAAAGGAGGCCCACAATGGAATTCAACGGACAGACTGGATTTGAGTACATGACAGATGGAACGACCAAAACGTTTTCGTTTGGGCTAAGCAATAAGATTGATGAAAGCATTGCGGCGTTTATTGACCGTATCAACCCGCAGGCAGCGTTTACGATAGCGGCCTGCACCGGTTGCGTGCTTTTAGGGATTGACCCCAAGGCGCGTAAACAATTGATGAACGCCTGCGGGAAGTTTCTGTCAGCTGCAGCTTAGGAGAGGGGGATCCGTCTGGACTCATCTTGCGCAAACTAACGCGAATCATTAGTTTGCGCAAATACAATCCACGAATCGAGAGCAGACTTGATGATTGTTTGTTCATAATGGCATCGCTATGCAAATGCATCCTTACTGCATTTATCCACCTAATGACAACAATTGCAGTAGGACGTAAAACATCCAACAGCATAAGGGTTTCTTTTGCACCCAACATCGTTATATGCGGTTGGGCTTTCTCTTGACGGCCAACAGCTTAAGGTAGTCACTGAAGTCGCTCGTGTCCGTCGGTGCGAACATTACCCATTTGCCGTCATGGTAGGTTTCGGCGGCGTCGTACTGGTCGCAAACCGCTTTAGGCAGTTCGCCTCTGATTTCCTCGAACTTCTCCCTCTCGTGCTTTCCGAAGATGATCATGAATCCGATGCAGTTGCTTTTGGCATACAGGCAGCAAAGTGTCTTGCCGCCCCGGCGGTACTTGTATTCGTACGTCCATTTCTTGCCGCCCGAGCCCCATGTTTGTTCCATGTCGTAGCTCTGGTTGATGGTGGCGTCAAGCGTCTGCCATACCTCAAGCAGTCGGGCTCCGATTAATTCGGTTAGGGCTTCTTCGCTTGGTGCCTCTATTGCCGACATCTTTACTCCTATAGCTTGTAAATTACCTCAAGAATATCTAGCGCCTGTTCCAATGTCATTCCGATATCAAGCTGGTCAACACGCATGTTCTCTTCACGCATTTCCGCAACAAAGCGCTGCATATCTCTGGCAATCTGAGGATCGAGGCTGATATGCGTCTCTGCGGGAACGAATGCAATGAGACGCATGACGTCTTTCTTGTGCTTCTTAAGATCCGCGCTGTTTACGTGTTGGCCATTGCGTTTGCGGTCGTTCAAGTCGATATGGGCACGAGCTTTCAAGGGAATGATATGGGCGGCGTCTACAATGCTTATGCCGTCAACTTTATCTAACCCACTCGTAAGGAAGTTGTAGTACGCGTCATTCAGAAGAATGGCCGAAAGGCTCGATACGTCTTCATCAAGGGGAAGGGGTCCAATTTCCGAGTCTTCGTTGTGAAGCGGAAAGTCAGGGTGCCTTGCAAAGAGCTCGATCATATGTGGGTAGGCATTGTCCGTTGGTTCCGTGAAGCGATAGAAATGCACATCGTTATCATTGCGCCAACCGCAGGTATATCCGCCATCGCCGATGAACGCCCAGAGCGTCTGGGCGAAGTCCTTCGCAGGTCGATCGGCCAGTATGACGATGTCAAGATCTTTGGTTCGCCTGAACTGAAGTCCGCGACTGGCAAAAATAAGGTCGCACGCGCTGCCGCCAATCAATGCATATCGGTCGGGGAAGTCAGCAAATCTTTCCTTAAAAAGCTCCATGCCTTGAACACTCATGAGCAAATCCTTTTCTTCAGGGTTTCCAGTGCGTCATCAAGACGCGGGTCGTCTTCGTCGTTGTCTTTCAGTGAGAGATAAAGCGATATGTCGTCAACTCGGTCGCCATCTGCATCTATGTCGTAGTTCCAGATTTCAAGCAAGATATCGGGCACGTCATCTTTTTCGACGACGTTCATGCGGTCTGCATACTCGTCCAAATAAGCATGGTTGTATTCATCTGTCGCATAGGTTGTCCAGTGGTCATCTGCAAGCATCGTGAGCATGCTCAAAGCGGTGATCCCCGCATAGAAGCAACCTTGGGATAAGAAGTCTTCTTTGCTATCTTTGAACTTGAGATAGACAGATGATGCAACAGGAGACGAAAGATATGGCTCAAAGGTTTCAAGCAGTTCGGCTGCAGACGCATCTTTCACTTCGGCTATAAAACGCTTGCGTCCCTGGGATCCTATAACCTGCGGTAATACGAGCTCGATTTCTTTGAAATAGTTCGAAGTGCTTGCCAAGCTCTTGCCCAGCAACTGAGCAACCTCGCTGGTTGACTTGCCTACCCATGAGCCATTGATGATGTGGATTGCCAGACGCTGCGCTTGCGGCGATAAGGGCTTAGCGCCTTCGGGTTCCGAAAAGCTCAAGAAGGAAAGCCCCAGAAAGGGCAGAAAAAGGGTGTCTTCTGAATTGATCCAGGCTATACCTTCTTGGCATAGGCGCGTAACTTGGTATTTGCTTAGGCTTTGCGAAACGATGACGCACGGCATTTTGAAACCGGCTTGCAGCTTACCAATCATATTCACCAGCATCGGCAACCTGATAGTGCCTTTGGGAGCGACGAACATGCATTCGGTATCGCCGATGGAGCCGAGAGAGATATCGTTGTGCAGCGTGTAGAAGATAGGATAGCTGCCAAGATTCGGCGTCTCTCCCTGTGAAACGGTAAAGCCAAGAACGCTTGCGGGCAAATCCATATCCTGCACCTCCTTTAATTTCACCATATTTTACCCAATTACAGCATAGAAGTAAAATTGAGTAAAAATAGATGTAATTACACTTGAAATCTTACTCCCAATGCCCACCACTCTCGACGGTTTCGTAGTGGCCGGTAGCGTCGTGGTGAACGGTTTGGCTGCCGGTAACCACTTGAACCATTTCGGTATGATGACCACTGCCTTCGCCAGCCATCATGTGGGCCTTGCCGTGAGTAACTTCATTACCAGTAATGTCTGAGCCGCAAACATTGCAGATTGATTTTTCTTCGTAACCATACGTTGGAATGGATTCATCCCACGCTGCGGAGTCCTGAACCCAAACCTGCGAATAGTCCACAACCCACTTTTTGCTTGGTGCTGCAGGCACACTTTCATTATTGCTCGAAGAACCGTTATTGCTGCCACCAGAAGCCCCGACATTATTGCTGTCTGACGGTGCAGAGCTTGGTGCCTGTGTTGAGTCGGTTCCAGTGGGTTGGCTATCAGAACCAACAAAACCATTCTCTGCTGCGCTTTGGCCTGCTGCCGCATCGGCATTCTGCTCTTCGTTCGACGAAGCGCTTTGCACCGCTTCTGTGGTTGTTAGACCAGCTTCAATAGCTGCAACGTTCAATGAGCCGTCATTACTTGTTTGACTTGCGGTATCAGTCGAACTTTCGCCAACAGCATCGTTGCTATCGCACCCGCGCAAGCAAAACGCGCAGATAAGGGCAACCGCAACGACTGTGATAGCAGCAATGGCAGCTACCTGCTTGGGGTGGCTCTTAATAGTCTGCCGGCATTGCGCCAGAGCATCTTTTGCTTTCATGAAAACTCACTCCTTTACATGAAGAAACGGAATACGGCCTTAAACAGCCAGCGGAAGAATCCGAATACAAACTTCATCGTGCACTCTCCTCATCGTTGTAATCGTCATAGTCGTCGTCCCAGCCGTCGTCGTCGGGCTCATCCGCCTCATCGATGTTGGGTAGGTTATCGAGCCAAAGCTCTTCATCCTCTTCGCCCTCTTCATCTTCGGCCGGAACCTGTTCGGCATCCGTGCCTGAGTTTTGCTGCTTGGGCTTCTTCTCTTCGGTGGGCTGGCACCCTTCGGCTAGCAGCACTTGCTCGTAGGCTCTTCGGGTGTATCCGAACATCTGGCACAGCTCGTCTTCGTTTGCAGCAAGAACTGGATCTGTGTTGGCAAGATAGTCATGCACGGCCACGGCTTTGCTGTTGATAGAAGATGCCGTGTCGTTGTTGAAGCAGGCAAGCTCCTGCGCGCGGAACTTGATCCCGTTGATAAGGTCTTCGCCCACACGCCAGGCAACCATTTCTTTGTTCACCACGACCTTGGATACATGGCTGATCTCGGTTTTATCCACCAGCAGAAAGCGCCATCCACGCATGCGCCGTGCAACGGGCGTTGTGTCGGCTTGCGCATCTTGTCGGTATTCAGCTCGAATGTCATAGAAATGCGCTTGCAGCCACAAGCTCTCGGTATCCAGGTTGTCAAAGCGCACCTCGAAATTGGTGAGCATGTTGTTGCCGTCAAAGGGCTGCGGAAGCGTGAATCGATCCACGTCAAATTCGTCAACGCGCCCGCTGTTATAAAACACTTGAATGTTCACAGTGCAAACTCCTATCTGCTTCGACTGTCTCGGCTTGGCTGGTCATAGCCACGATCGATATACCGCGAATCGCCGTAGCTGTATCCGGATTGGCTGCGCTGTGCCGCAACCTTCTTCTGTGCGGGCGTAAGTTGCCGTTTGGGGCGTGCCGGGCGCTGCTGCGGAAGCAGGGCCTTCTCGCGCACGAATTCGCGCGCCTGCTCTAGCTGCGTAATCTGCGCGGTAATGCGGTCCTTTTGTCTGGGCGTTTCTACATGTTCCCGTTTAGATTCAAGGCTGCTGATACGACGGGCATAATCGTCGATTCCCGCAATGCCATAGCGTCCGTTGAGTTCCAATGTGAATGCCAGGTTGTGCAACTCTACAAGGTCGTTGATTTCCGTAGCCTGCACCGCAATAGCCATGAAGTTCTTGGAGGCTGCGATGGTTGGCCTTGCGGCACTCGACCGGGCAAAGCGCGACTGTAGCGCTTCTTTGCCAAAGGTGTAACCCAAGCGCTCGCCGCCAACGCGCCTGGCACCTTGATCGCGCAGTGAATAGATCCAATCCGCACGATTCGCCTTGGGCGAGTTGTCGTCAACGTCCACCTCAAGCATGTCTAAGATTTGGCGAAACTCGCTTTCGTTGCGGGCAAGGTTCTTCGCCATAGAAACGCGATCGCGGATGTCGTTCACCCAAGAATACTCGCCGCTTTCAAGTACGCGACGCTCAGCGCGGCTCAGATAGTATTCTTGTTTACTGAGCCCGAGGGTGGCGGGCTCATCGCCCTTCGATGCCAGCTTGCCAAAGCCATCGTCCGCATCAACCTCATCGCGCAAGTATCCGAAACCACGCTGCTCGGCCATGTCTTGTAAGCCACGGTTGAGCTCGAACGGGTTTGGTATTTGAATGCGCAGACCAGTAACCACGTTGGTGTTGTTAATGACGATGTGCGCATGGGGAATACCGTTTTGGTTGTCGTCGTGGTAGATGATTGCGGCTTGATAGTCGGGCAGATACTTTTGCACCCAGGCACGCGAGAGCTCGCGCAACTGCTCAAGGTTCAGATTGTCTTCCGGCGTTGGAGACATGACGTAGTGAACGAAGGTTCGAGCGCGGCGACCCCCGTGGGGAAGATCGTTTCCGTATGAGGCCCGCAGCTCATCCATTTCCTGAGACCAATGCACGCCGTCCTTCATAGCCTCGTCGTATCCGGCCATCTGGTTTTCATCCCACGATAGGTTGTAGAAGTCGCGAGCTAAGGCTCGGCCATTCTTCTCCAGATACGCTTCGATACGCGCGGTGCTGGTATGTCCCGCAATCGGCTTTAGAATCGGCATCACCAATCACGCACCAAAGTCGATTTCTCGATTTCCTGCAGCGAGTAAACCAGGCTGTTTTTTCCTGAGTCGATCTTCGCCAGGCTGCCGTTAATCTCGCCAATCGTCTTGATGAAGTACTCGGTATCAAGGCGGCCACGGCGTATGAACATCGAGATGGTGTTCATGGAATGCACGGCCTGGTTGTAGTGGTAGCCCCACTTGGTAAGCTCGCGAGACATCGAGCCAAGCGCGTCGGTATCCAAGACGACGCAGCGCGTTCCATCGCCTTCTTTCGCGTCGACGGGGATGCGGATGAGGTAGCGGATATATTCCGAAGGCGTCTTCTGGAAGCGCTCGGCTTGCTGGTGAAGTTGGTCGCGATCTTCGTCGCTCAGGCGGCAGCAGATAAGGTTCGGGTAAGGCATGGTCGTATCTCCTTTACATGGTCAACGCAGTGCAACGCCTGTTGTGGAAGATGGCATTGCTTGCGGTTGCAATAGGGGCGCGGGGCATCCCCCGCAATTTACGCAACATGGCCGATAGACCCTGTGCGTAAATTTACCCACAGGGGTGCGCAAAAATCAGCAGAGGGTGCTAAGGCTGAAGGCCGTCGGCAAACCTGCTTGCAAATTGCGCCACCCCGACGGGCAAGTCTGTTTTGTAATGGCCGCAAGGCCGTGTATTACAAAACAGGTTACTTGCTACGATTGGCTCCTAACAGACGAGGAGCCATGCTTTGGATACTTACTCACCCCCTTCGAGCTTTGAGAGGCTTAGACGAAGCGAGGCGAGTAATTCGCGCTCGCGCTCGTTTGGCTGGCAGTTTTGTCCGGAAACGTACGCGGCGAGTGCCCGTTCGGCTCGAACAAGGTGCGGATTAGGCTCGTCGGTGGCTTGGTTTGCGACGGAAGTTACCAGTGCGGTGACTTCGCGCTTGGTTGGACAGGCTGCGTCAGCGATTTTGCAGAGCCTGTCAGCCTCGGCTGGATCCATGGTCTCAAGCGCCTTCAATGCGTCAGCGGAAAGAAGCTCACGGTCGGCAATCTTTTGCCATCCGGGACCCAAAGCGGCGGCTCTTTGCGCCATGTCCTCCTGGCGCTTGATGGTCTTGCCGGAAACCTTGCGGCCCGTCTGCTGACTGATGATGGAGGCCTTGATGTCCTCGGTTCGCTGCCCGCGAAGCTCGGGATTGGATTCACGTAGCTGCTCAACTTCTACGCCCAGTGCCCGGCTTGCCGCAGCGCGCTCGGTGACGGAAAGCTGTCGCGTGAAGAGGTTCGCGGTGTGCAACAGCGTGAGCGCCTGCGCATCGCTAATGGAATCAACCACGCGGCACGGCATCTTGTCGTAGCGATGGTCGTTGATCGAAAGCATGGTGAAGGCCGCCTTGCGGCGATGCCCGGAAAGCATCTGCCATTGCCCATCGGGTAGCTTGCGAACCAGTGGCAAATCGGTCAGGCCATCGTGATTGATAGATTCGGCAAGGCGCTCTATCTCGGTTTCATCCATGGAATAGATGGTGTTGTTGGGATGATCTTGGATAGTGTCGATTTCAATCTCGACCACAGGGTAGCGCTCGCGCGTCTTCGATTGAGAATCCAAGAGACCGGAAATGCTGAAGCTTGAAGCTGCTGCGGTTGCTTTAGCGCACATCGTTCATCATCTCCTTAACCAGAGCTTCGTAGTCCTGGGCCGGACGGCTGTTAGGTTCGAATGCGACGACCGGCTGCCAAGACCAGCTACCCTCGCACACCTTTGCGGATGCATGAATCTGCATAGCGAATTGCTCCGTGGCAAAATGCTGATCGAGCACGGCCGCGCCCGTTGCTTCAGCGTTGGTCATGAAGCCGGGCACGCAGGTGCGCAGCACGCGCCACTTAGGCGTTGGAACGCGCAGGGCATCAGCGATGGATTGAATGGCGGAAACGGTGAGTGCTGTGCCGCGCATAACGGTTGCATCCAGTTTAACGGGGATGATGACGCAGCCATCTTCGGCAGCGGCAAGGTAGGCATTAAAAGCCAAGCGCTTCATGGCTGGCGAACAATCCAAGATGGCGATGTCGTAATCACCGGATGCGTCGTCCAGCGCGAACTTCAAGCGTTGCTCTCGCAGCACAAGTTCGTTTTGGTCCACCAGCTCGATAGTGGATGGAATAAGGAATAGGTTTTCGACCTGGGTGGCATGAACGACCTCGGCAACGGGCTTGTTCTGATACAGAAGACCAATGCTGCTTTTGCCGGTTTGCTCGGCAGCATCGTATGCGCCGAAATAGTCGGTCGCAGATGCTTGCGGGTCAAGATCGATAAGCAAGACACGCTTACCTTGCCTGGCATATATGGATGCCAAGTTAACTGCGGTGGTGGTTTTGCCTACACCGCCTTTGTAGTTGCTGATTGCGAGCGTACGCACGAGTATCAACTCCTTTACATTGGGCGCGGCTCCGTGGTGCTGTGGAAGTGGAACCGCTTCTATTCAATTTTCCAAGCCTGCTCCGCTCTTCGAGCGGTCAGCCCTCCTTACGGTGGCATTCTCTGCAGGTTTGTATTACAGCACCAGAGTATACCACTGACGGAGGACTCTTAAGGGGGATCAAGCTCACAGCAACCTGTCCGCAACATGCGAGGAATCTTCCGTAGTACCCCTATCAAAGGGATGCACCCTGATGACTGCCGATAAGCGAGGGAGTGCAGCGACCGAGCGCGCATGGGTTCTGGCTATTGCCAAGGGATAAGCGAGTAGCGCCAAGCAATGGTTTTGCGAAGCGTAGCGGTTTGTTTTGACAATGTGATTCCGTGAGGCTGAAGAAGGCAAAAGAAATCGGGAAAGCATTGCGACCCTTGGAAAGAAGCAAAGAAAAACTTTGCATTAGCAGACTTAACCTTCTCAATAGCGCAACAATAGGTTATTCTAGTCTATGAGTAATACTGTCTGGTTCATTAAAACAATTTGGGCATTTTAAGCGATGTGGAGCGAGTGCAATGGCTATTAGCTACAAGAAGCTTTGGAAGCTGCTCATTGATAAGGATATGAAGAAAAAAGACCTTGCGCTTGTTACTGGAATCAGCTCTTCTACCCTTGCAAAACTTGGGAAAGATGAAAATGTGAGTTCTGAGACCCTCAACAAGATCTGTATTGCTCTTGAGTGCGATATCGGGGACATGATGGAGATTACCAACAACGAGAAGTGAGGTCTAGCAGAAAGAGCTGTCGACTGTATTTGGCGAGGAGGTGAACGATGGCCGTTCGAGCACGTTGGGATAAATATGAAGCCGCTGTACTACTCGATGCATATGTGAAAACTGTTGACGAAATCATAACCCGGTCTGCTGCTATTGAAAAAGTTTCCATGATGCTCAGAAAGCGAGCTCTTCTTGCTGGTGAAACTATTGACAGCTCTTACAGAAACACTTCTGGTATTAGTTATCAATTTGGCGTGATGCAATATGCAATGACGTACGGGAAAAAGGGCATACCCCAACGCTCAGTCCTTTTCCAAGAAATAGTCGATTTATATAGAACAAATCCTGCTGAGTTTGCCAGCATATTGGATGCTGCGATACAGATGTCAAATGACATAACGACCGAAGAAGGCAAAGTTGGCCAAGAGTCCTTTGAGCAAACGACAATTAATCGTAACCCACATTCTGTTCAACTCGAGAGCTCAGGCGATATTCTCATAGAAGCCATTCGACAAAATGGCATTAAATATGCTGATAAGAGAGATAAGGGCGGATGTCCCTGGATTATCGGGGGTGAAGAACTGTCATCTTTTGTAGGTGATGTTCGCAAGCTGGGGGTTAGATTCTCTTACAAACGGAATGGGGGGGCGAGTTATCGGCGGGGATCC
>OHAU01002055.1_pt1 | contig 20543 bp, 20 predicted proteins | sample 1577181 | NCBI WGS metagenome assembly OHAU01 (sample SAMEA3541472, study PRJEB24748) | human gut metagenome | biome: human gut; feature: human-associated habitat; material: faeces | place: China | collected 2012 | reverse complement strand
ATGGAATTTACTCTTGCATTTGGTCCAAAACCGGAATTTAGTTTTTCATTTAAGTGTTACTTCCAGTGATGAGTTAGACACGCAAATTTTTTTATAAAAACAGAACAAATGTTTGCAAGAAGTGATTAGATATGTTAGAATATAGTTAGAGATGAAACAGTATAAGATAAATTGGAGCAAGGCAGATAATTGTCTGACGGGGAGAAAAAGGGATGCAGGTTTTATCCAGCTATGGCGTAGAATTACGAAAACAGAATATTCCAATCCATCAGACCCTGGAAATCTACCGGTCTGCGGTCAGTTATCTGACAGAAATATATGGGCAGGTGTGGGAAGAACTGGAACAGATTTCCGATAGCAAGAGACGCTTCAATGCCGCGGAGCATCTGGTACATACCACGAAAAAGAATTCTGCACGCTTTGATTTTGATCTTCGCTTCCCGAAGATGCCGTCCTACCTGAGACGAGCCGCAATCCAACATGCATTGGGAAGTGTATCTTCTTACGAAACACGGATGGATCTGTGGGAAAAGTCAGGAGAAAAAGCAGGGAAACCCAGACTGGCGTATGAGAATCATGCCATGCTTGTTTTTTATCGTGATGTCATGTACAGAGAGGGAAAAGAAGGAAAAGACGAAGCATACCTGAAACTGTATGATGGTCATGACTGGAAATGGTTTTGTGTGCGTTTAAATCACACAGATATGGAATATCTGCGCAAGAACTGGTCGGGGAAAAAGGCATCAGCCCCGACACTGGAGAAAAGATACCATAAATATTTCCTGCGTTTTTCTTATACGGAAGAAGTAACACTTACAAAAACGCCGGTAAAAGAACAGATCATCTGTAGTGTGGACCTGGGAATCAATACCGATGCGGTCTGTACCATTATGCGGGAAGACGGAACTGTCCTGGGAAGAAAATTTATCGATCATCCCAGTGAAAAAGACCGGATGTACTGCACACTGGGACGGATCCGGAGATTCCAGAGAGAGCACGGCTCTGCGCAGTCACGGGGAAGATGGGCATATACGAAACGTCTGAATATAGAGATGGGAAGAAAAATTGCAGGTGCGATCGTAAAATATGCCGAAGAAAACCATGCGGATGTGATCGTATTCGAATATCTGGAAATGCAGGGGAAGATATCCGGAAAAAAGAAAAAGCAGAAACTGCATCTGTGGAGAAAACGGGATATCCAGAAGCGTTGTGAACATCAGGCACACAGAAAAGGAATGCGCATATCCAGAGTCTGTGCATGGAATACAAGCAGGCTTGCGTATGATGGTTCTGGAAATGTATCCCGTAACCCGAAGAATCACAGTATTTGTGTATTCCAGACAGGAAAACAATATAACTGTGATCTGTCGGCATCGTATAATATCGGAGCAAGATATTTTATCAGAGAACTTTTAAAACCCCTTCCGGTAACGGAAAGGTCTTTGCTGGAGGCAAAAGTCCCTCCGGTAAAGCGTAGAACCTCATGTGTTTATGCAGATCTGAAAGAACTTCATTTACAAATGGAAATCTTAAAGGCGGCATAAATGCAGGCAGATATACAGCGGACTACCTGCAATGTGGGAACCTGCCATATCTGGCATGGAAAAATGCGCATAACTGCGCTGACCTAAGTTACAGGCGTATCCGCCGATATTTAGTCTGACGCCTAAAGCGTCTGGAAGCACGCGACTTCAGTCGTGTGAGGATAAAGTTTTTAATTCACATGGAATCAGAAGGCTCAGACAGCATTGCAACAGATTAAGGAAAAGCAATATCCGGATTCAGTTCTGGATTATACCGGAGATATTTTGCTGGTTGGGATAAACTATGACAAGAAGACAAAAGAACATCAGTGTCTGAATGAAAGATATAAGAAAAAATGAATATCTATATTTGATAAAAAAATGGTTTTTCGTTATTACTGTCTCAATTAAGAGAATTGATAACGGAAAACCATTTTTTTATTTCTGAATCTGGTATTGACAGGCCTGAGGATTATTCTGAGAATTTTGTATTGCAAGAACAAGAGCTGATAAGATGCACAAAAAATGACAGATGAATTTATATAATATATATAAAAATTTTAAAATAAAACAAAATATATTGTATGATACATATAAAAATGATAGTATTACTATCATAAAATACAAAAGGCGGTGAGAAGATGGAAAAAATAGAAGGCACATCTCCAACACGTGTGCGTCAGGCGCAGCAGAGAAGAGATAGAATTATAAATGCCTCTATGAAATTGTTTCAGGAGAAGTGTGTGGAGGATACTTCGATGGAGGAAGTTGCGAAACGGGCAGGTGTGGGAGCAGCGACGGTGTATCGTTATTTTTCTTCAAAGATAGAACTGGTAATTGAGACTGCAGAAGTATACTGGGAAAAGGTTTCGGAGAAATACTTAGGAGAGTTGGAGGCGGGTAATATGCCAAATATTGCTGATGCAAAATCAGAGGCTATTTTGAAAATGGATGGCATCGAAAGTTCAGGCTATGATCAGTTACGGAAAATTTTGAATGTTTTTTGCAGGATATTTCTGGAGCAAAAGCCGTTTTTGAAGTTTCTTCACGAATTTGATGTTTTTGTGAAAAAGTATAATGTATCAGAGGAACATTTGGCTGATTATGAAAATGGGATTCTTAAATTAAAACCTTATGTGACCATTGCTCTCGGGAAAGGTCTGGTAGATAAAAGCCTTTCTTTTAACTGTTCAGTGGATGAGATGTATTTCTCTCTGACACATACCCTCCTTGCACTGATGGAGAAATTGGCAGTAGGAGGAGATATTCTGTCATCTGACCAGAATGTGGAGAGTGAAAAGCAGATCCGTATTATTATAGAGCTGCTGTTAAGAGGAATAAAAAATTTATAAAATATTTTTAATCTGGAGGTGCACGATGAAAAAGTTAACAACAGGGAAAATATGGCAGTTTGCAGCCGGACAGTTTGGATGGGCGATGCTGTCCGGGATTATTTCTAACTGGCTTGTATATTTTTATCAGCCGGATAAGACAGCCATCAGTCAGGGACAGACAGTATTTATTCCACAGGGGCTGGTGGTCTTTGGTATATTTACTATTATTGGCGGAATTACAGCTTTCGGAAGAATTTTTGATGCTTTTACAGATCCAATGATTGCCTCTTTATCTGACAGATGTACGTCAAAGAATGGGCGAAGAATTCCGTTCCTGAAATGGGCATCTTTACCGCTGGCGCTTTCTACAGTACTGGTTTTCTGGTCGCCGGTTAATAAAAACAGTTGGATCAATGGAGTGTTCTTGCTGGTTATGATTCTGGCGTACTATCTTTCCATTACTGCTTACTGTACACCATATAATGCGTTGATTCCGGAACTTGGACATACCCAGCAGGAAAGACTTAATATTTCCACAGTCATTTCCTTTACATTTATTGCCGGAACTGCAGTGGCGTATCTGGCACCTACGATATGGGAGATGTTTATTCCTGCTTTTGGCAGAGTTGGTGCTATCCGTATGACCTTTACTTTGATGGCGGCTGTAGCGTTTATCTGTATGCTTGTGCCGGTATTTTGCATTCGTGAAAAGGATTATGTAGATACGGTTCCTGCAAAAGAGTCAGCTTTTGGATCTCTTGCAGCTACTTTTAAGAATGGAGAATTTCGCAAGTTTGTGGCATCTGATATTTTCTACTGGATCGCACTTACCATGTTTCAGACAGGTCTTCCATTTTTTGTCACCAGTCTTTTGAAGCTTCCGGAAACGATGACAACTTTGTATTTTGTGGGAATGACAGCGTTGTCCCTTGTATTTTATATTCCGGTAAATAAGCTTACTCCTAAACTTGGAAAGAAAAAGATGATTTTGTTCGCATTTGCAGTATTTAGCGCTGCTTATTTTTACACCGGATTTATGGGAAAAATGAGCTTTATTCCGGCATCGGTGCAGGGACTGATCCTGACAGTCGTGGCGGCTCTTCCTATGGCGATTTTCGGAATTCTTCCGCAGGCTGTTGTGGCAGATATTTCGCAGAGCGACTCGATTACATCAGGAAGCAATCGTGAAGGAATGTTTTATGCGGCAAGGACATTTGCATTTAAACTTGGGCAGAGTATTTCTATGCTGATATTTACCGCAGTCTCGACGATAGGGGCAGCAGAAGGAACTGGTTATAGAGTTGCTGCTTTTGGGGCAGCAGTATTCTGCTGTATAGGTGGAATTATACTGGTATTTTATAATGAGAAAAAGATTAATGGGATTATTAATAGGCATCAGTAAAGATTATAATACAGGCATGTATCGAATGGTGAAAAGCAGATAGCAATAGAATTATGAAAAAGTAACAGGAGTACATACGAATGGAAATAATACATGAGAATGAATATTTGTATAAAATGAATGATGAAATAGAACCATATCTTGCAACGCACCGTCAGGAGGGGTACGTTCCTGGTGCAGAGGATCATCTGCATCGAAAAGACACGGGGATAGTGGGGAAAATTTATGTACAGCGTTACCTGGCAGAGAAACCGAAAGGCGTGATTATAATCAGTCATGGTTTTACAGAAGCAGCGCCGAAATATGATGAGATGATTTATTATTTTCTGAAGGCTGGATATCATGTGTATATGCCGGAACATATGGGACATGGACAAAGTTATCGCCTGACAGCAGATCCATCTCTTGTACATATAGATACCTGGAAGCGATATGTGAGGGATTTTTTGAAAATATGCCATGTGATTAAAAAAACATATCCTGAACTGCCATTAGTTCTTTTTGCTCATTCCATGGGTGGGGCAATTGGAACAATCGCAGCTGCATGGGAACCGCAACTGTTTCAGAAGATTATATTGAATTCTCCTATGCTCCGCCCGCTTACCGGAAATGTTCCCTGGCCATTGGTGATCGCTATTGCACAGACGAAGTGCCTTTTGGGAAAAAAGGAAGACTATGTGGCTGGTCAGAAGCCTTATGATGGTAGTGAGACTTTCGAAACCAGTGGATGTACTTCCAGACCGAGATTTGAAAAATATAATGAGCTGCGTAAAGAGAATAAAAAATTCCAGGTTAGTGCAGCCTCTTATGGATGGCTTCTGGCGTCTGTAAAAATGAGCTGGTACATAAAATATTGCGGATGGAAGAAACTGTCAGCACCTGTTTTGCTATTTCAGGCAGAAAAAGATGATTTTGTATCTGTAAACGCATTGAGAAAATTTGCAGAGAAAATCAATCACAGAGGAATCACTTCCTGTGAATATGTTTACCTGCCGGGAACCAGACATGAGACCTATCGCAGCGATGACAGGACGATGGAAATGTATTTAGATAAAATTATGAAGTTTCTGGATTCATGTAGCGGGGAGATGTTTTCTCATTATGAGGTGTTGAGAGAGTAAGTCATTGTCTGAAAGTTATATAAAACCTTTGGAATGTTACTTTACGCTAAAATGGTTTCATGTTATCATTGTTTTAATTAAATGTGATAGCCGGGAAGCATTTTTGATTGTGAGGTGTGATGAATGGGGAGAGTTTTTAATACAACAGGTGTGTGTATTCCAGAGAAACATTATATGGTAAATATTAATGGTCGTTTACAACAGATTAGAGAGCTTGTGGATGCAGGAAAATATTTTACTATTAACAGGGCCAGACAATATGGTAAGACTACAACCTTGCGTGCGCTTGCAGAAATGTTTCGGGATGAATACTATGTTGTATTACTTGATTTTAAGACATTTGACAATGAGAAATTTAGGACAAAAAGCGGGAATCTTCGGCAATTCAATTACCGAGATGAAAGCGTAAACTGTGCATGCCTGGAGAAGAGTTCGATTCTTGCAAGAAATAAGCAGCAGTTTTGAAATCTGGACAGGCATGTATTAAATTTCTCGGATTATTTTTTGGAGGTTTCCATGGATAATAGATTAAAATTACCGGTAGGAATTGAAGATTTCGAAGAAATCCGAAAAGAAGGTTTTTATTATATTGACAAAACAAAACTTATAGAGCAGCTTTTAATGAACTGGGGAAAGGTGAATCTCTTTACGCGTCCTCGCCGTTTTGGCAAGACTTTAAATATGAGTATGTTTAAGTCTTTTTTTGAAATTGGTACGGATAAGTCTGTTTTTGATGAACTCTATATATCTCGCAATAAAAAACTATGCAATGAGCATATGGGAAAATATCCGGTTATTTTTTTGTCACTTAAAGGCGTTGATGGATTAACTTTTGATATTGCTTTAAAACGTATCACTACTACAATGAAAAATGAAGCTCGCAGACATTATTATCTTAAAGACAGTGGCAAACTTGTAAATGAAGAGCGTATGCAGTATGAGCAGCTTTTATTAGGCCAGATGGACGATGTGACAGACAGTATTCGTTTGCTATCGGAACTTTTGTGCAAACATTATGGCAAAAAAGTAATCATCCTCATAGATGAATATGATGTACCTCTGGATAAAGCGTTTAGTAATGGCTATTATGATGAAATGTCAGAACTCATTCGTGGACTACTGGGACAGGCTTTAAAGACAAATGACTTTCTACAGTTTGCCATCTTGACAGGATGTCTGAGAGTATCTAAAGAAAGTATTTTTACCGGTATTAATAACTTTAAGGTATTATCCATCATGGATACAAGATTTGATGAGCAATTTGGATTTACCGATGAAGAAGTTAAGCAAATACTTACTGATTATGGATTATCATCACATTTTGGAGAGATAAAGGAATGGTATGACGGTTACAGATTTGGTAATGCGGACGTATATTGTCCATGGGATGTTGTAAATTATATTGATTTGTTGTGTGCTGATTCCAAAGCATTACCACAGGATTTTTGGTCTAATTCCAGCGGTAATACTATTGTGCGCAGATTTATTGATAAGGCAAATGTTCAGACAAAAGCTGAAATAGAGAAGCTGATAGCAGGCGAAAGCATAGAAAAGGATGTTTTACAGGAATTGACATATAATGAAATCGATAAGAGCATAGAAAATCTCTGGAGTGTACTGCTTACTACTGGATATCTGACACAAAACGGCCGTACGACAAGCGGAAAATATTTGCTGAAAATTCCAAACAGAGAAATAAGAAATCTGTTTAGCAGACAGATAAAGGAATGGTTCAGTGATGTTTCAAGAAGTGATGGAAAAGTACTTGAAGAGCTTTGTGGTGCATTTGTAAATAAAGAGCCGGAAAAGATAGAAAAGATATTTGGTGACTATTTGTGGAATACCATAAGTATTAGAGACACTGCTGTAGCAAAGGAAAAGAAAGAAAACTTTTACCATGGAATCCTTTTGGGATTATTAGGTTATAAATCCACATGGCGTACGATGTCTAATGCGGAGTCCGGTACCAGATACAGCGATATCCTTGTAGAGGTTGGGGAAAACAGGACAGGCATAGCAATTGAATTAAAGTATGCAGAAGGTGGAGATATGGATGCTGCATGTGCTGAAGCATTGCAACAGATAGAAGAAAAAGACTACATTGCAAGATTGAAACAGGATGGTATGCAGAATTTTATAAAATATGGCATAGCATGTTTCAAGAAAAATTGTAAGGTGACTATGGGCGATTAGAAATGGTTTCCTGTTATCAATATCTCAGTTGAGAGAACTGATAACGGGAAACCATTTTTGTTATTTGGCTGCGTTTTTATTTAACAGCCGGAAACAGATTATAAAAAAGATAATTCCATATACAGTTGTGATAGGTGTCGCCATTCCAACATAAGTCAGAGATGTTTCCGGTAATCTCGACATAATGATAGATATCGGAATTCGGATGCAGAATGCGGAAGTGATTCCCTGGATCATAACAGGAATACTTTTTCCACAGCCATTAAAATATCCGATACTGCTGAAAAGTACACAAGTCAGTATACAGTCGGCAGAGAAACCTTTCAGGTAAGCGGCACTCTGCGCGATTACCTCGGAATCATTGGTAAAGAAAGAGGATAATACTCCGCCTCCGAAGAATCCTACCATAAAGATGATGATTCCAACGGAACATCCGGTAATGATTGCAGTGTAAAAACCCTTCCATGCCCGGCTTTTCTTTCCGGCACCGATATTCTGCGCAACAAATGCTGATACACTCTGCATGATAGAGGACGGAACCAGCATAATAAAGGAAACGATTTTCTGTGCAATTCCATATCCGGCAGATGGCATCAGACCCATCTGATTGATAACAGAATTTACAACAAGAAATGAAATCTGAACCGTTGTCTCCTGAAGTGCGATCGGCACACCTACGTTCAATATTTTCCCCAACTCTTCCTTATAAATCCGACATTGTTCTCTGGAAAATTCTATAGGCATATCCTGCTTTCTTAATACAACGACAGAACAGACAACAGAGACAAACTGTGCAAATACAGTGGCAATGGCGGCACCTGCAACATCCATGTGAAATACTCCAATCAGAAGCAAATCTCCCAGAATATTTACGATGCAGGCAATTCCTACGAACAGAAGTGGAAGGTTTGCATTTCCCACACCTCGCAGCACCCCGCTGATTACGTTGTATGCAATGATAATAACGATACCAGCAGAACAGATTCTGATATAAAGAATCGTTTTGTCAAAGGATTCAGCCGGCGCCTGTAAAAGGTGCGCAATCCCTCCGGCGGCAAATTCCAGTACAAATGTCATGATGACAGCAATGATCAGAAAAAGAATGATCGTAGTTCCGACCGCATTTCCTGCTTCTTTTGGCTTCTGTTCTCCGATGTGATGCCCGATTATTACGGTGGAGCCCATCGCAAGACTTGTAATGATAAAAGTAGACATCTGCATAAAGGAACTACCTGTTCCTACTGCGGAAATACTCGAGGCATTTCCGAATTTGCCGACAATCAGCAAATCAACTGCGCCATACGCAGCCTGCAGGATCAATGCTCCAAGTACCGGGATAGCAAACCGAAGCAAAGACTGGAACACAGGTCCTTCTGTAAAACTTATTTCTTTTTTCGACATTTTTTCCTCCTGAGAATGTGGCTTGAATGCTTCCGATAGTAACGAGTGTACCAACAAATTGTGACGCACATCTTACAGAAAGCATTTTTCAAACACACTCTAGTGTATTGATTGCTTGTTATCTGAAGCATTTAGATATTATCAGTATAACATAGGTATTGCGCACATTCTACTGTCACGTTGATAACCTTGTAAGTCTTGGAGTTACTGTGTTACTGTTTACTCAGTGCCTTGTAACAATCTTTTTTCCATATCAAGTAAGCTTCATGTTCTGATTGCGAATATCAGTTGAAGTATGTTACTATAAGAAAAAACATACCTATATCATATGATTTTTGACGAGGTAAATCAGATGGCTGGTGACACAGAAACATGATAAGAAAGGCAAAAAACATGGCAGCAGAAAGAACAGAAGAACTATATAAGGTTTTGCTCAGCAAGGGCTATCCGAAGGAGCTTTGTGCAGAGATCGCATATAAAAATATGAATACAGATTATACCGCAACTAGAATGTTGGGGTATTTATATCGGTATACAAATCCTAAAATCGAAGATCTGGTAGATGAGATGCTGGCGATTTTAAGTGACCGGGCGCAGATAATAGAGAAAAAGGAATCTGAACATGCGCAGGCAGTGATCAGTGAAATGTACCGGAAGGGATTATAAGTGACGAAGAACTTGGAGATAAGATAACAATGGAGCAATATTATTACAACCATATGAATAAGGCGCAGCAGGCTGCATATCACAGCATTCTTAGCGGTGTGAAAAACCTGGCGGATGAATTTCAGATTCCGGCATTAGAGGGAGAAGAACTTTATAATGTATTTTTCCAGATGCGTCTGGATCATCCGGAGATATTTTGGGTGAGCAGTTATAAATACCGGTATTATAAAGACTCTCCGAATCTGATTTTTATTCCGGAGTATCTTTTTGATAAAAAGAAGATTTGCGAACATCAAAAGGCTATGACTGCCAGAGTTGAGAAGCTGATTCGCCCGGCTCAGAAGCTGTCTGAGTGGGAGAAAGAGAAGTATGTGCATGATTTTATCTGTGAAAATATCCGCTATGACAAACTGAAAAAATCATATTCCCATGAAATTATCGGACCGCTTGGACAAGGCGTTGGTGTATGTGAGGGAATCGCAAAAGCAGTAAAGGTTTTGTTAGATGCACTGGGAGTCTGGTGTGTGATTGCAATCTGTGGAAATAATCCTGAGAAGGGGATTAAGTATCGTCACACATGGAATATCGTAAAAATAGGAGGGACATATTATCATCTGGATGCGACCTTTGATAATACCCTGGGGAAAGATCGTGAGACTTCTGAAATCCGCTATGATTATTTCAATCTGGATGATTCACAGATTTTCAGGGATCATGAGCCTCTTATTGCGCCGGCGCCTCACTGCGGTGATCATGAGCACTTTTACTATAAGGAGAAGAAGCTTTCTTTTACTAAGAAAGAGGATGTGTATAAACGTTCTTTGCAGGCGGCGAAGAAAGGCAGGATACTTATTTTTCACTGGAGAGGTGGTTATCTGACAAAGGAAGTACTGAAGGAATTGCTGGAGCTTATCCGGAAAGCAGGAGATGAGAAAGACAAAACAGCAATGGTCAGCATAAACTGGCCGCAGGCAGTTATTCGTGTTCAGTATACGGATATGCAGGTACAGGAGAGTGTGACAATAGAGGAAGCGAATGAAGGGGAAAAGGAGTAAGATAGTTGGTTTTTTTGTGATAAAATAAAGAAAAAACGGGAAGGTATCAAAAATTATGAAAAAGGATTCAAGAATGACAGAAGGAAGTATCTCCGGAAAAATCATCCTTTTTGCCATTCCACTGTTTCTCGGAAATCTGTTTCAGCAGTTGTATAATACAGCAGATTCCCTGATCGTAGGCAATTTTCTTGGAAGTAATGCGTTGGCTGCAGTCAGTTCTTCCGGAAATCTGATTTTTTTGATGGTGGGATTTATCAATGGAATTGCCATGGGAGCCGGAGTTGTTGTTGCCAGATATTATGGGGCAAAAATAAAGGACTGTCTGCAGAAAGCAATCCATACAACCGTAGCGTTTGGACTTGTGGCTGGTGTAGTGTTGACGGTTATGGGAATGTTTCTGGCTCCCAAAATTCTGGTACTGATGGGAACACCTGCTGATGTGCTGCCGGAGTCCATCGTGTATTTCCGAACATATTTTGCAGGATCCATAGGGGTTGTTATGTACAATATTTTTGTTGGAATCCTGCAGTCTGTCGGAGATAGTCATCACCCCCTGATTTATCTGATCATCTCTTCATGCATCAATGTTGTACTGGATATTTTTTTTATTGCAGGTCTTGGTATGGGTGTTGGTTCAGCTGCACTGGCAACAGCTATTTCTCAGTTTGTCAGCGCCATTCTTTGTATGATCCACCTGATGCGTGTGGAAGAAGAATATCGGTTAGAGTTGAGAATGATCCGTTTTGACAGACATATGCTAAAACAGATTATTCAGAATGGCGTGCCGTCCGGGTTCCAGAATTCAGTGATCGCTATTGCAAATGTTTTTGTGCAGTCAAATATCAATGCATTTGGGAAAATGGCAATGGCAGGCTGTGGTTCCTATTCAAAGGTAGAGGGATTTGCTTTTTTGCCGGTAACATGTTTTACAATGGCCCTGACAACTTTTGTCAGCCAGAATCTTGGTGCCAGACAGTATGAACGTGCGAAAAAAGGTGCAAGATTTGGAGTTATTTGTTCGGTGATCATTGCAGAATTGATCGGTATTATCATATATGCGGCGGCACCGGTACTGATCGCTGCTTTTAACAGAGATCCAAGTGTAATACATTATGGTGTGATGCAGGCGAGAATAATTGCGTTGTTTTATTGTCTGCTGGCATTTTCGCATTGTATCGCAGCAGTACTACGTGGATCCGGTCATGCGGCAGTCCCCATGATAGTCATGCTTTGTGACTGGTGTCTGTTTCGTGTGAGCTATATCACGGTAGCAGTCCGCCTTATCTCAGATATCCGGGTGATATTCTGGGCATATCCCCTGACCTGGAGCATCAGCTCTGTGATTTTCCTGTATCTGTTTTTGAGGGGAAAATGGGTATACGGATTTGAGAAAGAGAAATAGATAGAATCGGAAACAGCAGCTATATACAAGGCTGCTGTTTTTGAGTATAATAGTAGAAATAAGCAGTGCAAATTGAGGAAGGATCATTCAAATGATAGTTAACAAGTGTTCGGAAAATTTACTTAAAAAATCAAAAAAATTATATGAGAATTACAGGGATAATTGTACAGTGGTCCAGAGAATGCTGGAAAAATATAAAAAGATATATCCCAATATTTCTGATTATTCTATTATGCATTTTATAGATATTGCAGAATTTTGTGATTTAATCATGGATAGACAGAAGTTGGAAGATTTGAATGAAGATGAGTGCTACTGCCTTTTGATGGCGGCTCTGTTTGCTCATACCGGATTTGGTTTAAATCAGGAAATTATGAATAAATATATAAACAAGCTGGGAATCCAAAAGCAGATTCAATCGCTTACATTCTTGCAGATCATGAGCAAATATCATGCTTTGTTCAGTGTGTGTCTGATAGAAGAATATGGAGATATATTTGAATTTCCGTCAGAGATACATAAACATGCCATAATCAGTATGTTGCGTTTTATGGGAGAAAATAGTGATGATATAAATCAACTGGAAGAAATTTTGGTATTAGACAATAAAAATACTGTCAGATTGAAGGATCTGGCAGCAGTTCTTGTGGTTGGAAATCAGCTTGCAGAATTGAAAAATATAAATCCTGATCTGGATTATGAGGATTTTGATAAATATAATTCTGAAGAGATTGTTGGATTTGTTGAAAGAAATGTCGTAAGAAGCATTTCCGTTAAAGGTGGTAAACTTGTGATAGAAGCAGGTGGATCAGATTCAGCATATGCACTGATTGAAAGAAAAGTCAATATAATTATCAATAATTTTAATAAGATTCTCAGAAGTCTCACTCATGAGTCGGGTGACAATACCAGTCTTTTTTGCATTGATTCGATAGAGCTCAAGTGTGTTCTGTCTGCTGAAAATTCAGAGAAGATCTATCTTAATAAAGAAATTGAAGAATCATGGACAGAAGAGGATATTGAACTTTTTCATAAACTTTCTTTTGAAGAAAGAGTATTTTATGCGGATTATCTGTCTACAGAGTTTGAGATCACCAAATTTCTTATGGACTTTGCAAAAATAAATAAAGCAGTACTTGCGGGATTAGAGTATAGAGTAAAATCACCGAAATCCTTATATAATAAGCTCTATCAGAGAGTAGAGAAATCTTTTTTCGATTCAATAGCGGATGTTATTCGTTATACAGTGATACTGGAGCCGAAAAATTATGTTGAACAGATACGCTCTGTGACAGATGCTTTGCATGAGAAAAACTGGAAGATCTATTCGTTGAAAAATTATTGGGTCAATGACAGCTTTCCATATAATGGTGTAAATGCCAAGTTTAAAAACTCACGCAACTATCGTATTGAAATCCAGTTCCATACTCAGGAAAGCTTTGATGTGAAAATGAGTGAGGAAGATCATAAACTGTATGAACAAAGAAGAGTTTTAGAACCGGGCTGTGATGAATATAACAGAATATTACAGTTACAGCTGAAATTATATTCAGATATGGAATATCCTGAAAATATTGCAGATTTAGAAAAAATTTAACTGAATCAAGTAAGTCCTCTGCTTCAATTGCAAATATCCGTCTGACCCTACAGCATCAAATGTTACAGCAGGAGGTACCGGATAATTCCGGGTCATTTGATGCATGACGATTAAAACCTGACAACAGCAGATTGTTGTTCTCCATATTAGTATATGTTCTGTATAGAAGCCTGTGAATGGTTGTAAGAGAGAAGATTTATGAAAATAGTGAAAAATAAACAATCCAACAGCTATACTCTTGAAGATAATGTGGGATTATGTTGTATTATGTGAATTTTTGTGAGATTTCAGTAGAAAATAGCTTGTAATTATAATGAAAACAAGATATACTAGTATAAAAGACAGCAGTCGGGAGAACCATTTTCCCGTCTCGTAAGGAGGATAAAATGGCAAAAAACTATGATGGCATGGCAGTTGGGGCATTTGAACTGGATAACCTGGTAGCTTGCTTTGTCGCTCTCGATGCAGCATCCAAGGCTGCAAACGTAACGATTCAAAGCGTCGAACGAAACCGACTGAAAAGCGGAGCATGTGTAAAAATACGCGGCAGTGTTTCTGATGTGAATGCAGCAATGGAAGTGGCCTTAGAGACAGCCAAACCCCTTGGCAAGATTGTTTCTCACACAGTGATCGCATCACCTTCCGCAGATACTGAAGTGGCACTTAAGATGACCATTAACAAATAGAACATGTCAGGAGGAAATGAGAAGATGTCATATGGAGCATTAGGATTAGTAGAGGTTGTGGGAAGCTGTAATGCAGTAGTTGTCCTTGACCAGATGCTGAAAACATCAGATGTGGAATTCCGTACCTGGCATACCAAGTGCGGAGGTCACGCAACTATATTCTTAAGTGGCGATATAGCAGCAGTAAAGGCAGCAGTAGATGCTGTAAAGGGAAACCCGCCCTGTGAAATTATAGCAGCAGCTGTAATCTCAGCACCGTCTGAAGAAACATCAAGACTGGTGAAAGAAGAGGAAGAAAAACACCATAAATAATAGCTAAAAGGACTTTCTGTAAATCAGTAAATGAAATGCAGAAAGTCTTTTTGGAATATGTATAAAGATTCTGCAGTAAAGAAGTGTCAGGGTATTGAAAATGATGTGAAGGTAGTATTAAATCAAGAAGGCAGGTATTTCGGAAGATGGATTATAAGAGTGTAAAAATATCAGAAGATGCAAAAATTGCAAGGCAGTCAGTGGTTATTGGAGATGTAACTATCGGGCGTGACAGTTGTGTTCTTCATTATGCTGTGATACGTGGCGATGATGCTCCGATCGTGATCGGTGAGGAATCTAATGTTCAGGAAAACTGTACGATTCATGTAAGCCGTAATATGCCGGTACATATTGGGAATAATGTGACAGTTGGACATAATGCAGTGCTTCATGGATGTATGATCGGTGACCGTACATTGATCGGAATGGGAGCGGTTGTTCTTGATGGTGCCATAATAGGTAAGGATTGTATCATAGGAGCAGGAAGTCTTGTGACAAAGAATACAGTGATACCGGACGGTTCTCTGGTGATGGGAAGTCCTGCAAAGATTAAACGAAACCTTACATGGGAAGAAAAGCTGGGAAATCTTGAAAACAGTAAAGAGTATGTTTCTGTGTCTGCCGAAATGCAGAAGCAGGGTGTATTGTAAAAATCAGACAATAAAAATATCCCCGGAACTTTATGTAAAAACAGTGGAGTTCCGGGGATATTTATGTATATCAGACAGTAATCTTAAACCAGTCTTTTTCTTCAAAATCTACTACTGTGCAGTCATTTGCATAAGTGCATTCCGGAAGAATGATCATGGCATGGAGTACTTCATTGTTTAAAGGAAGAGGACATAAATGCCAGATAGCAGCATTGATCTTCACCATAGTTCCTTTTGGAACTATGAATGCTCTGGTAAGTTCCGGAACAGGTGCGCCTGCAGAAGCCGGTGCTACATGTATGATCATGTCATCATCCAGTGCAAGAATTCCTTCCCAGGTAGTTGTGTGATATTCAGCAGCTTTAACGATGCGTTCATCTTTATGTACTGCAATAGGTGAAAAACCAATGGATCCCATACAGGTACCGGAAATACGGTCTGGATAAAATTTATGTATTTCACCCTGTAATGGATAGCCTTCTGGCTCTGTCATGCTGAAAAATGTACCAAATGGTGCAAAATCTGCAGCATTAATTTTTGTTGCTTTTAGTTCTCTCATGGTATAATACCCCCTTATATAGTATTTTATGAAAAGTTTTGATTATTTTTTTTGTGTGACCGGTGGAAGATCACAGTGATAAGCGATACCCAGTGGGGTTACCAGCAGAGGATGTACCGGACGATAAACAGGTAGCCCAAGCTTTTTTTCAAATACGCTTGTGAAATCTTCAAAACTTGCGGAACCGCCTACAACATATACAGCGGGTACCTGGTAGCCTGTGAGAAATCTCTGAGTGATCGTGGCCATTTTTTCTACAGTTGCTTTGATTACAGGGAAAATTTCAGCTTCTTTTGAACGATCTGTTTTTAAAATTTCAGCTTCTTCGTATGGGATGTTATAGTGCCCTGCTACAGTCATGGTCATGTGACTGCCACCGGTAGCTTCATCGTCTGTGTAGATTACTTTGCCGTCTTTGAGAATGCTGATTCCTGTAGTGCCTCCACCTACATCCACTACAGCGCCGTCTGAAATCTTAAGTACAGCAGCTGCAGCGGTGGGTTCGTCTACGATATTGGAAACCTCAAAACCTGCACCCTCCAGCACATATTGAATACTTTTTGAACTTCCTTCGGAAACTCCGGGTGGGATTGCAGCTGCAGCGTAAGGAAGCTCAGTTTTCAGTTTTTCTTCAAGTTCAGCCTTCAGCCGTGTAACAAGCTGAACAGATTCATAATAATTGACGATCACGCCGTCTCTGATAGCCTGGGAGGGAGCGGATATGCCGGCAATCGGACGGTTGGTAGTGTCTACAACTGCCAGAACTGTATTAGCTGTACCCAAATCCACACCTACTTTCAGACGGCCTTTGAATTTTTTGCATTCACCGGTTTGAACAAGATCGGCGAAATTTGATAAAGTTCTGTTTTTCAATTCCATATCTGTATACTCCTGATATTTTATTTTATAGATGAAATCGTTTGACATTGTTACTGCTCATTCCGTTCTCAGCAACATGTTTTTCGATTTTTGCTGTTTCAGAAAAAACAACAAAAAATTGCAAACAGATATTATATATTATAGAATAATCAGTATGGAAAAGCAACAAAATATGCCGTTAGGTTATGAAAAGAATAGAAAAATTATTGGTAAATATCAAAGTTTTCATTAAATATTTTTTCATTGTGTGATAAAATATTTAATGAACTTAAATACTTCTTGAATTCTTAAATAAAGAAAGGATGCTATACAGGAATCCGCATAGTGGCTATGTTTTTGGGAATCTTTCTGGCAGTGTTGGCATATTGGTCAAAAACAGTGGAAATCCTGATAGCACCTGTAATTGTGGTGGTCAAATCTACACCTGTGGCGTCTTTTATCATTTTGTGCCTGATATGGATACCTTCCAGAAATCTGTCAGTTTTTATTTCTTTTCTTATGGTCCTGCCTGTGATATATACAAATATCCTTGAGGGAATACAGCAGACTGACAGTAAGATACTGGAAATGGCAAAAGTATTTCAGGTGAATCCCGGAAGAAAGATCAGATATATTTATGTATCGCAGGTACTGCCTTATTTTCTATCTGCATGCAGGCTTTCACTTGGGATGTGCTGGAAAGCAGGAGTGGCAGCAGAGGTTATCGGAGTACCCTCAGGTTCTATTGGTGAGAAACTGTATAATGCAAAAATATATCTGAATACTCCTGATCTTTTTGCATGGACGATTGTGATTATTGTGATAAGTTTTGTATTTGAAATTTGTGTTGCGTTTTTCCAGAAGGGAAAACCACTTGTATAAGAGGAAGATCCGGATGTGGAAAAACTACACTGATACGGCTTCTTTTGGGGCTGGATATTCCGGATAAGGGAAAAATAGAAGGGATAAGTGACAGGAAGATCAGTGCAGTATTTCAGGAAGATCGCCTGTGCGAAAATCTGAGTGCTGCTTCCAATATAAGAAAACAATATCAGACAGAGAACTGGAGGAGGCATATAAAGCAGTTGCGCTTACTGAGGTATGGCAGAAACCGGTTCGTGAATTAAGCGGAGGAATGCGCAGAAGAGTGTCTATCCTGAGGGCATTGCTGGCTGATTCAGACTGTGTGATTATGGATGAACCTCTCAGAGGTCTTGATGAAAAAACCAGAACAAAAACAATTGATTATATTTTAAAAAAGACCGAGGGAAAGACATTGATCTTTGTTACCCATGAAGAACAGGAAGCAGTTTGGCTAAAGGCCGACAAAACATTAAAATTTATGAAGGATCATCTGATAAAATAATCCGGAAAGTGATGGGATAAAATAATGCAGACTTATACATATGTTTCAAAGGGAAAATTTGAATTAATGGAAAAACCAAAACCAGTACTTATGCATGAACGAGATGCAGTTGTAAAAGTAACGCTTGCAAGTATCTGTTCAAGTGATCTGCACATTAAACACGGAAGTGTTCCCCGTGCAGTTCCTGGTATAACTGTGGGACATGAGATGGTAGGTATTGTTGAATCAGTTGGAAGTGCTGTAACTCATGTAAAACCGGGGGATCGTGTGACTGTAAATGTAGAAACCTTTTGTGGTGAATGTTTTTTCTGTAAAAAAGGTTATGTAAATAACTGTACAGATGAGAATGGCGGATGGGCTCTTGGCTGTCGTATAGATGGTGGTCAGGCAGAATATGTAAGAGTTCCGTTTGCTGACCAGGGACTGAACAAAATTCCGGAAGGAGTTACTGACAGACAGGCTTTGCTGGTAGGAGATGTTCTTGCCACTGGCTATTGGGCTGCACGTATTTCTGAGATCACAGAGGAGGATACTGTGCTGATCATTGGAGCTGGTCCTACAGGGATTTGCACTTTGCTAAGTGTTATGCTGAAGAATCCAAAGTGTATTATTATGTGTGAAAAAGATGAAAACAGAATTCATTTTATTAATGAACATTATCCGGAGGTTCTTACTGTCTCGCCGGAGGAATGCTTTGATTTTGTCCAGGACCATAGTGATCACGGTGGAGCTGATGTAGTTCTTGAGGTTGCGGGAGCGGAATCTACATTTCGTCTGGCATGGGAATGTGCAAGACCAAATGCAACTGTGACAGTGGTTGCACTTTATGATAAGGCTCAGGTACTGCCACTTCCGGATATGTATGGAAAAAATCTCACATTCAAAACAGGTGGAGTGGATGGATGTGATTGTGAGGAAACCCTGAAACTGATCGCAGAAGGTAAGATTAATACAGAACCACTTATCACACATACCTATCCGCTTAGCAGAATCGAAGAAGCATATGAACTTTTTGAAAATAAGAGAGATGGTGTGATCAAAGTAGCGGTAGAGTGTTAGAGCGTGTTTCGAAAACGATGTACTAGCAGGATCGCTGTAGATGAAATGAGCAGGTCTGTGAAAAAAAATATCTGGAGCAGTTTCTTTTTTGATGTATCGGCTGAAAATAGTGCTGTGGCAGATACCTGCCTGAGCCAAATCTCATTTTTTAACCGAATCAAGTAAGTCCCCTGCTTCAATTGCGAAAAGCAATAAGCAGTGGGTGGGGACTTACTTGTATCAGGAGGAGTGCAAGCTCCTTCTGATAAACTGCGAAGCAGTTATTCGGTTATGAGCAAGTAGCGAAGCGGATTGCGAATATCCGCTTGACTGTATAAAAATACAGGAAAATGACAAAAATTGATAAAATATGTAAATTTTTAGTTATATTTTAAGCATTCTATGGTACACTAGAGTGTGTCTGAAAAATGCTTTTCGCAAAATCTACCGCAAAGTGGGGCGTGCAGATTGTGAGAATGATTTTTCAAACATACTCTAGTATAGTATATCAAAAATGGGAGGAAAACTCGAAAATGAGCAAAAAAGAAGGAAAAGGATTAAAGTCTTTCAACAAGGGATTTCAAGTGCCTGACACTTACATTATTATCTTTTTAGTAGTTGTTGTCGCAGCACTTCTGACTTTCCTTGTACCAAAGGGATTTTACGAAACACAGGATATTTCGTACATGATCAATGGTGTTGAGAAAACCCGTACAGTAATCAAAGACGGAAGTTTCCAGTATCTGACAGACGATGCAGGAAATGTAGTAACAGAGGGAGTAGCACTCTTTAGTGGAGATGGTGGAACAGGATTCTTCAACTATATGTATAACGGAATCGTAAGTAGTTCTGCAATCGAGATTATCGCATTCCTTATGGTAGTAGGTGGTGCATTCGGTATCATGATCCGTACAGGTGCGATTGAATCCGGATTGATTGGATTGATCCGTAAGGCAAAGGGAGCAGAAAAACTGCTGATTCCGATACTTTTCGTACTGTTTTCTCTTGGTGGAGCAGTTTTTGGAATGGGAGAAGAAGCACTTCCGTTTACTATGATTCTTTGTCCGTTGTTTGTAGCAGTTGGATATGATTCAGTTATCGCAGTTCTTGTTACTTATGTTGCAACACAGATTGGTTTCGGTTCATCCTGGATGAATCCATTCTCTGTAGGTATTGCACAGGGTATTGCAGGTATTGATGTATTCTCCGGAGCAGGATTCCGTATGGTAATGTGGGTAGTATTTACAGTTCTTGGCTGTGGAATGACTATGTTCTATGCGTCAAAGATCAAAAAGACTCCGACAATTTCAATCGCATATAAGACTGATTCATATTTCCGTGAGCAGAATGAAAAAACAGGAATTGACGAAGGACATTCAT
>OHAU01002053.1_pt1 | contig 20553 bp, 8 predicted proteins | sample 1577181 | NCBI WGS metagenome assembly OHAU01 (sample SAMEA3541472, study PRJEB24748) | human gut metagenome | biome: human gut; feature: human-associated habitat; material: faeces | place: China | collected 2012 | reverse complement strand
CCGAAAGAACGGCATGGCCTTCGGCCGATTCTGTATCCCGCGGCTGCCGCCGCAGGTCTCTCCCCCGACTGCCTAACGGCGGCCACCTCGAACGCAATTAAGGACCAGCTTTCAGCTGGCTTCATATTTGCTCACTGTCGTTCGCCTTCGCCTAAAAACGACTCTGGCGTTTTCTTCACGGCTCAGCTCATCAGAGGGCGGCCACAAAACTTCGCTCCATAACTGAAGGCGCAACCACAATCAACCCTATCAATGAGGAGAAACATGGGAAAGCTGATACGAAAGGCAACCGGACTCACGGTCGGCGTGGCAACACTGCTCGCTGGTCTGGTGCTGCCGATGACGGCCAGTGCCGAGAGCGCATCGCCAATCGATGCCAGTCCGATCATCCACTATTCATTCGATAACGCACTGACGTCCAAGACCATCGCTAACGAGGGCAGCGCGGCCAACAGCGATGCCACCCTATCCGGCGACGCCACGGTGGCCAATGGCCAGATCAACCTGACCGGCTCGCAAACCATTAGCGTGCCGACCACGGCCATCGCCGGTAAGAAGGACGTCACCGTCTCCATCTGGCTCAAGAACAATTACGGCAACGGCAATACCGCCGCCGCGTACATCGGCGCGGCCAAGACCGGCAATTATCCGGCCAACGGCTACTGGCTGCTCAACCCGGCCAACCCGAGTGGCTACGCGAAATCCGTAATGACCAATGCCACTGCGGCCGACCCGAATAACAGCCCGTGGGGCACCGAAGTCGGCCCTGGATCGACGAACGCCGCCACCACCGGCACCAAGGCCACCAGCGATTTGGCTCTGTACACCACCGTCATCAGCGGCACCAACAGCACCATGAGCTTCTACCTCAACGGCAAGCAGGTTGGAGACGCCACCTACACCATTCCGGCCGGTGGCCTGACCAATTACGGCGGCCTCGTCGCCTACATTGGCAAGTCCTCCTACGCTGACCCGAACTCCAAGCTCGACGTGGACGATTACGCCGTATACGACACTGCCATCAGCGCCGCAGACGTGACCAAGCTGTATGACGCTCAGGTGCTCGACAAGGCCGAGGCCGCTGTCAAGGCCGCTGTGCCCGCATCCGCTACCGAGGACTTCGCGCTGCCGACCAGCGCCGCTGGCGTGAGCATCGCGTGGAAGTCGGACAACGCAGCCATCGCCGTTGACAACGCTACCGGCAAGGCCACGGTCACTCGTCCGGCCGCAACCGCAGCTGATGCCGAGGTGATCCTCACCGCCACGTTTGGCAACAACGCCAAAACCGCCGACTACACGGTCCTCGTGCCGAAGCAGCTCTCCGATGCCGAGCAAGCCAAGGCCGACCTTGACGTCGTCACCATCGAGGACTCCGACGACATCCGTAGCAACTTCTCCGTGCCCACCAAGGGCAACAATGGTTCGACCATCTCGTGGGAAGTGACCGGTGGCAAGGATATCGCCACACTAGGCGAAGGCGTGAACGACAAATCTCGAACGGTCACTGTTAAGCGCCCTGCCGCCGGTAGCGATGCCGTCACTGTGACGCTCAAAGCCATTGCCAAGTACGGTACCGCCACCGAAACGAAGACCTTCACCGTCACCATTCAGCCGATGCCTGCCGCCGAAGAGAAGGACGAGGCCTACGTGTGGGCGTTCTTCACCGGCGAGGGCGTGGGCGGCGAGAAAATCAGCCTCGCGGCTTCCAAGGGCAACGATGCGCTCGACTGGAACACGCTGAACAATGGCACTCCGCTGTTCACTTCCGAGTTTGGCGAGAAGGGTTTGCGCGATCCGTTCATCATGAAGTCCAAGGATGGTGACAAGTTCTACATGCTTGCTACCGATCTGAAGATTGACGGTCGTGCTCCCCTCAACGGGCTGAATGGCTTTGCTGGTGCACAGGCTAACGGTTCCAAGTACATTGAGATTTGGAAGTCCGACGATCTGGTCAACTGGTCCAAGCAAAGCCACGTCAAGGTGAGCTCTGATTACGCAGGCAACACTTGGGCGCCTGAGGCCTACTACGACGAGGAAATCGGCAAGTACGTGGTCTATTGGGCCTCGAACCTGTACGACAACACCGACGAGAACAGCCGCAAGCAGCTGACCTACAACCGCATGGTGTACGTCACCACCGATGACTTCGTCAACTTCTCCGACCCGACAGTGTGGATTGACGTTGATCGCCGAGGCGGTGCAGGCAGTGGATCCATCGATGTGACCGTGCAAAAGGTAGGGGATACCTACTACCGCATCTACAAAGATGAAAACACGATGTCTTTGCGTCAGGAGAAGTCCACAGATTTGACTGCCGCAATTGGTGGTGCCGGCGTGAAGAACTACGCCGATGCGCTTAAGGGTAGTGCATGGAGCGAAGTTGCCACGAACATCGGTAAAGGCCAGGCTAACGGTTACGGTAAAACCTTCACTTCCGGCGAAGGTCCATCGCTATTCAAGGCCAACGATGGCGATGCGAACGGCTACCAGTACTACCTGTTCGCCGACCAGCCGAGCTATCATCAAGGTCCAAACCACTATGTGCCGATGGCGACTGAGGATATCGCCAGCGGTCAGTGGACCGTTATCGGCAATAAGATGCCTGAGGCGAACTTCCCGACCAATTCCGATGGCGGCAAGCCGCGCCACGGAACCGTGCTGCCCGTGACCCGCGCCCAGTACCAGAAGGTGCTGGAGGCATACGCCCCGGCTGTGGCTGTGAAGTCCGTTGACGCGCTGTCTGCCGAGACAACGGTTGGTGTGGCTCCGACGCTGCCGGAGACCGCGCATCTGACTCATGCGGACGGTTCCGTTTCTGACGTTGCAGTTGAGTGGGATGCCATTGACGCATCTTTCTACGCCAAGACCGGCACCTTCACCGTCAAGGGCATCACCCAAGACGATTCCCGTATGCCGGTTGAGGCTACCGTCATTGTGAACGGCATCGACCTCTCCAAGGCGACCGTCACCGTCGAACCCAACGAGTTCACCGCAGACGGCGCTGCCAAGGAACCAGCCGTGACCGTTGTACTCGATGGCGCGACGCTCAAGGAAGGCGCCGACTACACGGTGGCCTATACGAACAACGTCGAACCTGGCACTGCCACAGTGACCGTAACCGGCGCTGGCAAGTACTCCGGTACTGTCTCGGCAACGTTCACCATCAAGGCCGCCGAGCCCGGCTCCACGCTGGACAAGTCCAAGTTGCAGGCGCTTGTCGATAAGGTGAAGGGCTATAACAAGGCTGATTACCAGTCTGGTTGGGATGCTTTCGCCGTCGCGCTCGCCGACGCGCAGCAGGTGTTGCAGAACTCCACCGACCAGCAGGAAGTGGACAAGGCGCTGTCGCGGCTCCAGTCCGCCGCCGACAAGCTGGTCAAGAAGTCCGGCGACTCCGGCAAGACCGACGGCAAGGACGACGGCAAGGACGACGGTGCCCAAAAGCCCGCCTCCAAGCCGAGCGACAAGATCAGTGACACCGGTTCCGCCGTCCTCGGCGTAAGCCTCACCGCCGCGGCGCTGCTTGTCGCCGCTGCCGGAGCCTACGCCCTGCGCAAGCGCCAGTCCTGATTGGCGTCGCACTCGGCTCCCCTGGGTGAGGGGAGCCGAGTGCCGAAGACGGATGATTGGGGCCCTCGCTCCACAAAGAGTGAACGCTCATATTAAACTTGCAAGTACTTATAACCAAAAATGCGGCTTCGCGTTGCCCCGGTCCCTCAAAACGGTGTCGTTTGAGGGGGGCGGGGCGTTGCGCGGATGCATGAGAACACAGTTCGCGCTGGCAAACGAAGCAGCTTCGTCGGTGCGAAAAAGGCGCGAAACTAGGCCGATAAAGGAGCGGCCGACCGTCGCACGATAACAATTTGATAACAAAATCGATGTTTGTTTCCTGTTCAGGAAGCTGAACACCGTTGATCAATAACTTCGATCCATAACTCAACGCAAAAACCAAAACCCACAATCAGAGGAGACACATGGGTAAGTGGAAGAAAGCGGTGGCAGCTCTTGCAGCTGTCCCGATGCTGATGGCGTTGGCGCCAGCAGCAAATGCGGTTGAATCGGATCCCATCGATTCATCGGCCGCGCAGCGGGCGCTGGCAGCAGCCCTGAAATCAAATGCCAAGGCAGCGGCAGACAGCGATCTGCTCGCCAGTCTTGATTTCGACAACGTCGCTGCAGGCGCTACTGGCACTATTGTCGATGACACCACCGGCACCAAGGCGACCATCAACGGTGCTGCCGCAGTGGCTACCAGCAAGGACGGCACTGCTGCAGTTCGGCTCGGTTCTGGATTCTGGCTGAATGTGACTAAGTCGGACGATTCTGCCGTGCTCAAGGGCCTGGATGCGGTCACGATTTCGTACGATTCCAAGTCCGCCAGCACCAATCAGGGCTGGTCGGTATTTGCGGCACCGAATACGAATGCGCAGACCTATCAGCAAGAGCATTACCTCGGCGTGATGGATCGCACCACTTCGGTGAACGTTGAGCGTTACAACAACGCTGGTAAGCGCGACACCACCGGCAATGTGAGCAAGGATGGTCTCGCCAGCCAGTGGCGTCACGTCGATTTGGTCATCGACGAGGCCGCTTCCACGCTGTACATTGACGGTGAGCAGGCCGCAACCGTAGCCCCAGCTGATGGCGCGAGCTTCGCTCAGCTCACCGATATTCTCGGCGCAGACGGCGGCGTGCTGCAGATCGGCAAGGCCAACTGGGTGAATGGCGAATACTATACCGGCGCACTTGACAACCTCAAGATTTACGGCTCTGCGCATACTGCTGACCAAATCAAGGAAGCCTACGATTCCACGAAGTCCGATGCCGCCAAGGCCGACGCTAATGCGCTGACCATTAACAACGGCAGCACTGATGTGTATTCCAACATCACACTTCCGGCCAAGGGCTCGGTTAACGGTTCCGCGATTACGTGGAAATCCAGCAACGCAAAGGTCATTACCGATGCGGCAGATGGTGACATCGCAGCTGGTGTCGTTGCTCGTCAGAAAACCGACACCAAGGTGACGCTCACTGCCACCATTACCGATGCTGACGGCAACACGGAAACCAAGGAATTCGAGCTGACCGTCAAGGCCGCCGTCGAACAGCCGAAGACCACGGACTATCTGTTTGCGCACTTCACCGGCACCGAAGGTAGCGCTACCGACGAGCAGATGTACTTCGCCACCAGCAAGGATGGCCTGAGCTGGCATGACACCCGCGAGTCCGGCGATCCGGTACTCAGCTGGAACAACAGCCAGACCGGCAACTCTCGTGGTAAGGACAACGGCGTGCGCGACCCGTATCTGGTCCGCTCTCCGGAAGGCGACACCGTCTACCTCATCGCTACCGAGCTGAGCATCCATAACCGTGGCGGTTGGGGCGCGGCCACCGCTACCACCAATGGCAGCACCAACCTAATCGTGTGGGAGTCGCATGACTTCGTCAACTGGAGCGAACCGCGCGCCGTTGACGTTGCCTCTCAGATTCCGGGAGCCGGCATGGCTTGGGCTCCGGAAGCCTACTGGGATGATGTGAACAAGCAGTACATGGTGTACTGGGCCACTGCTTCCGACGCGGACAACAAGTCCGGCGATCGCACCAATATGTACTACTCCACCACGCGTGATTTCGTGAACTTCACGACGCCTGTCAAGTGGATCGACCGAGTCAAGTCCGTTATCGATACCACGATGATTAAGGCCGATGACGGCTATTACTATCGTGTGTCCGGTGACACGTACCTCGGTGTTGAGCGTAGCAAGGATCCGTATGCCACAACGCTCACCACTGGTGACACAATTGCGAATGGTTACTACAACACTGACAGTGATCCGAACCAGTGGACGCTTGTCGGTACATTCGGTGACCTGACTGGTACCGGTCTGACCGGTGCGCAGCTGGAAGGCCCGGAGCTGTTCTTCTACAATGAAGATGACGTGCAGACCAGTGATGCGGGCAAGAAGATGCTCTACGGTCTGATGTGGGACCAGTACTCAGCCGGTAAGGGTTACACCCCATACCGTTCTGCCGATTTAGGCAGCACTGATAAGGCTGATTGGGGCTTTGCCTCTGATGTGAACTTCGGTTCGCTCAAGAAGCGTCACGGCACCATCCTGCCTGTCACTGAAACCGAGTACAACGCAATCCTGAAGGCATTCGATAAGAACAAGGACACCGAGCCAGTCACACCCGATGAAGACGGCTCCGGTCCGATTGCCGAGTATGACTTCGAAGACAGCAAGGGTACCGACACCACTGAGAACAGCAACGACTTGACCTTCAACGGCAACGCCAAGGTCTCCGAGGATGCCGAAAAGGGCAAGGTGCTTAAGCTCGACGGCTCTGACGGCACCTACGCCGAGTTCCCGAAGGGCCTGTTCGATGGCCGTAACAAGCTGACTGTGCAGATGGATGTCAAGTCGGAGATCAATAAAAACCAGTTCACGTTCGCTTTCGGCCAGAACTCCACCAAGTACTACTTCCTGAAGTACAACAACTCCGGCGAGCTCGCCAGCCGCATCACCACCAACTCGTATGGTGCGGAGGACGCGGCTAACGCTACGTTGTCTGGCAACGGCGCATGGCATCGTGTCACGGTCACGTTGGACGACAACGTGATGACCGTGTACTCTGACGGTGCGCAGGTGGCTCAGAACAAGGCGACCAAGAACAAGGTCACCGATTTGGGTAACGATCTGCTGGCCTACTTGGGCAAGTCCTTCTACAACGACCCATACTTCAAGGGTTCGTTCGACAATGTGAACGTGTGGAACCGCGCGCTCACTGCTCAGGAAGTCGAGAAGACCAGCCCGATTGCTCTGCAGGGTATTTCTGTGGGCACTGTGCCGTCCGACCCGAACTCGCTGCGTGGCACTGACGACCACTCTCAGGGCCGTTCCACCCTCGACTGGTCCACGAAGACCGTCACCACCGTGCTCAACCGCCGTGGCGGCGCGACCAAGGTGCCCGTCAAGGTGTCTGTCAACCGTAGCGACGACTCCATCAAGCTCACCCTTGATGGTCAGGCGTTCACCAATGGTGGTACGGCCGACCTGGCTAAGGACCGTACTTTGGTCGTTGATTTGGGCGACGGTGCGCCGCAGACCTGGACGCTGAAGAAGGTCACCGTGGGCAACAACCCGGTACTGCCCGGCCAGTACGCCGACCCGGACATCGACTACTTCGACGGCAAGTTCTGGATCTACCCGACCACCGACGGCTTCTCCGGCTGGAGCGGCAACTACTTCCATGCGTTCAGCTCCACCGACTTGGTGAACTGGACCGACGAGGGCGTGATCCTCGATGTCAATAAGGACCACCAGCCGACCACCGATGGCGATGAGAACACCGCCATCTCCCCGTGGTCCGTGGGCTCCGCGTGGGCGCCGACCATCGAGAAGAAGAACGGCAAGTACTACTTCTACTACTGCGCGAAGTTGCCGAACGGTACATCCGCCATCGGCGTCGCCGTGGCCGACAACCCGGCCGGCCCGTACAAGGCCGCCGACCAACCGCTGGTCACTCGCACGATGGAAGGCGTCACCGTTGGACAGGCCATCGACCCGTCCATCTTCACCGACCCGAACACCGGCAAGTCGTACATCCTGTACGGCAACGGTTCGCCCGCCATCGCCGAACTCAACGACGACATGGTGAGCATCAAGGCCGGTACGGTGAAGAAGCTCAACGGTCTGAACGGCTTCCGCGAGTCCGTGGTCGTCGCCTACCGCGACGGCAAGTACCACTGGACCTGGTCGTGCGACGACGCCAACTCCCCGAACTACCATGTGAGGTACGGCGTCTCCGATTCCATCGACGGCACCATCACCTACAAGGGTGTGCTGCTGCAGAAGGATTCCTCCAAGAACCTGCAAGGTACCGCGCACCAGTCCGACGTGCATGTGACCGACGCGGACGGCAACGACCGTTGGCTCATGGCCTACCATCGCCACTACACGCCGCTCGGCGTGTTCACCTCCGGCCTCGGCTACCACCGTGAAACCGCCATCGACGAGATCACCTTCGACGCGGACGGCCTGATGCAGACCATTCACCCGACCGACGAAGGCGTGTCCATTGAGATGGCCGATACGACGGCGCTTGATGGCGCGATTGAAGCGGCCGACAAGCTCGGCACCGATGGCTCTGCTTACACCGAGGCCAGCTGGAAGGCATTCGAGGATGCGCTCGCCGCAGCCAAGACGGCCAAGCAGACCTTCCTTGACTCCGGCCTGTCTCAGGCTGATGTCGATGCCGCCGCCAAGGCCCTGACCGACGCGCAGAATGCGTTGGAGGAGAGCCAGCCCGAGCCAGAGCACCCGGCCGCAGGCACGATCCTCTCCATCGCCGTGACCGCGCAGCCCGCCAAGGCCGAGTACAAGGTCGGTGAAGCGCTCGACACTGCCGGTCTGGTCGTCACCGCGACCGTGGCCGATGGCAACGGCGGCTCCGCCCCCCGCGAGCTCGCCGCCGATGAGTACGAGCTGCTCGGCTTCGACTCCTCGAAGGCCTCCGACAAGATGACCGTGACCGTGCAGTCTGTGGCCGATTCGACCAAGACCGCCACGTTCACCGTGAAGGTCGTTGCCGACGAGACGCCGACTCCGGATCCCGATCTGGCCACTGAGGAAGAGCTCAAGCAGCTCGAAGATGCCATTGCCAAGGCCGAAGCCGAGAATCTGAACCAGGACGATTACACCGCCGATTCGTGGAAGGCTTACGCCGATGCGCTGGCCCAAGCGAAGAAGGTGCTCGCCAAGGAGAACGCCACCTCCACCGAGGTCCAGGATGCGATTCGTCACCTGACCGAGGCCCGCAAGGCCCTCGTGAAGGTCTCCGCTGATGGCAAGAAGCCGGGTGCCGTCATCTCCGACACTGGTGTCGCCGTCTTCGGCGTGGCTGGTGCCGTGGTGGTCCTCGCCGCCGCAGGTATTGCCCTGACCATCTGGCGCAAGCGCCGTATCTGACCCCTCATTTGCAAAAAACTCTCACTGACGTTGAGTCGGTGAGAGAAATTTGCAACGAGTGGCCTGATTTTGCAAAAGACTCTCACTGAGCACTCCTCAGTGAGAGTCTTTTGCAAGTGGGCCCGAGTCCGCACCGCCCGCATCTTATATAATCACGATTATATTAATCGTGATACAATAAATCGTGGTGCGAATAGGAATTCGCCAACGTATGGCATAGAGGGGCGGGCAGTATGACATTCATCGGACGAGATAGCGATTTACGGCAACTGCAGGAATGTTTCACTGAGCGTAGGGCACAGCTTGTGTTCGTCTACGGCCGCAGGCGCGTGGGAAAAACAGAGACGCTTATTCAACTCGCAAAAGACAAGGAAACCTTATTCTTCGCGGCGCAGAATGCCACTAAAGATGAACAGCTGGCATCGTTCTCCCGTCTCATGTTCGAGGCGGGTGCCCCGGGCAAGGATTATCTGAGTCAATATCCTTCTTGGGAAAGGGCGTTAACCGAGTTAACCCGGCTGCCAGAGCCGAGCGATGGCGGCCGCAGGCTTGTGATATTCGATGAGTTTCCTTATCTGGTCAAATCTGATCCGTCATTGCCGTCAGTGCTACAGAATCTTTGGGACCACACGTTGCGTCATGCAAATCTGATGATTGTGATTTGCGGCAGTGCCATGAGCTTCATCGAAAAGGAGCTGTTGGGAGAAAAATCGCCGCTATATGGTCGTGCGACCGGCATCCTGAAGATGCTGCCGATGCCATATTGGGATGCAGCGCAATTCTTCCCCAACTATAGTAGCGAGGATAAGGCGCTGGCCTACGCAATACTGGGCGGTATCCCGCGTTACCTAGAGGAATTTGACCCAGATGAGACCATAGACGCAAATGTCAAGCGGCATATTCTGAGACGCATTGCTCCGCTATACAGCGAGGTTGAATTTTTGTTGCACGAAGAACTGCGGGAAACTGCGAAATATAACAGCGTGATACGGGCGATCGCGCTCGGCGCAACTTCGCTGAATGAGATCGCGACACACACGATGATGGCAAACGCAACAGTATCGTCGTATCTCGCCAATCTTATGGAACTGGGGATTGTGGAACGTGAGTTCCCAGTCACGGCGAAGCCTAAGGAGCGGGCGAAAGGTTCGCGTGGGCTGTATCAGCTGAACGACAATTTCTTCCGATTCTGGTATTCGTTTGTATTTCCGTATCGCTCGGAATTGGAGCGGGGCGATGTGGAAGGCGTATACGAGCGTCATATCAAGCCGGTATTACATGATTTTGCCGGCAAACCGTTCGAGGGTCTGTGCCGTGAATGGATGTGGCGTGAGAGTGCTGCTGGACGGTTGCCCTTCCGTGCGCGTGCGGTTGGCCGTTGGTGGGATCGTCAGGATGAGATAGACGTGATGGCCGTTGACAATGCGTCTGATGCTGCCATTGTGGGCGAGTGCAAATTCCGCAATGCGCCGGTGGACCGTTCCGTGCTGAATCTACTGCGAGACCGTGCTGCGCGAACCGGTATCGGCCAGCGAACATACCTGCTGTTTTCGCTCGGCGGTTTCGATCAATCACTGGTCGACGATGCTGCGGCGTCTCAATCCGACGTTCAGCTCGTCGGCATCGATGAGCTGTTTCATGAATAAATCCCATTTGCGAATAGCTCTCACTGAGTGCTCATCAGTGAGAGCTATTCGCAAATGGAGCCTTACTTCTTCGCCTGAGTGAGCTGGTAGGCCGCAAAGAGAATGGCGAGCCAGATCACGCCGGCGATAACGGCGACGCGGTAGCTGGCGGAGAAGCACATGAGCACCACGACCAGTGTCAGGAACGCCAATACCACCCACGGGGTTACTTTGGCGAACGGCAGCTTGAAGTGAATCGCGTCGAGCGCTTCCTTGCCGGACTTGCCGGCCAGCTCGGAATCCTCGGGAGCGCCGCCCGCGGCGACCACCTTACGGAACTTCATTTCGGTGAACATGATCATCGTCCAGTTGATGATGCCGGCGATGGTGGCAATCGACATCAGATAGTTGAACGCGAACTCAGGCCACACGAACACCACGACCACGGCGATGGCGGTGATCACGGCGGACGTCAGCACGCCGGCCACCGGCACGCCCTTAGCATTGAGCTTGCCCAGATACGCGGGCGCATTGCCTTGCTTGGCCAGCGAATACAGCATGCGGGAGTTGGCGTACAGGCCGGAGTTGTAGACGCTCATCACAGCGGTCAGGCACACGAAGTTGAGGATGCCGGCGGCCGCGTGGATGCCTACGGAATCGAAGATTTGCACGAACGGGCTGGGAACATCGTCTCCGCCGATGGTGTTCCACGGTATGACGGCCATGATTACGCCGAGCGCGCCAATGTAGAACACGAGAATTCGCCAGATGATGTCATTGGTGGCGCGGGGAATCGTACGACGAGGGTCCTCGGTTTCGCCGGCGGTGATGCCGATGAGCTCGGTGCCGCCGAAGCTGAACATCACCACGACAAGCGCCATCAACAGGCCGGTCCAGGTGCCGTCTTTGGTCTGCTCCATGAGACCGTTCGGGAAGAAGCCCCCTTCCAAGGTGAACCAGTTGGCAAAGCTCGCTTTGATGCCGGATGCGGTGGGCAGAGCGAAGATGATGACCGCCAGGCCGCCGACGATCATGGCAATCACGGCCACAATCTTGATGATGGCGAACCAGAACTCGAACTCGCCGAACTTGGAGACGCCCAGCAGATTGGCGGCGCAGATGACCACTAGGAATACGGCTGCCGACACCCAGGTCGGAATCGCCGGGAACCAGTAGTTTACGAATTTGCCCACCACGGACAGCTCAACCATCGAGACGAGGATGTAGTTGAACCAGTAGTTCCAACCGGAGATGAAGCCGGCGCGCTTGGACCAGTAGCGAGTGGCGTAGTAGCTGAACGCGCCCGCCTTCGGATTCTCGACAGACATTTCGCTCAGCGCGCGCACGATCATGAAGATCGCGAGGCCGCCGATCAGGTAGGCGAGCAGAATCGAGGGGCCGGCCAGCGCGATGGATTCGCTGGAACCATAGAACAGGCCGGTTCCGATAGCACCGCCCAGTGCAATCAGCTGGATATGACGGTTCTTCAATGACTTGCGCAACGTGGCCGGCACCGGCACATCGTCGGTTTCGCGCGGCTTCTTAGGCGCATCAGTAGTACTCATTGTGCTCTTCTCTCGAGTCTCTTTGATTTTTGGCATGACCGGCGGAAGGTCGCCATGCACAACGCTCGTCATTGTAAGGCGCGGCATGCCGTAATGCCAAAGGATGACGATGCCGGCCCATACCGGTATTCGCGTTTGATCGAAACAGCTAAAGTCGGCAGTGGCCCATCAAACCATCCCCGCCAATTCACTGCGAGGCGGGCATGCCCATGGTGAAAATGGTGTGGGCCACTGATTCCGGAGATGCTGCGAGGTCGGTGGCGAGCCAGTATTGCAGTAGGCCGATGCTGCCGGATACGGCGAAGCGCATGCGCATTTGGGCCTCGACCGGGTCGTTGGCGGCGGACTGCAGCTGCTCGGCGACCGTCTGCCGGCTGTAAATAAGTCCCAGTAGCTGCTGTTGGAAGCCGATATCTGCTTTCGGGCTCATCAATACCTGCAGATGCTTGCGATTGTCGGCGATGTATTGGCAGATACGTTCGATGACATGCTCGATGCCGGCTGAATCAGGCTGCGCGAGCAGTTGGTCGAGCGCGGCAGTAACCCAGGCCATGGTCTCGTCTTCGATATCGTGCAGTAGGTCTTCAATGCTTGCGTAATGCGCATAGAACGTGGAACGGTTCACATCCGCCCGCTCGCACAATGCCTTGATGGTGATGGACCCAAGCGGCTGGTTCTGCAGCAGCTCGACGAGCGCGTCTTGCATGGCGAGCCGCGTGTATCGGGTACGGCGACTTTCCGTCAATTCCTTGGCCATGGCCTTCTCCCAGTCCGACAACTCACAATCCAACTGTTGGTTGCAGAACCGACACAGTGTTGTTTTACTTGAGTATAGCAAGGGAACGCAGATGACATTGCAAATGGAGCAGGCCGTGGTGGGAACTGTTGGAGGTGCGTGATGGCGTATATCGAATTCGATCATGTGGTCAAGGAATACCCCTCCGGCAGCAGTGTGATTCGGGCGCTCGACGAGGCGAGCTTTACCGCCGACCAAGGTGAGTTAAGTGTTATCCTCGGCCAGTCAGGCGCAGGCAAGACCACGGCGTTGAACATTCTGGGCGGCATGGATACCGCGACTTCAGGCCGCGTCATTGTGGGCGATCGCGACATCACCGGATTGCGTAAGCGCGATTTGGTGACCTACCGGCGCAACGACATCGGCTTTGTCTTCCAGTTCTACAATCTTGTGCCGAACCTGACCGCGCTGGAGAACGTGGAACTTGCCTCACAGATTTGCCCCGATCATTTCGACCCGGTGGAAACCCTGTACAAGGTCGGACTGGGGGAGCGCATGGGGAATTTCCCGGCACAACTGTCCGGCGGCGAACAACAGCGTGTATCCATCGCCCGCGCGATTGCCAAAAAGCCGAAGCTGCTGTTGTGCGACGAGCCGACCGGTGCGCTCGATTACGAGACCGGTAAGGAAGTGCTGCAGCTGCTGCAGGATATTTGCCAAACACAAGGCATGACCGTGATGATCATCACGCATAATTCCGCGCTTGCACCGATGGCTCATAAAGTGATTCGCTTCCGCTCCGGCAAGGTGACCAGCGAGGAGGTCAACGCAACGCCGCAGCCCATCGCCGATATCGAATGGTAGGTGATTGGCGATGCTTACTGCAAGACACTCTGTGAAACACCTCGTGAAACAAGCGAGGCGGTTCGTGAAACATCCTGTGAAACGCTCCATGAAACGGCCGAACCTCGACGATAACGGCGGTCGAGGAGCGGGCGTTTCTGCGGTATTCGTCAAAGACACGTTGCGTTGCTGGCTGCGCAGCTGGAAGAGGTTCGTCTCTATCGCCGTCATTACGCTGCTTGGCGTGGCTGTGCTGACCGGTATCTACGCCGGATGCCGCGATGCTTTTCTGGCGGCTGGTCGTTTTTACAATCAGCAGGGACTGCATGACCTGCAAGTGCTATCCACATACGGCCTGACCGATGATGATGCGGCGGCACTGCGCCGAATCGACGGTGTGCAAACCGTGCAGCCCGAACGTTCTCAGACGGTGACCACGTTGGTGGACGGCACCAAGAAAACCGTGACCATGCAGGAAATCGGTACCGAAGGGCTTGATCAGCCGTACATACGGCAGGGCAAACTGCCGAACAAGGCCGGCGAAGTGGCGGTTACGCAGCAATTCCTGAACGATAGCGGACTCAAGATTGGCGGCACCATTACTGTGACGCCACAAGACACCTCTTCATCCGTCATATCGGTGGCTGCCACGGAGACCGACGATTCCAGAAATGCCGATTCCGATAACGCCGATACAGTAGGTGCCGCCGCCGATGCCTCGGCATCCGATGCGAAGTCCGACGCCAATACGGACGCCGACGCCGAGCAATCCCCGCAGTTCCCCACGAAACTCACCATCACCGGCGTCGTACTCGACCCGCGCGACCTCAACAATCCAGACGGCTATTCGGGCATGACCTCCTTCCGGTCCACCTCATCCGAGGACTATACGTTCTTTGCACCCAGCGACGGCGTGACCGGCAATATATACACTGCGATATCGGTTGCCGTCACTGGTGCGTCCGATTTTGACACGTTTTCCGATGCCTACGTTGAAGCCATCAAAACCGTGGCCGACCGTATCGAACATCAGATACAGGCCACACGCCAGAAAGCCCGTCGTCAACAGATCGTCTCCAGCGCGCAGCGCAAACTGGATGATGCCAAAGACGAGGCCAACGAGCAGCTGGACGAAGCCCAGAAGCAGATCGACGACAACTGGGCCGAGCTGGAAGCCAACAAAACGACATTGCAAGATAGCCGTACCGAATTGGAGAACAACAGGACAACCATTACCGATGGCGAACGGCAGCTCGCCGATGGACGTGCGCAGATTGCATCGGCCCGTCAACAGATCGCGCAAGGTCGCCAGCAGATAGCCGAAGCGCGCACCCAGCTCGAATCAGGCAAAACGCAGCTCACCTCGGCTCGCAAACAGCTCGATGCGGCGCAAACGGAACTGACCGCCAATCGCACGAAAATCGAACAGGGCATTACCCAAATCGACCAAGGCGTGGCACAAATTGATCAGATGCTGTCCATGATTCAACAGGCCGACAATCTACTGGCGCAACTTGACCCGAATATCGACTTCAACTCACCCACATGGCAGGCCATCAAGCAACTGCTCGCGCGCCTTGGCATTACCCTGCCTGAAGTGCCGTCAATCAGTGAGCTGCGGCAACAGCTGGCCGCCAAGCAAACGGAACTGCAAACGCAGCGAGACAGTCTGACCCAGCAGAAAGCCGATTTGCAGCGCACATTAAACGAAACCATTGCCCCCGCACAATCCACCTTGGACCAGCAGAACGCGCAACTGACCGCCAAGGAACAGGAAGCGGCTGCAGGAGAGGCACAGCTCAATACCAAATCCGCGGAACTCGAAGCGAATGCCGCAACCCTCGAAACCCAGTCGGCGCAACTTGAAGCGCAGGCCGCCCAACTGGCCAGCGGCAAGCAGCAGCTCGAAGAAGGCGAGCGGCAGCTGGAAGAAGGCGAACAACAGCTCGCGGACGGCAAGGCGAAACTGGATGATGCGCAGTCTGAACTCGATGCGAAGCGAAGCGAAGCGGAAAGCGAATTCGCCAAGCAGCAACGGCGCATCGACGATGTGGCCAACGCACGTTGGTATGTGCAGACACGCGCTTCGATCGACGGATTCAGCTCGCTCAAATCAGACGTCAGTTCCATCGAATCCATCGGCCGCGCATTCCCGATTGTGTTCCTGCTGGTCGCCGTGCTCATGAGCCTGACCACCATGACCCGCATGGTCGAGGAAGACCGCGGACTTATCGGCACCTACCTTGGACTCGGCTATGGCGGACTCGCCGTGTCCAGCCGGTATCTGCTGTTCGCGTTGCTCGCCTGCTTGGTCGGCGGCGGCATCGGTCTGCTGGTCGGATTCCTTGGCATCCCGGCATTCCTGCTGGTGGTGATTGAGGGACTGTATATATTGCCCGGTGTGCGACTCGAATACGACTGGTTGTACGGTTCGGCCGGCATCGTGCTGTTCGTGGTCGGCGTGGGCGTGGCCACCGCGCTCGCCTGTCGCGAGGAGATACGGCACACGCCCGCCGCGTTGATGCGGCCGAAGGCACCGAAAGCGGGCGCTCGCATATTGCTGGAGCGGATTCGCCCGGTATGGAGCCGGCTGAACTTCCTCGGCAAAGTCACCGCGCGCAATATCTTCCGATTCAAGTCGCGCTTGATTATGACCGTGGGTGGCGTGGCCGGTTGCACAGCGTTGATTATCTGCGGATTTGCGATTAATGACACCGTCGACACGATTGGCGTCAAACAATACGAGCAGATCTACCAGTACGACCTGATGGTCGTGGCCAATGACGATGACGCCAACGCGATGCGCAAGCAGGTGGCACAAGATGGCCAAACCACCGAAACGCTGAATCTGCGCGTGGATAGTGGCGAGATGAGCAATGCGGCGCAGGAAAGCGAAACCGTGCAGCTGATGACCGTGCCCAACGATTCGCTGAATATCTTGAACGATATGGTCACGCTGGAACAAGCTGGCGATGATGGATGGTTTGGGCTGCCCAATATCTTCGGCAAAGCGGGTGGCGGCACTGTAGCGCTGGACGATAGTGGCGTGATTGTATCGCAGTCCGCCGCCGACTCGCTGAATATTCATGCCGGCGACACCGTCACGCTGGGCAATGGCGGTAGCAGCCGGGCCAAGGTGCAGGTCACGGCCGTGACGCGCAATCTTATTGGCTCTGATGTGTACATCAGTGAGCGACTGTACGACCAGAAGTTTGCAGCCGGCGGTGTGACGTCTTCGGCTTCGGGAGATGGCACTGCCTCGACCTTGACGTGGAACGCGATGCTCGCCAAGCTGAAAGGTTCCGAGACCGAACAGGCCGAATATGCGGATCGGTTGGGCGAGGAATCGTCGGTGCTCAAGACCGTGAGCTGTGCGCATCTGGCCGCCACGTTTAAGTTCGATTTGATGGGTGCCGTGGTGGCGCTGATTGTGGGGCTCGCCGGCGGCCTGGCGCTGGTGGTGCTGTTTACGTTGGCCAATACGAACGTGTCCGAACGCATCCGCGAGATGGCCACACTGAAGGTGCTGGGCTTCTATGACCGCGAGGTGCACAACTACGTGAACCGCGAGATGATGATATTGACCGGTATGGGTGTGGTGGTTGGTCTGCCGCTTGGCAGGTGGATAGGCGGATTACTGACTGCTGCGTTGAATATGCCGTCGCTGTATTTCGAAGTGGAAGTGCACTGGTACAGCTATGCGATTGCCGTGGTGGCGACGCTGGCGTTCGCGCTGCTGGTGCAGCTGTTCACCAACCCAGTGCTCGATCGCGTAGACCCGGTCAGCTCGCTCAAGTCCGTGGAATAGAGGTAGAAGTTCAATTAGGTGTTGGTGAATTGAACTTTTTTGGCTGAATATTTACAGTATCATCGCATGTATTCTTGAGCTGAGCGGTTTTCGCGACATATTTCGGTGATACAGTCTGAACTTGTTTTGAACGAGTATCGCGTCCGGTACGTAACAATCGGGCGGCAGAGAAGAGAAATGAAATCAGTATGGCCGATACGAATGTGAATGGTGGTACACGGCAGGCTACGGGCAAACTCAAGTCTGTCGAAAGCCTGGACCAGACCAACGAGATGGAGCGTGGCCTGAGCAATCGCCACGTGCAGTTCATCGCCATTGGCGGCACCATCGGCACCGGCTTGTTCCTGGGTTCGGGCAAGTCGCTGGCACTGACCGGCCCCTCGATCGTCTTCGTGTATATCCTGGTCGGCGTCATCATGTTCTTCCTGATGCGCGCCATCGGCGAGATGATGTACCGCGACCCCAGCCAGCACACCTTCATCAATTTCATCACCCGTTACCTTGGCAACGGGTGGGGGCATTTCGCCGGCTGGACGTATTGGGCCGCGCTCGTGCTGCTGGGCATGACCGAGATCACGGCCGTCTCCACGTACTTCATCACCTTCTTCGACACGTTCGGCATCGACCTGACCCATTGGAAATGGCTGATCGAACTGTGCTTCCTGGTGTCGCTGGTGTCCGTCAACCTGATCGCCGTCAAGGTGTTCGGCGAGGTGGAATTCTGGTTCTCGATGATCAAGATCACGCTGATTTGCGCGATGATCGTCACCGCCGTGGTCATGATCGTGATCGGCTACCATTACCCGGCCGCGCGGATTCATGGCGTGGATCATGTGAGTCCGGCGGGCCACGCCGGACTCGACAACCTGTTCGCCGGCTTCTCGTTCGCCCCGAACGGCTGGATGGCCTTCCTCATGAGCTTCCAGATGGTGTTCTTCGCCTATGAGCTGCTCGAGTTCGTGGGCGTCACCGTCTCCGAGACCAAGAATCCTCGTGAGGTGCTGCCCAAAGCCGTCAACGAGATCATCGTGCGTGTGCTCATCTTCTACGTGGGCGCGCTCGTGGCCATCATGTGCATCGTGCCGTGGACCTCGTTCAAGCCGAACGAGGACGGCTCCTTTGCCTCCCCGTTCATTATGGTGTTCCAGTGCGCCGGGCTGAATTGGGCGTCCGCGCTGGTGTTCTTCGTGGTGATCACCGCCGCATCTTCCGCGCTGAACTCGCTGCTGTACTCGGCTGGCCGCCACCTGTACCAGCTGTCCGAGGTGTCGCCGAACCCGATGCTGAACAAGCTCGGCAAGGTGTCCGATCGCAAGGTGCCGGCCCGCGCCATCCTGGTGTCCGCGGCGCTGATACTGCTGTCGCCGATCGTCAACGCCATCCCCGGCGTGTCCGGAGCGTTCGTGCTGTTCTCGTCCGCCAGCTCCGCGGTGTTCCTGTTCATCTACATCCTGACGCTGATGGCACACCGCAAGTACCGTCGCTCCGCTGATTTCATTCCGGACGGGTTCGTCATGCCCGCTTGGAAGGTGCTCAATACGGTGGCAATCGTGTTCTTCGTGTTCATCTACCTGACGTTGTTCCTTGCGGACGATACGCGCAATTCCGCGATTGCCGGCCTGGTGTGGCTTGTGGGCTTCGGTGGATTCTCTATGCTGCGCGAACGCTACCGTAGCCGCGATTTGAAGGCCGCACTGGAACACAAGGAGTGATTGGACGGGCTGATTGGCTGGCGGTTATTAGTTGGGTGGCTGTTGGCGGCTGGCGGCTGACTGGCTAGCGGCCGATAGCCAATGACTGGGCTGATCGTCAGCCAATCGGCTGCCTATAGGTCTCATTGATACATTCGGTCATCCGATTAGTGCATTTGCGCGGACAATTAGTGCATTCAATCATCGGATTAGTACATCAGTGTGCAATTATTAGTACAATTAGCCGCCTAATTAGTACATTAGGACATAAAACAATGTCCTACTGTACTAATTAGATGCTAAAATACGATAAGTGCCATGTCCTAATGTATGAATTATCGCTATGAAGGGCGGAATGCGATGACGCAGGATGAACTTATGCAAGTGCTGCAGGCCGGTGAATCATCTATGGTCGAGTTCAAGCGCTGCAGCGAATTGCCTCATACGGATACTTTTGAGACTGTATGCTCATTCGCCAATCGTTCTGGTGGCAGCATTTATCTTGGCGTTGACGATGACGGTCAAGTGCTCGGCGTCGATTCTAAGCGCGTTAGTGAGATAGAGCGCAACGTTGTCAACGTAGTGTCTAATCGTAAGATGTTCGAACCGGCTCCAATGGTGGAAACGGAACATATCGAGTACGACGAACGGATTATTGTTCGTATTTGGGTAGCTCCGAGTTCTTCGGTTGTGCGGTTCAAGGGCGCAGTGTTTGATCGCATTGCTGATGTGGATACACACATCGAAAGCGATATCCAGATTAGTCAAATGTATATTCGCAAGCAGAACTACTATTCCGAACGGCGAATTTTCCGTTACGTGACTCCGTTTGATTTGCGTCCTGAGCTGATTGCGCGAATGCGGCAGCTGGCGGTCGCTCAGCGAGCTGGGCACCCTTGGGGAACTATGTCTGACGAAGAACTGTTCCGCAGCGCCAAGCTATACGATCGTGATTACACGACCGGCGAAGAGGGCTTTAATCTTGCTGCAGTGCTGCTCTTGGGCAAGGATGAAGTCATTTCCTCGGTTTGCCCAGCGTATATTACTGATGCCGTGGTTCGGCGAGACAATATTGACCGATACGATGACCGACTTATGGTGCGGACCAACTTGTTCGATTCGTACGAGCAACTCCGTGAATTTACTGAGCGGAATCTGCCTGACCGCTTTGTGTTAAAGGGCGATAAGCGAGTGAGCCCGCGTACGATGATCGCCCGTGAATTGGTGGCAAACAGCCTCATGCATCGGGAGTATTCCAGTCCGGTGGTGGCGCGTGTCACCATTGATAATGAATCCATCCGGACGGTTAATGCTTC